>Ga0115008_10003416_pt1 | contig 13155 bp, 9 predicted proteins | sample FraStrMetagenome_FD_87164 | JGI IMG/M metagenome (GOLD analysis project Ga0115008, IMG submission 87164) | Marine eukaryotic phytoplankton communities from Arctic Ocean - Fram Strait ARC3M Metagenome | ecosystem: Environmental > Aquatic > Marine > Oceanic | place: Fram Strait | collected 2012-06-18
CATAATCGTACACTAGCTACCCGAGTAGACTCACAACTCACAACCTCAACTCAGCTCAACTCAACTCTCACGACACCAAAAAAAGAAAAATTACCAAAGAAAAGGAATATACCATACACCAGTAAAGACATATTTGCAGTGTTACGGTTGATCCATATCCATACTTCTATCTTCAGTAACGCATGTCAACATCTATGAAACGAAGGGGGAAAAGTGGCGAGATAATGAGGATTTCTGTCATGCGATTGTGTTCGTTACTTCTGTCATCGTCACTATTGTATTCTTTCGTTTCGTCCTTTTCCTTGGTAACTTCACGTCATCGAATTAGTTCTTATTCAAGTAGTTCATGGTCTTCCGCTGAGAATTATGGCTTTGCAAGTGATGATTTGAATAGGATTAGGATAAGACTGTATTCTTCTTCGTCTGATAATGATGATGACGAAGATATGAGTGATGTATTGAACGATCGAGATTGGAGAGCGTTCCGAGCCAAGTTGGTAATGTCTGAAAATGAATCCACCGTTGCATCTGGAGTTGAATGTTCTTCTGTCGATGAAAGTGTTGCTGACAGTAAAGTTCAAGAATTAGATGACGATCCAGATGCAAGAGCATTTGCAGCGCTTGACCCGACGATTTGGGCGTATGATACTGGAAATGTAATTGAACAGGGGGCGGTCATCCTTGGAGGTGTAGAACAAAGCTTTGGTTTTGGATTAAGGCAGCAATATTTTCACAAAGCAGTTATGCTTGTTCTCGAACATGATGAACGATTTACACGTGGTATTATCCTGAATCGGCCCTCATCGCGCACAATTTTAGATGAAGATGAGGATACTGGTAGGATCACTCAGTGGAAAATTTGGTACGGTGGCGACGTACAGGGACTCGGGAGTGGTATGATGGAGGTTGTTTGTCTCCACTCGCTTCAGTCAGATGCTGCCATTGAAGTTTCGACGACTGTTATAAATGAAATTCGGCGGACATCTTTTGAGGACGCGCGAGAACTTGTTGCAAAGGGACACGCGAGACCATCGGATTTTTGGACATTTGCGGGGTATGCAGGGTGGGGTCCGAATCAATTGGCAGAAGAGCTTGAGAGAAAATCATGGTACATGGTCGCAACCGATAGTCAAACACTTTTGCAACAAATGGCAAACCAGGCCCAGGGTCAAGATCCGCGAAATGCTGGATTGGATACATGGACTCTTCTCATGGGTATGATAGGAAAATCAGATATTGCAAAGAGCAAGTCGGATGAATTTGATGATTTGATGTTGAAAGAGTGGGCAAGAGAGCATTTACTTGTTGATGTAGAAAAGAGCGGTTACGATGCGAAGCTTCGTTCCGCTCCTTCTACGAACGATATTTCTAACATTGATCCGATTGACCGAGTAATTCAACAGGCAGCAGCGAATGCGAAAGGCGAATATGTTGGTCCAGGAATGCTTGTGCGTGCATCTTCAGCAGATAGATCGCCATACCTTTTGTCGAAGCAAGAGCTTCATAAATCAATAGTACTTATTGTGACAGATGACGAAAAATTAACAACAGGAGCTATTCTGAATCGGCCTTCGTCCCGTGGGGTACAACTTCAAATAATATCAAAAATTACGGGGTCAAAAAAGGAAGTCGTTATTCCTTTAAGGTATGGTGGAGAATATTCCATTCGTGGTGGAGATCAATCCACTTTATTCTGGTTTCATTGCAGTAAGGTGCTTCAAGAAAAGAATGTCGGGAATCCCTTGGGGATCAACAATCCGAAAGGTGTATGGAGATGCAGCGCTGAAGAAGCTTCGAGTGCGATAGCAGAGGGATCTGCAGAACCAACAGATTTCATTGTTGTGAGTGGATTGTCCATATGGACAAAAGGCGATAGAGGAATTTCGCGGGGAATAGAAGGGGAAGTGAAGACCGGTAATTTTGAAATCATACCAAAAAACAAAGTTAAAGAAGTTTACGAAGTTCTCTTGCACCAGCAGGTTCTCAATGCGGGGAATATCCAGAGCAATCTGGATTTAAGCAATGAGGCATGGAATCTTGGAGATCCGGTATTGAAAAGGAATGAACGAGATAACGATGAGCCATTAGATGGGATAGGTGACGAATATGATGAAGAAAATGACACACTTGTCTTCAAAAGCAATACTAAGCTTACAACCCTTTCAGACAAAGCCTTACGATACTGGATCGCAACGTTTTTGTTAGGAGAACCATCGCTGGGATAAAATAAGTGTTGTGATTATTTTTCTCCAACTCTTTGATAAGCATTCACTGTAGGGCTCTAAATAGCAGAACTTTGTACAGTGATAGGATTGTGTGTTTGCAGCAGTATTGAACCATATCAATTGAAATTAATCGGGCTCCTTGACACTCATTATCTTTGATGGTCCGAGAGAGTACACCCTACGTACTTGTTTGTGTTATCCAAGACGCGGAAAGCGTTACTCGTGAAAGAGAACTTCCAAACAGCAGGAGGTCTAAAGTGAGATATATTTCCCGTCGTTTTGATCCATTTTACGAAAGAAGTACAGCGACAAAGATAAACTAATCCACCACTTAAGTCTATTTCAGATTTTCCTTAAGAGCACACATGTGAATAAAGAATCGCCAACTACCATATGCAGATCAATACGAGCAGCAAAACATTTATGTATACACTTCGGTGACGGTATTTAAGTACATTTAGAATTAGTTTAAGTCAACTATAGGATTACAATGGTAAAAATTGAAGATATCTACCCTAGCACTTCATCAAAGATGCATTTACACCCAAGAAAAGTTAGAGAGTAAAGCTCGATCGTCAGATGGCATGGTTCTAATTCCTCTGTTTTCTTTATTTGTGACAACGTCTTCGACTTCCTGTTTTTTAATCTCTTTGCCATCTTTGGAAATATTTTCTGTACATGTGATGTCAACTCCTGTAAAATTACATATGGGATGATCAGAAGCCAATATTTTCTTCTGCAAATTTAATGCTTGTTTAAAATGGTACATTGCTTTCGAGTACTTCTTTGCGACAATAAGTACACATCCAATGTTGCTACACATGACAGAGTTATCAATCATTTGCGTCCCTGAAATATCCCTCTTAAGGTCGTACTTCGAAGCAGCCTTCTTAAACGCTTGGATCCCCGCCTCCCAACTTCCCATCTTAAACAGAACAACACCGATGTTATTGATAATTTTTGCTTCAACATCATACTTATCATTATCAACACCATATTCCATCGATTTGCGCAAATCAGCTGCACTACAAAAGTTCCGCAACGCTTTCTTTAAATTGCCTGATGCGAAATAACATATCCCAACCTTGACTTTGCACGCCTTTTAAAAATATCAAACTTTAGCATTAATTAGAAAAATGGGGTTCAAAAGATAAATCACTTACAACATTGAATGGATGAAACTTTTCATTTTCAGAACAAAATATCTTTCCACATTTGTCAAAATTCTTTCGAGCTTCAGAGTATTGACAATTCAAAAGTTGAATATTTGCGAGATTGAATAAAGAGGTAGCTTCTTGCAATGAGCCCGGTCCGTATCTGTGCAATATCGACCTGTGAATTCGTTTCAAAAGTTCCATAGCCTGATGCAATTTGCGACCCTCGCACCGTTTTCTGAGCAGTTCCTGTACCGCTCTCAACTGACTGCGCTGCGATTCAGGCGATGAACCCAACACATACATGTCATCGTCTACGTCAATAGGTACAGATCTCGTCAAAGTTGCATCATCGTCATCGTCAAAGCTGCTACTGCTTTCACCCCTATTCAACTTATGAGTACACTTTCGAGGCAGGCGAAAAGGTACATACGCTAGCCACCTCTGTGATTTGCTTTCCAAGTCCCACTGTTCCACGTGCTGATTCTTAGGAGCTCGTTTATAATGCAAACTCTCAAAGCAAAGTCCCTCTCGCATGCCTAAACTTATTCGTACAATCTCTTGCGTGTCTTCCTCAACTCTCCCCGTATCGCTGATCAGCCTCAATCCTAACACGTCAATTGCATCGAGGCTCAGTCGGCACTCGGTCGTGCGATTTGCAAAACTTGTATACGTATTGCTCATAGGTGCAGTGGATAATGAATGCAGGCCCGACCATGCGCTTACGCTCATGTTGCTGTTAGTAGTTGAACCTTCCTCAACCCTTGCCATGTTCAAATTTTATACCAATTCCGTATTTTTAGGCCTAACAAGAGATGGTTGTGTGTGACTGGTTGTTATCAGTCAGTCGGTAGTCATCCACAGCCACAGTTGCCGTCAATATATAAATATTTTTACATTTACCCGGTATTATGTCGCAGTCACGGGAATCGTTACAAGATAGAGATGTCTATTTATTTGGAAATCGTTACAAGATAGAGATGTCTATTTATTTGGAAATCGGTGAGAAGTGAGAAAATAAAACTTTTTAAAGTTCGTACATATACATGAAGTAAATTCTCCAATCTATGAGGATCTCAATTTAACCCACACGCCACACGTACGGCTCTAACAAGACTCATCTTTTGTGGGAGGTGGGAGGTATTTACGTATTTACGAGAGGAGACTTCTACCGTCTTCCGTCTTCCGTAATCCGTAATCCGTAATTCCTAATTCCCCGATTTTAGCTAGCCAGCTGATCGTTTGAACACAACTCCGGGTTTCCTTGCCTCCACGACCGCATTACTCGAAGCTTCACTGGCAGCAATACCGGTAATAGAGTTTACCGGTAGATTCTAGAGCAAGTAATATAGGGTCACCACCGGTCAGAGGCAAGTTTAAGCTAAGGTTGAATTGAAAGAAGATGAAGAAAATAGTGACCTCGCTGATTGTCGCATTTTATTCGATATCGAACGCGGAGGCATTGGAAGGAAGTTATCCTGTTGTGGAAAATAATGTCGATGGGAGTTTGAATCACGACAATACTCAAATTAAGCTGACGCTATGTCCAGCAAGTGGCTGTTCTTCTGAAAATCCGGAATGCAAATCATTCGTTACGCCTGTTGGTACATGTTTCAATGGGCAAACAATGTTTCCCGGTGATCTTTCATGGGGCGATGTTGATGTTTTGGACGAACTTAAAGGTCCGATAGTCCATCGATCTTTTTATGCGTCTACGGACGCTTCTTGCGAAGGATCTCCTACTGACGAGTTTCGGCTGGCTTTGAACCAATGCGTTGGTCCCTTTGGCGACCCGCTGCCTTGGGGAACTTTTCAACTAGACAAAAGCGAGAATGTCGTTGAAACAGTAACGTCATATTTGAGAAGATGACCGTTTTTATCATATATCACTCATGCAGTCAAGATGGATACAACAGGAACAAAAATGCCGGACTGACCCTGTTTACTTTCATACTAATAGCAATTTAATTGTCATGAATAGCTAATAACAACAGCATCATATAAATAAAACTATTGAATTTCTGAATTTTACTCTAAATTAATGATTAAAATTTTGGCAAAATAGTAGAATTCTTTTGAAAGTCACCGGATATATTCACACCACAGGTCGATAGAACTCTCTGATCCATACCAAGTGAAATCTTCGGGTAGAGGAATGGACGGGGCATAACCATCGATCAAATTCCAAGGTGTTGGAAATACTTGTGCGTGGCGCACTTTGGATCCATTTTCACACTGATCTATTTCAATTCTTCTTGCAGGACCAGCCATGAAAGCAAGGTCGATTGGAACAATACCATCTCCCTTTCCTTTTTTCAGGTTTCCCAGAAGAGGGATGTAACTTGATGCTGCGACTAGCTCTTCGACGTCAAAGCTAAGCAAAGAGCCGTCAATACATTTACTTCCTACGCAAGTTACTTCAATTCCACGATCTTCGAGGGATTGTGCTGAACAAGATGGGCTTTGTTCAACCTGTCTAAGCAATCCTCTCGTCTGGTCTACAAGGGCTCCTTCCGGCGAAGAATGTGGGGTTCCCAACGTAACAAATGATGAAACTCGCTCTCTAGTGAGACGACTAACACTGGAGGACGAGTTACTAAGACCCCCTAAGAACGCTCTGGCTACCCAACCTCCAATACTATGGCCAATAATGCTCACATTGACAGACTACATATTTGATGTACAATGGCCATTGAAACAATGTTTGTTTGCCAAGGTGAATGACAATCTAAATATTCAACTCACCTCACCTTCGGACGCATATATATTCGCAAGAGCTTTCTCCATTCCTTGAAAGTACCAATCAAGCGTTTTTTCAACCTTTAAATCTGCATTGAGAAAATCTTCGGATGGAAGGTGACTGGCGACTTTAATCCATTCAGTTCGTGGCAAGTCAGCGACAACACATTTCCCTATACCTCGATTTTGCAAGGACGTTATCAACTCGGAATAATCTGCTGGTACACAAAATTGAGCGGGACATATCAAAACTGCAGTTTTCCCCTCTGTTGTCGTTGGAGAGAATATGGACGCACTGGACGTCGACAGGGCCGCGGCATTGTCTATCATAACAACGAAAACGAATGCCCGTAACACGCGCGACAGACCGCAAAACCGTAACATTTTTCCCTTCTTACGTCTATTAAAGACTTCACCCATAAAATTAAATGCAAACAGATGTATTAATAGATGTTTTCATCACCGCTTTTTTGGTTCACTGTTCACACTCACACTCACACCGACATCTTCTCTTCTTTTCGTATTTCGCGCTTGCGTGTTCATCTCGGGATCTATCCGAACTTTGGTACGAAGGGTACGTGCCAAGTGCCAAGTGCCAACCTCCAAACTCCAGATAAGGTAAAGCCCATCACCATACCCATCACTGATCACAATCACAACCTGTATGTTCCATTTTCCAACACCTCTTCTATTTCAATATATATTATACGACGAGTTGTGTTCATATATTTGTTTGTAGCATTGTTAAAAGGAAGAAGTCATCTCGTTCGAAAACATGCCACTCAGTGGACGTAACTTATTACATTATAATAGAGAAAATCAACATGTCTCACATACACGACAAAATCATCGAACTGAACAGAAAGCATCAGCAACAGTACCATGATACCGATCACGGGTGCCCACTCCAATATTATTCGTTCGAATTTTTCCCACCTAAGACCGAACAGGGAATGAATAATCTGCTCCATCGCATAGATCGGATGGTGGATCGATTCTCGCCCCTGTTTGTCGATGTCACGTGGGGCAGTGGTGGAAGTACCTTTGCTCGATCGCTTGAGGTGGCGAGTCACGCGCAAAGGTTTAGTGGGGTGGACGTTCTCATGCATTTAACATTGAGCGGTATGACGAAGAATAGTCTCCGAAGGGCACTTGATCAGGCTAAGTGCAGTGGAATTCGAAATATTCTTGCTCTTCGTGGAGAGGATGATAGAAGGAAACTTTCGTTCTCGAAAATTTTTAGTGATAACGATGATGATGAAGACAATGAAGCGTTTGGATATGCAATAGAGTTAATCAAATTTATTAAAGAAGAGTATGGAGATTACTTTGGAATCGCCGTTGCGGGACATCCTGAATGCCATGAACAATCGAGGTTTTCTTTGGATGAGGAAATTGTTCATTTAAAACAGAAGGTTGACGCGGGTGCAAATCTTATCATTACGCAGCTCTTTTACGATGCCGATATTTTTATTACTTACGTAAAGAAGTGCCGCAATGCTGGAATTAAGTGTCCCATCCTCCCTGGGATCATGCCAATTCAATCATACAATTCGTTCAAACGAATGACACAGTACTGTGGTGTACATGTGCCATCATCGTTGTCGGAAACACTAGTGCCAATAAAAGATGATGACGATGCTGTAAAAGAAATTGGCTGTGAAATTGCAGTAGACTTGTGTCGAAAACTACTCAAGGCGAAGGTTTGCTACGGAGCACACTTTTACACTTTGAATCTTGAGCGAAGCGTTTCAAGTGTTCTTGAAACTCTATGTTTTGCAAATATGCCTAGCACTGATAATCCACGACCGACAGTCTTTCTCCAGGGTAAGAGAGCACTACCTTGGAGGCAATCCGCTATTCCTATCCGCCGTGAGAACGAATTCGTACGTCCTATTCACTGGGCTAATAGGCCAAAGTCTTATGTATTACGAACGGAAGGGTGGGATGAATTTCCGAACGGTAGATGGGGTCCATCAACTTCCCCCGCCTTCGGAGAACTATCTGATTCTCACTTTTACTGTTTTAGTATGGGACCTGATGAAGATCGTATGTCAATTTTGGGGGAATCTCCATCTACTGCGCAGGAAATTTACGACACTTTTGCAGAGTATATCAGTGGACACATCTCTCATTTACCTTGGTGTGAAACTCCACTGCAACCCGAATCTTTCGCATTGCAGAACAAATTATACGAAATTAATAGAAAGGGGTTGCTCACGTTAAATAGCCAGCCAGCTGTCAACGGCGCAAAAAATAATGATTCCGTGTTTGGTTGGGGTCCAGGATGCAACGGTATTGTTTACCAAAAAGCATATGTTGAATGCTTTGTAGGGCCAGACAAAATTTCAGAATTGAAAGAAATTGTGGAGAAAAATAATAGATTGAATTTGTATGCTGTAAATGCTTGTGGTAAAGAATTTTGTATTGGAGTGGAGGAAAACGGAGTTACAGCGCTTACCTGGGGTGTATTCCCAAATCGAGAAATACTGCAACCAACGATTTTCGATCCAAAGGTATTCTCGGTGTGGGCAGAAGAGGCATTTTTACTTTGGGTAAGTTCTACCGAGCAATTTTTGTGTCAACAGATTGAGATACTCACAAATTTGGTTGAAAATGATCCATCGTAGAAAACAATGTGGCAAAGCTTGTATGACATAGACAGCGAAAGTTGGACTTTGATTGAAAATATACATGACTCGTTTTATCTCGTTGCAATTATCGATCACAATTTCATCGAAAATATCGATTTCCTGTGGGATTGTCTCGTAAATGATCTGTGATTTACGCTTCTTCTTCCTAACTGTGAATTGGATCCAAGTATTATTGACACCTTCGATTCTTCTCATTGCTTAGTCCATATTTTGTTCCAGTGAAATCTTTTTGAGCACACCACAACTTCTTAAAAGTGGAGGAAGTTATGTAGCATTAATAGTGGTTTAAATGCGCTACCTTCAGCATCGAAGCACTTTGTCCTACACCTAAAATAAAAAAAATCGACTTTAGGATATACATCTACGATATTTCCAAAGACTTATTTCAACTCCAATACAAAAGCAGCAAAATGTATTCTCTTGCACTGTGAAAAAGCAATGGTACTTGCGTTTAGATTAAACAGACAATTAAAACATTATGAATTTGCAAGGATTAAAACCTTCGCTCTATATATCTACTTATAATCTTAGGCCATGTGGAATGTAGGTGTCGGAGTATCACGTTCATTATCGTGACCAACAAATTCTACCTCAGTTCGCATGGGCGATTTACTGGCATTCACAAGTTTTCGAAAAGGACCACTTCTGTTTGTAGCTGGATCTAGTTGAGCGTTTTCTTCTGCTTCTCGGTGACCCTGACTTGTTGCTGTAAGATCGCTTGCGGCAGCTGAAGTATTGTCGGCATCACTAGCATACCCAGGTGGTGATGGACGGCGTGGATCTTGAGACGTAGATGGTTCGATCACTTCATTTTTGTCTGTAAAACAAATATTATTGAAAGTTACCTTTCTAGCCCATAGAAGTAGTTTATACCTCAATAGACGCATCCTTCCACCTTTCTTCTTCCAATCATTATAAATTTCAGACTCTTCATAAACGTCAGCCCCAACTTGGCTAGATCGTATTTTGTACTCCACGCGAATAGGACCACTCCCTGAAACATGATGGGGTGAAGTTGGGTTATCATATACTGGAGACATATCAACAGTCTCAAAAATTCTAGTCGCGTCAGCTTCTCCCCTAACCCCGTGGCTGCGCTCACGATTCGCAACAAGTAACAATTCAACCTCATTGGCGACGCTCATTCCACCAATTTGAAATCGCGCCTCACGAACTCTATTCAGTTGTATGACCCAGTCCTCGGCATACTCTTTATTATCGGCACGTAGGAAATAAGGTCGATTTTTAACCTGAATAATAAATGTAGATCCCGTCGGTTCGGTGGCATCAATTTCAATAGATCCGACTTTTGACAAATTCAGTTCAGCCAACTTTTTTGTTTTCTTTCTGCTCTTGTAATACATAAGGCACTTCCCGTTCGTTTCAAAGAACCGTCTTTGCCAATTTCCCTGTCGAGTTTGCTTATACAAATAACCGCTGATCAATGAATCCTTCCTATATTCACCCATGTCTCCGTCATCATCGTCCCTTCCCTCCTTATCGTCAGTCTCGGGCTTAATCGGCGTAAACATTTTTGCCAAGCTCAGAAACGATGAGGTTCGACTGGCAGGCTTCTCGATTACTTCAGCGTTCTTGATGTTAGTTTCTACAACCTTGGGCTGCTGCTGCTGCTGTTGATTCGCTACGTTATAAACATCAAATGGATTTTCATTTGATAAAGCATCATCTGCCTTACCCTGTGACGGACGGGGACTCACGGCTAACGCAGCACTTGCGATAGAAACTTTCATGTCTCGTTGCATTTGTTGTCGTTCAAGCTGCTCCACGCCAAGCTCTACGCCACTTTGAGTCGATGTGACCGTCGCCGTAGCTGCGGCACCGCTTTGATTTGCACTTAAATTCGGCAATGGAGGTACCAGCAGCTGATCAAACGGATTCGGGTTGTTACTGCTGTTGTTCGCCGGGGGATGCGAGTTGGAACGAGAATGAACCTTCTGTTCCACGGCCAAACCAGTATTCGCATTATAATCATGGCTGCTCCCCAAACTAGCACTTCCCAGAGTCCGGTCAGACACTAACGGTGTATCATTGTTACTACTTACAACGGATGCACCGGCACCGAGGATCACCGTCTGCTTTGTCGCGATGGGACTGTTGGGTGCCGTATGAGGTTGTTTGGGATTAACGTCTGCAGCTAAGGTAGTTCCAGCAGTAGAATGCTGTTGTTGTATATAGCTCGGGGTGGGGCTATGCTGCTGAGGAATGCCCGTACTCCTCACTGGTGTGTGTGGATGCTGTTGCTGTTGATGTTGTCCCTGTGGGATACCTGGTGTTTCAGGTTGGGTGGAAGCCATGTTTGTCCAAGGTCTCTTTTCCAGCGGTTGAAATGCACGTGTTGTCACTGCGTAAATATTGTATGGAAAAGTTGTCAAGAAGAGAAAGAGAGATTCCACACAGTCGTAGTAAGTAGTGTTTGGATTGTGTTGGTGTAGTTTGTTTTGCCTTGCTGATGTATAATCCTTATAAGTTAAATGAGGGTTGGCCGCGTCTTGCCCTGTGTTCAGAATGTATCGTTGTTGGATAAGAAAAGAAGGGGGGTGGTTTAGAATATCAGAAGAGAGAGAGGGATAGGAGATAGGAGAGGAGGAGAGAGAGAGATAGGGAGGGGAGATGAACTCGTATGTAGTAGGAGTTGGACAGAAATAAGCGATAATTCGTGTAGAGTATGTGCGTGATCGTGTGGAAGTCGTAGTGAATCTAGCTCTCCACATGCACTCGTACTCTCTTACCTCGTACTGTCGTACTCTCTTACATGTGTATTAAATACTCTCTAGTAATTAGAGAGAGAGAGTTCGCGTTTAGGTATTAGGTCTTAAATATTCCACGAGTCTTATGGGTGGGGAATGGAGAAGAGGAAGATGATGAAGAATTTTTATCACGCAGGACGTTTCTGTTGAATATGTTTTGATTAAGATGATAAAGTATTTTGAAAAGCCAATGAAAACTACATGTAAAGTAGGCGCTGCGCGCTGCTCCCGAAAGCTTTCCGTTATTCAATTTTTTGGGTGCAGTAGATGCAGTGGCAGTGGGCAATAGGGATTGCCAACTAAATTTATTATGATTAGAGTCTACATATATGAATATGGATTCACGTTCATTTTTTAACGGAAGCCGTAAAATTAACACATGGTAGGCAAGTGAGCTCTCGTCCAATGAAAAACCATATATTTCGTAAACGTCAAAAACAAATTCGCGACCCCATAAGTGAATTACGTTTTTTATCCGTACATCCAATAACGCTACAAATACAAATACAATGTAACCAATTTCGCAATCCGCTCAACCATGTTGAAGGAGAAGAAGAATGCATGTACAAGTACCGGCATTATATTTCATGATTTATTTTACATGATAAAAATAATAAATCTAAACTCATAACTCATAAAGCAGATTGAAATGAAATGTTTGATAATGAAAAGAATTAAAACTTGAATACATTAGGGGAGAGGTAAGAAAGCTTCGAGTTCTTCTTTAGAAATTGTTGGATCACCTTTTTTTAACTCAATTCTCATTTTCAAAACATCCATCCTTGCTCTCATTTCCTCACGTTTCACTTCAATTTCTTTCAGACGCATATTCATTTCATGCTCCTCCTTTCTCATTTTTGCTCGTTCCTTTTCGATACGTAAGCGTTTTTCAGCAAGGACCTTTTCAAGTTTATCTATATAGTCTTGTCCTGCTTTTTCTTTTTCATCACAAGTAATGGACGATATCTCGTCCGAATCTTCGAATTTCAATTTCTTGGTCACCTGCTGTATCGTTAGCTGCTGCGTCGCTTGCTTTTTGCTTGATTGCTTTATAGGTTCATCAATATCATCAGGATGATGTTTCTCCATGTGTCGTAATATTTGCTGTGATGTTCCTGAAGAATAATTGATTTCAGAGGCACACTTGATACAATAAGCATTAACGGCTTCCTTCGTTTTCCACTTCTTTTTTTGTTTGGTAGGAGCCACTAATTTTATAAACTTCCACAAATCTTTCCTTTGCTTTCTATCAGGGTCGAACAAGCGTTCAGTAATAATGCATTCATTGTTCGACTCGTTCTTCATGTCAGCCATTTTGGTTTTGTTGCAATTGTTGTACCGGCAGTCTTATTGTGCGACAAGTGTTCGTGAACGTGCGAAGTGTTTTTACTTTTTCAACTGTTTCTAATGTTTAAAATGTGCGTGTACGTGTTCGAAAGAAAAATAGTGTGCGTAAACAGACATGTCTCTCACACATGTGCCGGTATAATAAGGGATCTATATCATTAGGCGTACCCCTAAGGGCAATAAAGTCCATTAGCCGTACCCCTAAGGGCAATAAAGTTCATTAGCCGTACCCCTAAAAAAACCAATCATATTGCCGTATTTTCAAAGA
>Ga0115008_10003417_pt1 | contig 13154 bp, 11 predicted proteins | sample FraStrMetagenome_FD_87164 | JGI IMG/M metagenome (GOLD analysis project Ga0115008, IMG submission 87164) | Marine eukaryotic phytoplankton communities from Arctic Ocean - Fram Strait ARC3M Metagenome | ecosystem: Environmental > Aquatic > Marine > Oceanic | place: Fram Strait | collected...
ATACTCTCCGCAACTCCTGGATATTGGATTTTCACAGCAAGTTTCTTCCCATTTTTTTCTGCAATATGGACTTGTCCTATACTAGCAGCGTTTACAGAAGTTGCATTAAAAGTATCATATATATCATTTGGCAATTTTCCAAAGTATTTTTTAAACGTCTTTAAAACCAAAGGCGGTGATAAAGGCGGAACAGAAAATTGTGCCAAAGAAAATTTCTCTACATAAGCCTGAGGTAAAATGCTTTTCTCCATACTCAACATTTGCGCAACTTTAAGTGCACTTCCTTTGAGTTGTTTTAAACCGTCATAAATATCTTCAGCGTTATTCTGGTTTAAACGGTCTTTAGCCTCGACTTCAGTTTTTGTTAACTTATCTCCATAGTACTTAAGATAGTTTACTCCCACTTTTGCACCTGTAGAAACAAGTTTAGAAGCGCGTTGTATTTTGGATGTAGGTATTTTATCTATAGTTTTCATATGTTCATATTGATTTTAGGACAAAAGTCATTGGAACATCTTGGTACATAATTTCTTTTTCTTTGAAATTTAGTAAAGGATGTTTCACTAAAGAACGTTTAGTTCATTTGTGCTTTTTCTTTGAAAATAAATTTTCCGAAGTTTATTAAGCTGCGTACAGGAGCAACATCTAGAACATCAAAACTTGTGTTAACAGATTTCTCAATAAATATATCTGTTTTGTCAAAAGCTGGTGACGTATCATCTATCCAAAATTTCATAGTTAATAGTAATTGTAACCATGCAGTTTCTTTTAATCCGCGTTGTTGAACTCTATCAATTTGTTCTTGCTTCACATCAATGAGATCAATACCTAAATGAGCGATATAATTTGTAAATACATGCTTTAAATCTTTAAGCAGTCTCATACTTTTTAAACTGTTTTTGTTATGCTCTAAGGCATACTTTACATAACTGCGATTGGCAGTTAGATTCTCAAAAAACGTAAAGTAAAAACTTAATAGTTTGTGTCGAGCGTCGTAAGATTGATAGTCATCACTTTTTTTAAGTACTGCAACTGTGTTATGAAAAAAGGCGGTAAAAACTTTCTTTTCAACTGCTTCAAATGATCCAAAATGATCATAGAATTTCTCCTCTTCAAAATTATATGCCTTTGCAAAGGCATAAACCGTTTTTGGTTGGTGATTATGCTCTAAAACATAATCCATATAAAATAAAATGATATCGTTATTTGTAATGTTTTTCTTTTTTGCCATGACTCTTAATTTCTGCAGTAAAGATACAAAATGTTTAACGATATGGATTAAAAGTTAAACAAAAATTAACAAGACATTATTAATTAGATTATAAAGAAATAGTTAACGGACTAACAATAGTTGTCATCTTTAACCAGAGAGCAGCTTACAACAGCTAAAAAAGCACCAACAAAAGGCGCAGTGAGGTACAGCCATAAATGTTGTAGATTTCCAGATACTAGAGCAGGAGCGAGGGATCTAATGGGATTCATTGATGCTTTTGTCATAGGACCTGCAAACATAGCTTCAAGCAAAATAACAGAGCCAACAGCAATGGCAGCCATAGTTCCTATTTCTTTACTTCCTCTAGAGACATTGATGATTACAACCATTAAGAAAAAGGTGAGAATTACTTCTAAGACAAAAGCTTTGTAGGGAGCAAAACCATCTGCAGGTAACGTTGTGCCTAACGTTTCACTCTCCGGAAACAGGAAAAGCAAAATAAAACAGGCTAAAAAGGCACCAATGGCTTGGGCTATAATGTATTTTGGGACTTCTTTCCACGGAAATTTCTTCGCATAAGCAAAACCAAAAGTAACAGCAGGATTAAAATGCGCTCCAGAAATCTCACCAAACGCATAAATCATGGTCATCACAATTAAACCCCAAGTTATAGCAACACCAACATGAGTGATGCTACCACCTGTAATTTCATTGATCGTCATCGCACCACAACCGCAAAAGACCATGGCAAAAGTTCCTATTGCTTCAGAGTAGTATTTTTTCATATCGTAGAGTCCTTGAAATGTGTACTTTAATTTAAGGTTTTATTAACAAATATCGGGTTCGCTAGTTCGTAAATTTACGTGATTTTAAAAAATAATCATTAAATAAAATACAATGAAAAAATTATTACTAGTATTTGCAGTGTTTGCGATGTCTTTCGCGACATATGCACAAATTGAAACACCAGCTCCAAGTCCTTCTGCAAAGTTTGAACAAAAGGTTGGTTTAACAGATATTACGATTGAGTATTCTCGTCCTAGTGTTAAAGGAAGAAAAATCTTTGGAGATTTAGAGCCTTTTGGTGGCATTTGGAGAACCGGAGCTAACAAAAACACAATTATCACGTTTAGTGATGATGTTATGATTGCAGGTCAAGCTGTAAAAGCTGGATCTTACGCAATGTTCACAAAATTAAACTCAGCTACACAGTGGGATGTTATGTTCTATACTGATACAGAAAACTGGGGAGCACCATCAGAATGGGATGATAGTAAAGTAGTTGCTACTGCTAAAGTTGACGTTATGCAAATGCCTATGAGCATTGAGACATTAACAATAGATATTAATAATATTACTGCTACAGGTGGAACAATTGATATGATTTGGGAAACATCTTATGCAGTAATTCCTTTTACTGTGCCAACAGATAAAATTGTGTCTTCTGCAATAGTTAAAGCAATGGCTGGACCAAGTGCAAATGATTACTATGCAGCTGCTGACTATTACTTAACATCTGGTAAAGATGCTGCACAAGCTAAAGTATGGATTGATAAAGCTATGACCATGATTGAAAAGCCAGGATTTTGGCAAGTAAGAAAGCAATCATTAATTTATGCTGCTGCTGGAGATAAAAAAGGAGCAATAGAATTAGCTAAAAAGTCTATGGCTGGAGCTAAAGAAGCTGGAAACCAAAATTATGTAAATCAAAATATGGCGTCTCTAAAAGAATGGGGAGCTATGTAATATAAATTTCAAGATGTAAATTTGAAGCTTGAATGAAAAAAGACCTTTTGAGAAATCAAAAGGTCTTTTTTTTTAATAATTGAGTCCTCTTTGTGATCTCACTGTGTCTAATAACATAATTAGTTTTCGGCTAAAATCAAAAGTCATCACATCACTTTCTTTTTTGTTGTTTCTAAGTAGTGCACTAAAATGTAGCATTTCAAAACTATAACCATGAGTATCACAATTGAATTCTATGGTCTCTTCTTTGTCTTCGGAAATGAGCGTCACGTCACTCGGTCCATGAAAACGTGAATTAATCTTTATTATGCCACGTTCGCAATGAAAAATGGCTTCTGTAGTTGAATTTTCTAGAAATGTACTTTTTAGATGTGCTTCAACACCGTTACCATAACTAAATAACATCAAGCATGAAGAATCCACTTCATTATCATAAAAAGTGGCTTTAGATTCTATGTGTATAGGTTCGCCTAAAGCAGATAATGCAGCAAAAATACGATAGATGCCGATATCTAATAAACTTCCACCACCTAGTGATTTATTAAAAACTCTTGACGAGAGATCTATTTCTGGTTTAAAACCGAAATCTGCTTCGATCTTCAAAATCTTTCCGAAGGTTTCTTCTTTAATGTGGTGCAAAACAAATTGATAATGTGGAAGGAAATAGGTCCACATAGCTTCCATTAATAAGGTGTTGTTTGCTTTTGCAGTGGCAATCATCTTAACAACTTCGCTTAAATTCATAGCAAAGGGTTTTTCACACAACACCGCTTTTTTATTGTTTAAACATAAAATGGTGTTTTTTTTATGTAAGACAAGAGGTGTCGCAATATAAACCGCATCAATATTCGGGTCTTTTGCTAAAGCTTCGTAATTACCAAGACCTAAAATTCCTCAACGTATTATTTTATGCTCTGGCGAGTTCATCTTTAGACATTATTGACTGTAAAAGACATGCAATGGCAATTACAATAGCACATCCTACAAAATTAAGCCACAAAAACGGTAAATTCATGTATTCATATTCATCTAAGAGGTATAATGCAATGACCAATACTTGAGTGATTAAACCTGCTACAAATACTGCATTTCCTTTGACGAATTTAAAAAAGAAGCCGAGAAGGAAAATACCAAGCACATTTCCGTAGAAAATAGAACCTATAATATTAACGAGCTGGATTAAATTTTCAGCAAGGTTGGCAACACAGGCAACTCCAATAGCGATAAGTCCCCAAGCTAATGTGAAAAATCTTGAGGCTTTAATCATCTGTTTGTCAGACTTTTCGCTAGTATTTCTTTTGTATAAATCCATCGTAGTTGTACTTGCTAATGCATTTAACTCACTTGCAGTACTAGACATAGCAGCACTCAAAATTACAGCGAGTAATAACCCTATTAAACCTCTAGGTAAGTTGTTTAAAATGAAGTGGATAAATACGTAATCTTTATCGTTGCTCTCCACTTTTACACCTTGAGAATCGCCAGCTTTTTCTATTAGATCTCTAGCTTCTGATCTTAATTTATCACTCCTTTCGTTTAAAATTGCAATTTGTTTTGAAGTGCTTTCGTCTCCCGAATTTACAAACGTATTTATAATTGTTTGTTTGTCTAGGAAAACTGCGCTTTGCTTTTCTTGAATAGCTTTATATTCGTCTGCGTATTGAGAGTTTAAAACATAATCTGTGGCAGTAGGATTAAAATTTGCAGGTGCTTGGTTAAATTGATAAAAGACGAAAACCATGACACCCACCAACAGAATAAAGAATTGCATTGGTACTTTTAAGAGTCCGTTGAACATCATACCAATCTGCATTTCTTTTAATGATTTTCCAGATAAATAGCGTTGAACTTGACTTTGGTCTGTGCCAAAATAAGACAGCATTAAAAACGTACCACCTATTAATCCACTCCAAACGGTATAACGATTATCGAGATTAAAAGAGAAATCTAAGACTTCCATTTTACCACTAGCTCCTGCGATATCTAATGCTTTAGAGAAAGTAATGCCTTCAGGCAGTTTATCTATAATCAAACAAAAAGCGATAATCATTCCTGTAAAAATGACTACCATTTGATGTTTTTGGGTCACATTTACTGCTTTTGTTCCTCCAGAAACTGTGTATATTATTACAAGAACCCCTATAACAACATTAAGCAGAAGTAGGTTCCATCCTAAAACAGCAGATAATATAATTGCAGGCGCAAAAATGGTAATACCTGCAGCTAGTCCACGTTGAATTAAAAATAATATGGCAGTTAGAGTTCGTGTTTTTAAATCGAATCTATTTTCTAGATATTCATAGGCTGTATATACTTTAAGTCTATGATATAAGGGAATAAATACCATACAAATAATAACCATAGCTATAGGTAAGCCAAAGTAGAATTGCACAAAACCCATCCCATCATTAAATGCCTGTCCTGGAGTAGATAAAAATGTAATTGCACTGGCCTGTGTTGCCATTACTGACAATCCAATAGTGTACCATTTTGAAGTATTACCACCTTTTAAAAAATCTTGCACATTTTTACTACCTCGAGACTGATATGTCCCGTAAATAACAATAAGTAACAGTGTGCTAATAAGTACAATCCAGTCTAATGTTTGCATTTTAAAAGGCTTTTGTGATGAAGTAAAATGCTATGAAGTAAATAATATTGGCTGCGAGTACTAAGGTGTACATCTTATTCCATTTGTATTTTTCCATGGTTGATGGTGTTTTTGATTGCTTCTCGACTTCGCTCGAAGTGACAGTCAACGGTTAATTTTTAATTTGTTCTAAGTCGTTTAAATCATTTTTTCCAAGTGATAACATATTTGCAAATAAGCGATATGCTCCAGAAACACCTGCAGGAAATTCTCTAAAGAAACTTAGACCTGTATAAACGTAGTATCCTTTACCATGTTTAGCGACGAGTAAACTTCCTGTTTTTGGCATTTCACCTTTATCATTCATTGATAAAATAGATGTAAATTCACTAGACCATTCTCCAGGAAAGTATAAGCCACGTTCTTGTGTCCATCCTTCAAAATCTTTTGATGTTATTTTATTCGGAACGTTTAATACTTCATGTGCTGTAGCTAATAATCTAACATCTGCTAATTCATCAGTTACGCGATCTCTAGATAGTTTTAATTCGTAAGGTGCTAATTCATCGACTTTAATACCACGATTAGTGTTGTATTGAACAATCATATTTCCACCTTGAGCGACATAATCAAATAGTAATTGTTGTTTAAACTTAAGTTCTTCAATGGTGTTATAGGCTCTAATCCCTAAAACAATGGCATCAAAGCGTTTTAAGTTTTCTACGGAAATGTCTTCAGGTTTTAAAACCGCAACATTATATCCAATTTGTCTTAAACTCTCAGGGACAACATCACCAGCACCTTCGATATAACCAATATTTTGACCTCGTTTTTTTATATCTAATCGCACAATTTTACTCTCACTAGGCAATAAAACCGTTTGAAATGGAATGTGATCATAATCTATCTCAATTAGTTCTTTGTCAAAGACTTTATCTCCAATATGAACCATAGGTGTTAATAAACCTTCACTTTGTTCTTTTGGCGGCACTACCGTGAAGATTAATCGTTCTTCTTGGCCTTTATTAGCTATAATTACTTTTTGTTTTTCTGGATAGACACTCCAGTTATTAGGATGTGCAATTTGAACGTAGCCTTTAATGTTATCACGTCCAGCTTTTACTATAACTTCAATATCATGTTGCTTATCTGAATCTAAGATTATTACTTTTTCGGAGATCTTTGCAGATGCTTCTGGGATAATTTCAAAAGGTTTGTATAATTCTCCTTTGTCTGGTTTAGAATAACGATATACAATAGGTTTAGTAATTGTAATTGGTGTTTTGTTAATTAACAGATTAAAATCTACATTAAAAACCCGAGGTGTTTCTGGTTTACCTATAAATTGTTGCTCTGCTTCGTACATTCCCAAAGTGCCTTTTTCTGCCAACCAATAAGGTGTTGTAGGTTTTTGATTGCTAGGAATTATAATAGATTCTTTAAAATTGAACTTCGTATTTTCATCTAAACTAATATTTTTAGAAATTTCTAAATCATCAGAAGTGTTAATGCTTCTTAGTGTTATTGGCTGTTGGCCACGATTAAGAACTTCAATATTAAGATTTATAGTTTCGTTTTGAGTTGCCCAGTTAGTTTCTGCGGAAACTTCTAAATACAATCCTGCACAGGCTTCAATAATGGACTGTAATTCTTTAGTTTTAATTGATTTCCAATGGTCATCCTTAATTTTTGATACTAATTTATATGCTTCTATCAATTGAGGTAAATGCTCAGATGGATTTATAAAATTGAAATTATTCTCAACGTTTAAAAGAATTTCTCCAATAGCTTGACCGCCTTCAATACGACTCCATGTGGTATCAATACCATCAAATACATTTGAATTGTCATTGATAACATCACCTTTTAAAAATTCTATATATTCATCTTGACTTCCTCGTTGTGTCAATCTGCCAAAACCTTGACATAAATGTTGACTACTAGCAATTGATGCTAATTCATTGTTAGATAGCCCTTTTAAAGGATAATAGACACCGACATCAAGCATCACCATATTACTTTTGTCGACTTTATCAAATTCTTCTTGGCTACCATATCTCCACCAAGAAGTGTTATAAAACAAGCGTTTTGGTTGCCATAATTCTATACTGGATAATTGTTCTGGATATGATTGAGGGTTGTTAACCAAGTCGAAAGCTTCCATACTTAATACAGCAGAACTTGTATGGTGACCGTGAGTTCTGCCAGCACGCCTATGGTCAAATCTGTTAATGATGATATCTGGTTTAAATTGTCTTATAGCTAAAACGACATCGCTCAGTACTTTGTCCTTATCCCAAATAGCAAGTGTTTCATCTGGATGCTTTGAGTAGCCAAAATCATTTGCTCTTGTAAACAATTGTTCGCCTCCATCAATGCGTCTAGCAGCGAGTAATTCTTGTGTTCTCATAACCCCAAGTAGTTCTCTAATTTCTGTTCCTATTAGGTTTTGACCACCATCACCTCTAGTTAATGAAAGGTATGCAGTTCTTGCTTTGACTTCGTTTGACATATAGGCGATGAGTCGTGTGTTTTCATCATCAGGATGCGCAGCAACGTATAAAACAGAACCTAAAAAATTAAGTTTTTTGATAGATTCAAAAATCTCTGATGAGGTCGCTTTTTTTGCTTGTTGTGCTGTGATTAGTGATATTGAAAAAAGGGTAATTAGGAGTAGATGTAATCGTGTCTTCATTATATGATAGTTAGCTAAAATCAAATATAATGAAGTATGTAAAGTCAGTCACTGTTTTTAGATTTCTTTAACGTTAATCGAAAAACTACTTTATAATTGTCGCATCATTGAGTAATTTTGTTTTTCATAATTTAAATTAGGTGTTTGTAAAGTTTTCTCTTATTTTTAGTATTCCTTACGAATTAATTATTTAAGTAAAAATTATACTAGTAACCCTTTTGCCATATCATTTATTTTATGAATTGGTCAGCTAGTGTGTTTTATTTTTCATTTTTGACTACTACTAAATTACTAAATGAGATTATTAGAGAAGAGCAGATATTATTCGTTTTGGTTTCTTGATTTATTAAAGGGTGGTGCTATAAAATCGCATTATCAGGATATAAATTATATTCTAGAGAATCATAATTCTGAAAGATCCAAGAAAATAAGAGATGAGCATCTTTCAAATTTGCTGAACCATGCAGTGACTTCTACTTCATTTTATAAAACTTACCACAACTATTCCTCTCTAAATGATTTTCCAGTTATTGATAAGGTTATGTTAAGGGAGTCTTTTGATGACTTTATTTCAGCTAAATATAAACACAAACATGGTTTTGAAGTTAGTACAAGTGGCTCTACAGGAACACCTTTTATTGTAATTCAAGATAAAAATAAGAAAGACAGAAACGTAGCAGACACCATCTATTTTGGTGAAAAATCTGGATATCAATTAGGTCATAAGTTATTTTATTTAAGAGCATGGAGTGCAATGATTGAAAAAAGCAAACTCACTACTTTTTTACAGAATATTGTATCTATTAATGTCAAGAAATTAGATGATAACACCAATGCTGAGATTATTGCAAGGATTCAAAAAGGATCGTCTAATAAGGCGTTTATAGGCTATCCATCTGCATTTAAAGACATTTGTAAGTATTTAGACTCTATAAATTCAAAGCCTATAGATGCTAATATAAGCTCTATGATTGCTAATGCTGAGGCATTAGGAGATCATACGAAAAAAGCTGTTAAAAAGTATTTTGGTTTTGATATTCTATCACGTTACTCCAATATGGAAAATGGAATTCTATCCCAACAGATAAGTGATGAAGGTGAAAATTTTCATATCAATTGGGCTAGTTATTTTATCGAGATTCTTGATATAGAAAGCGATGCACCCGTTTCATATGGAGAGTTAGGAAGAGTTGTTGTTACAGATTTATTTAATTTCCACATGCCTTTAATTCGCTATGATACTGGAGATTTAGCGATAATGGGTGTAGATAAAAGTAATTTTAATGGAGCACCATCTTTTTCTCAAGTAGAAGGGCGGAGAATGGATACCATTTATGATACGAAAGGAAAACCTATGACCACTGTTGTTTATGAGTTGGAATATTTTACAGAATTCATTCAATTTCAATTAATTCAAGAGGCTGAAAAGGTATATTGTGTCAAGATAAATATCGATGTTGTTTTTGAGAAAGAAGATAAAATCACTTCTCATCTAAAGTCTTTTTTAGGTGATGATGCCATAATTAATATTGAATACGTTAAAGAAATTCCTGAATTATCGTCTGGTAAAAGGAAGCTTTCAATTAATAACTATAAATCTTAATAGTAAATATTACACTTCATTTCGAAAAACTATGCTTGGTTAATCATTGCTTTTCTATTAACTAATTTTTTCTGTTATTCCTGTGTCCAAACTGCTAATTCGTTACCAGAAGGGTCTAAGAATTGAAACCGTCTTCCACCTGGAAATGAAAATATATCAACAGAAATTTTGCAACCAAAATCGATTATTTTGTGCTTAATCTCTTCAGGATTATTGTTGTGAATTACCACTAAAGCGCCATTTGAAATTGGTTTATTTGATTTTTCAAACCCACCAGCTATACCGCTATTTGAAAATGATGTATAAGTTGGCGCATAATCTGTAAATGTCCAACCAAATACTTTAGTATAGAATGCTTTAATTCTTTCAAGGTCGTTAGCATTTAGCTCTATTTAATTAATGTGGTTATTTATGAGTTTAATAACGTTTAATGTTTATTATTTCCTTTTCTCCAAAAATAAATGGTTAAACTTAAAAAGGAACCAATAATTAACAGAGCCATAATTGTTAAATAAGTTCGCTCAGGAACAATATCTGGTGCGTTGGATGTCATTATTCTATACGTTTCATTAATGGCTCCAAAAGAGAAAATTCCGAAGAAAAAAGAAATCAATTTGTGAAAAGTTTTGTTCATGATTTTAAATAGAATCACTCCCATCATAATGAAAACCCTCAATAGCATCTTTCTCTATTAATGTTACCGCCTTTTGAAGAATCAAATTATTAGGATATGTTATAAGATCTCCATTGTCCTGTCTTAAATGCAGTTGAAACGCACGTATATCTTCAATGATGCCTTCAATGGGAGAATCTTTATCATGAATTTTAATTTTATCTCCTACTTTATAAGGAAACGAAAAGAACATAATAATTCCTGAAGTGACGTTACTTAAAATAGACCAAATAGCAAATAGAGCAATTCCGATGACTGCAAAAACTGAAGAAAATAAAACAGCCATATCTTTCAATTCGGCACCAAAAACAAAAGATTCAATAATTAAAGCGATAAAAAATAATGTCACTGTAATGTAGCGACGTATGAGTCTAATACGAGCATCGTTAACTCCGCTTTTTCTTCCTATTTTTTTAACGAGCTCATGACTTATAAAACGTGCAAGCAGTAAAATAAGTAAAATAAAACCTGTTATTATTAATTCAGATTGGTATGTTTCAAAAAACATAAAAGTTGTTTTAGTTGGCCCAAAGATACAGTACTAAGTTAAAAACTTATTAATTTAATTGAAGCGTTTCACGTAAACCTCCGTCTGCATTAGAATTCTTACCCCAATATGCAGATTTAATAGTTTTTAGTTTAGTTGCTTTTGTTGTTAATGTTTTTGCATTTGCACCATAACCATCTTTGTACGTCTCTTCCCAACTCGTTATTTCATAAGGGAATTCAGGATTATAATTAATAGTAAGTCTGCGATCTAGCTGGTGGTAATGTATAATGTATTGTCCATCTTTATTCAACGCTTTCGCAAAATAGGGTTTCGTTTCAACATGTTTTAGTTTTAAAAACTCTAATGATGGGATAGCCTCAAACTCTCCTGTAGGTAAACTTTTTGGGTCCAGTCGCAATTGTGTCCATAATTCATTTTCTAATACAACCTTATTTATCGTTAAATCTTCATCCCCTTCACTTTCAAAATAGCTGAAAGATTTGATTTCAAATTCTTCTCGGTTATTAAGTTGAGTATAGACATGACCACACCATTCTTGCACAGAACAACTCAGTTTTATAGCGTGCTGATTATTACTTACTGGATAAAAAGTGGATTGCATTATAGAGTATGGATATACACCAGTATTGAAATTTTTAGTAGCATTTAGTTTTAAAACAGGCGTATTTGCTTTATTATATTGATCTGCTTTGACTTGTTGCCTAGGAAGAAAGTCTTCGGTGACAAAAACGAGTACAGCGTTACCATCCCGCAGTTCTCCATAACGCGCTTGCTCTAATTTATAGGATGATATTTCTGCATTACCTCCATACCAATAGTCTTTAAATTCTTGAGATTGTTCAAATGCCTTTGCTTTCGGAAGTGTTTTAGTTACTTCGGAAATCGGCTCGGTATGCATGGCTTGGTCTTTTGGAGTTGTATTCTCCTTGCAAGAAAATAATATTCCGAAGAAAAAAAACAAAACAATATATGATTTATTCATGGCTAAAAGTTTAGTGTAAAATTACAATCTAAACCTTACAAAACCATACTGTTTAACGTTTTGTAAAGGAGGTGTGTTGGCAGTCCAACAACGTTAGTATATGATCCATCAATGCTGATGATTCCTATTTGTCCAATCCATTCTTGTATACCATAAGCTCCAGCTTTATCAAAAGGTTTGAAGTTTTTGATATAATAATTAATTTCTTCTTCAGAAAGTAATTTGAAAGTCACTTTGGTGATAGCATTAACTGTTTTTTGAGATGTTTTTGTAGTGAAACAAATTGACGTTATAACCTCATGAGTTCCATTGCTCATCGCTAATAACATGTTAAAAGCATCGTTGTAATTTTTAGGTTTTCCTAGAGCCTCATTATTATGCCAAACAATGGTATCACTCGTTACTAAGATGTCATTATCTTTCAATTCGTCTTTAAAAGGAAGCGATTTTAGTTGCGCTAAATAATCACTTATTTCAAAATGTGTTAATCCATCTGGATAAATTTCATCAACAGGCTTAAGTCTGATTTCGAAGTCCAATCCTAAATCTTTAAAAAATTGCTGACGACGTGGCGAACCAGACGCCAAAATTAGATTGTGATTTTTCAGTTGATCTAGAATCATCTTTTAAGTAGTTTTAATTATAAACGGATAAAGTAATAAAGATAAGACTCCAAAAAGCATTACCAATTTATAAATTAGACTAATATGTTTGTAATGAAAGTTTTGACTAGCTCCAAAAATCTTAATGGTCGCATAAATTAATGGTGCAATTACAAATAATAGAAAATAGCCAATGCCGATAGGCTGTTTGTATAAATAAGTGACTAAGAAATAAATTACTGCTCCAATAGGAATCATACTAATTACAAAAGCTATTTTATTTGCCCGCTCTCGACCTATAACAATTGGTAAGGTGTTCATGCCAGCTTTATAGTCGCCATCCACATCTTGGATATCCTTAACTAATTCTCGTACTAAATTAATTAAGAATGCAAAAATGGCGTAATCAAAAATTATATCAAAAAAGATAAGTTGAGTTTCTTTATTTTGCGGCAGTATTGCAGGTAATAAATCAAAAATCCCAACGATAATAATACTCATAGCTACTAAGAATGATATGAGAATATTACCAAATAAAA
>Ga0115008_10003420_pt1 | contig 13151 bp, 13 predicted proteins | sample FraStrMetagenome_FD_87164 | JGI IMG/M metagenome (GOLD analysis project Ga0115008, IMG submission 87164) | Marine eukaryotic phytoplankton communities from Arctic Ocean - Fram Strait ARC3M Metagenome | ecosystem: Environmental > Aquatic > Marine > Oceanic | place: Fram Strait | collected...
GACAGTTCTCGGAAGACGATTGCACACACTCTCGCCCACTCGATTTGAAAACGACTAGGGACTTTCTTTGCCTCGAAGAAGTTGTTTTTCATTCCGCAGCAGGTTTCCAGAGAGATATGATCAGTCACGGCGAAGCGATCGTCTTTAATGTTGGAGGAAGTAGCTCTATCTCGAGGGGGAGGAAGAGATGTTTCGTTCGAAAGAGGCATGTATTTTTTTTAAACTGTATGCTTTTATTTTATTAACTTCTACTCTTGTACCAGGTATAAATTACTTTGTAGTTACAACTCATCCTCTTCATCAGTTACAGGTTCGGAAGAGGAGTAGATCTAGTAGCAGTTGTTATATGATTTTTTTTTAAAACTGTATGCTTTTATTTTATTAACTTCTACTCTTGTACCAGGTTTGTGTGTGTGAAATATAGCGATCATGCACGATTTATAGCGAGCCGGACCTCGCAATGTGAATATGTATTAATAACTGACATTGAAAGCCAGAGAGTTGAAGTACCGCTACATGTATGTGACAATGACAAAAATCATTCGAATGGAAAGATACGCCGTCCCTCTAGTTACAAATTCGGTTCCTGCATACAACAGCTACAGCTTGCTTGAAAGAGTCCATCGATAGAGAGGGGGGTACATGTAAAATCTTGCCGTTGGTTGCACACGTGCACGTCTCAATAACAATGGAATCATCATCGTCAACTCATGAAAGGACCATCACAATGGAAACACCATTTCCCGTCTCACAAGAAACGGCTGTAAAGCCAAATCGAGTACCCTGTATGCGTTGTGAACGTCCTATCGTCGTTTGTATATGCGCCGGACTTCCCAAAAAACCCTTGAAACTAGCGCGTTCTCGCGTAATTGTTCTCCAGCATCCGCATGAATTGCGTAGGAAAAATAGATCATTGCCAATTGTACGATACTGCGTATCAGGTGATGATTACGGAATGACCGTTGTCGTAGGTAGAAAATTAGGAGATAAAGTTGATCCACTAGTCCTAGATTGGATTGAAGACGATATTTCCGCGCTGCTTGTATTCCCGTCGAAAGACGCAGTTTCGCTTGAGGAGGGCCTGGAAATATTGAAGAAACGCCGACAAGACGTGGCTCTATTAAGAAGTGATTATAGCATTCTAGAGAAAAAAGTGAATCTCTTATTCATAGACGCTTCATGGAAGCACGCAAAAGAGATGGTAGATGTAAATGATTCACGTCGAAAATGGTCACAAAATTTGATTAAAGTGCGGCTGACGTTTCCTAGCGCTGGAGAAGAGCAACGTGATAAGATAGTTCCTAGGAGGTTCTCGATACGATCTCTTCCTGTCGCATCCTGCAAAGATGATGAGAGAATGTACCTTTCGACGGCTGAATGTATTGCATGGGTACTAACTTTCATTGAAAAAGATGAGAGGTTTTTTGAAATTATCGTGAAAGCAATTGATACAATGGTGATCCGATGGGAGTCAATGTGCCGCACCACTACTCATTGACAAAACTTCTATTTTGTTGAAAACAATTTAACTCTTTAATTATTTTTCTGCTCTTCGAGCCAAGAGAATTTCCTTTGCCTTATAAAACGCAATGATATCATCGTCCGTTTTCTTGTTTCCAGTTAGTTGTATGCCAGGGGGAAGTTGTGGTAGCGTTGGATTACAATTATTATTGACAGTCGCATGATTTGTTTTTGAATGATGTTTTCCCTTCTGCGTCTTCTCAAGCATGGTCTCGTACCAGCGATCAAACTCATTTTTTAACTTAAGTTTACCTCTTTCCAGAATTTTGTGGAGATATTCAATGTTTGCCTTGAGATCTTTCAGTATCGAGAAGTTACGTTTGTAATTTTTCTTTTCAATCTCGATCATGTTGCGTAAATTTTCTTCGGCAGAATTGGTTGATAAGTTGTCTATCTTTTCCTCATCGGCTTCGTTTCGAATAATTGAGTTGAGAGCTCGAGTTTTTCTTCCTTTTTCAATTTTTTGTATTATTTCTGATATAGAGTTTTTGGATTTAGTTATTTGAGCAGCTGCTTCTTTGGCTTCTGAGTACTTTGTTTTGAGGATTGATTTATTGCTTTGAAGTGCTTTGTACGAGGAATGCCTTTGAATAAACCAGGCGTATGCATCTTGCGGATTTTCCAACATTTGCAGATTTTTACATTCCCAGATCCCATCCAAATCTTTTTCATCCTTCTGATACAATAACTTGCCATTTGACGATTGATGTTGGAGAGCTTCTTTATTCGGCTCGCATTGATATGTATTACAGTCTTTTGAAAGAATTCCTAGTATTTGAGTTGCTTCGTTTTCACCATATTTTTGCTTAATCACGTTGACGACTATATCTACATCTCTAGTCCGCTGCTTTAAAGATTCGTGGAGATGTTCAACGCTTTTATGTTCAGTGTTATTTTTAACTACACGGGAATTTTTTGATGTTTGATTTCGCGCCTCAAGCACTATGTTTTTGAAGATTGCAAAACAATCATATATTTTAGTCAATGATATTTTCCCAATATTTAACCTTGCTAAAACGTTTTTATCGTCAACATACTTCTCGACTTGGCGAGTCAATGCGTCTCGTTGATCCTGAGACAAATGTTCTTCTTCACCACATTCTCTTTTTAAAAATTTGATTTCCTCTCGCAACCTTGCTAGCTCAGATTTGAGTCTGCTAATGACCAATTCCGGTTCCATCTCTTCGTTGATATGAGCTGAATTTTTTACAAGGGCGACACGTTGGGCAAAACTGCAAGTTGATATTGATTCGTCTGTTTGGTTGATTTCAGGCGAGATATTTGCTATCATTTTCGTGACGCAATTTCCACCAAGAGAATCTCGCAGCACAGATGTCATCATCGAGTTACGATAAGGTACGTGAACCTTCTGGTCATTTTTTGCTTTCTCGTTGAGCGCGACGATGACCATTTCAAGGAAAAATAAACTTACGTTTATAAATTTGGCCTCTTTGAGAGTCTGGCCGCTGCTATTTGTTTTGTGAACACGTTCGGAACCCGCCAAATCGACCAGATTCAGTTTACTTTTGATAACACTATCAGACCCACCTCGACGAGCTTCTAGTGAAATTGTGAAAATGCAATGACTTCGGGAAGATGCCTGGTTCATTTCTGTTTCCCCAATTGCGCGGTTAGTGTCGCCGATAAAAAGTTTATTCAGCGCATCCTCTTCATTGCTTACAGGATGAATCGAGAGATTTTTGAAGTGGTAGTTCCCACTTTCGTCCTCCATTAGATGAACTCGTTGCATTTCTTCAAGAGTTGTCGACTCTGCATGTTCCCCTGACAAAAGGTCATATCCATTTTCATTGTAGATCTCGAGATAAGAAACATAGCAAGTGTAGTTGAAGTCTGGTCTTGATGCAATCTCTTCAAACACCATTGATATAGCTCGTGGAATTATCCCTCGATCAATGTAACGGTCAGGCCCTCCCGTAATTGTGAATGTCTTTCCCGAGCCAGTTTGTCCATAGGCAAAAATTGTACTGTTGAACCCACCGATTGCGTTTCTGACAGCAGAAGCTCCAACTGAACGAAATACTTCCTCTTGAGTCGCTTCTTCGTCAATGATGTTACTGAATTGAAAACTATAAGACGTTCTCGAATTGTTCACGATAAGCCCTTTTCTTTTCGGGACATTAAAGGTGAGACGTTTTTCGTCGAAATCGTCTCTTGAAAAATATCCCGATGGCTTCTTGGAGGGTCTTATGCGAAGATATACTTCTATCCCTTCGTTTTCATTGTTCGAGTCATGTTTTGACTCATCTGTATCTTCGCTGATCATTGTTGCGATAGTTCCTCAATCAGTGTGAAGCCGAAAAATATTTACCTCGCTAAATGACCACTTTTTTTGAAATACTCTTATTAGTTGCTTTCTAATTGGTTTACTAAAGGAGTGAGACTTTCTTCATTGTGACCGTTTTATTCTGTGAATATGCTTTGTAGGTTACAGCTTTGGAGATCATAAATAGTCTCAATGATAGTCGCAGAATAAATCATAAAGACTCCAAGAAAAACTCCTTTTTTATGTTTTAATCCTTTGGATGAAGTGATTTCGTTTCTTCTGAACTTGTTATACTACCAACTTGTTGATCAACAAATGACGAATACGATGAAATATCACTGCTCAGTGCTTCACCGTATATATGCAGATTGCTTCCCGTTGAAGATTTTTGTTGAGAATAGTCGACACCACTTCCTTTATTTTCTTGCAATACCCAAGTGAATACCAAGGAGTTTAGATGTAACCCAAGATTCACTCCTTGTACCTTCAGTCGCTCCCAATCGTTTCTTTTAATAACTTTCCCACTCATTGACCGTGACACAATCTTCTTAATAATTTTATCAATATTAAACAACTTCATCAACAAGCTCCGGGGAATCGGTTTAGAATCGGATATTATTTGGAGCTTTGTGTGTTTGACTTGTTCTGACATTACTTTCTCCGAGCTTTTGCACTCTTCTAAATCTCGTTTTTTCTCACTTGCCGTGAATGAAGTCGACGTCACCATCGTTGACCTATCAATATCTTTACTCTTCATTTTGTACATATTCAATAGATCATTGACGTCTATTGTTTCTCCTCGTGTTATGAGCAATATTTTTGGAAAAATAATGTGCATACTTGTGTTAACTCCCATAAAAATTCCAGAAAAGATCCAAAACAGGTACTAAAATCATATGGCAGATTAGCAACGTTTCTTCTGAATCAACCAAAAAGGAGGTTTTTACTCACCGTTATATCAGGTGAACCATTTTCATCAATATTGATATAAATTACAGTACCACAGAGCATGTTCACCAGCAAGTTCGTCCATGAGAGTCGAAATATGAGATAAGTCTCGTTCAAAAACGAAGGCAAATCTTTCGCGAGATACGCAACGGTCACCAACAGTATCTGATACAGAAGGAATAGTGTCAGCCTAACAACTTGATTGATATCTAAATATTGCGAGCATACGTAATACCCTTCATTCTTATCTTCGTCGTGCAAGAATTGTCGTTTCGTCGACGGAAAAGAGAGCAGAGATGCAAAGAGCATTGGAGAGAAAAGAATAAAAATTAATCGAATCATATCCTGATCACTAATCACGCGATTCATATCAGATTCTTTCCTTTTTTCGAAGAACCCTTCCCAGTTGACGAGGCGATCGAAAAGTCCAAATAGCCTTCCACGCAGAACAACATTATTTTCAACTTGTATCAAGGGGCTGACCAGTTGATAAACGCGCCAACATCTTGCAATTATTATGCAAAATACCATGGCAAAAGCTAAATTATTAATAATAGGGTACATCCTGCATCCAACTTCATATGAAGATTGTAAAAGTACCACTGAAGACGTAGCACAGGGAAGGAAACAGCACAAAACTAGCATGGCCAAATATTGCCACTGCGCTAGCCTCATAATGTTATTATGTCGATGGCGTCTTAATTGATATAGGAAGTAAACAAAAACGATACAGGCCGAGACAATCATGAAAAGCCCGAGTGAAGCACGTTCGGTACTGACGTGTATCACTTCTGAACTGCGAAAAATTGATATTGCCTTTAGAGGTACTGACGTTGCCACGTGAAATGTGTAATTGTAGCCAGTGTTGACAGATGTTAGGCCCATTTCCACATGTCCGATTACAGAGTATGCACCCGATACGGGAAGCGTGAACGGAATTTCCCACTCAAAATCCGCACCGTACCGTCCCCCCTCAAACGAATTATAAAATTCAGAAGGTATTATACTCACTGCATCAGAGGAGAGTTCTGACCTCGCAAGAGAATCCGCTAATGATGGGGTACATGTTCCAACACTGTCATGAGAGCAAAATATCATTCGAGCCATCTGCTGATACTCCGAACCATTCTGAACTTCAAACTGTACATGATTGTCATCGTACGACAGGGTTGCATTGTCTAGATCCATCTGCAACCGAAATAGATTATTGTCCCCTTCTATTAATCCTTGCGTACTAAATAAGAAATTTGGAATCCCATAGTTCGCCGAGACATCTGTATAGGCTGGATTTGACTGCTGCTCTTCTGAATCGTCACTGGATGATCCTTTTACAAAATCGACCGACGAAAAGGTTAGTCTTAATCCATCGAAACACCGTCTCATCATTAGAAGGAGGGGAGAAGCATTATTTTCGTAGCTGATATCATTCTCCTCAATTCGTGAGTTAGTTTCATCGGACAAACTTAGCCAACAAACAGCGTCGTTGCTGCTGGTGTCGTAGCCCGAATCAGTGTTACCACTGAAGGCGGTGTACTGAAGCAGCGACGAATCAATATCACTGGTCATATTTTAAGTTTTGAGCCTAAAGGACGAAGTGGATTACGTTGGGTGCTGTGTCTCTGGCAGCAATTGACTGGTATGTGTAGCCTGTATGTGTTCCGATCGCAATAGTAGCAGCCTTCTTTTCAGATTTGTGTAGACTCTACAAATGTATTTTTTTTTAAACTGTATACTACAAATGTATTGTTGCGTTCCAGGTTCTTCCGAGTTTCTTCTTTTATGTAAGAGCTTATGTGTGAATGAATGCCTATTTCGTTAATTAAATTCACACCTATATTTTCAAGATGTTATATACAGGATACTCTTATTGATTAGCCGGTACATGTGTGTGTATATCACTCTGTGATTTTTGTTTGTTTTAGCTTTTATATCAATAACACATCTTATTGAACTATTTGTTGCTCTCTGCGTTTGTACGGTTCTCTATGCCAATGTCGAATGTCGGTCATTTGCCGAAATCGATGATCCTTGAAACTCTATTCAGGTCTTCAAATACACAATACATATATTAATACATGTACATGTATCTAGATGAATCTCTTCTTTTCATGTAGATGTAATTTTGTCTTCACTGGATTCTTTATTCTTTGCAAAAATCCGAACTTGCAGGTCCACCCAGTTCCTTCGTTCGGTATTTGCTTTTTCTTTCATATATAAAAGAATTACTTGAAGTAACATATAAATATATGACGTCGTATCAAGAACCTGGTACGAGAGGTGCTCCGTAAGAAAGACGGGGACAGCATTCAACATATTAAAGTAGAAGTTAATATAATAAAAGCATAGAGTTCAAAAAAAAAAAATATCCATGAGATTCACATAATTGTTTGTTCGCGACACAGAGAGAAAAAAGAGAGCTGCTACATGTACATGTACATATCACGTGCAAGAAAAGCTGCCAAATCGATGGCGTCAGAAGTGAAAACCACATACATTGTACATTTGATGTAGTACTAGTATATGTTGTTGACGGCTGTTTTGAATGAAATGGCTTTCTCGGCGAGATACCTACAGATGCAACTTTCTACCTTCTACGGCAAATAATTGTTTCTGCGTCAATTCTCATTCTAACCAGAGCCTCGTTTCCTGTAGAAAGACATCTTGATTCATACTGGAAGCCGAATGATTTCATAGCCTTTCAAGAATTTTTTTATCTACATGTTAATTACCTTACCTCCTCAAGCTTGATGTTGATGACGGAGGGCTATTATTTATGTATTTAACCGCTATATTACGACTGTTTTACCGTCTAGTTTGCACTGGAAATGAATATGCTCGAATGAATAGTCCACTGTATTGAAGTGTTAATTGATTATTGCGATACGGATGAAAGAAAACGCTTGGAACGATGATCTATGTTCTTGTTAAATTATCATATATGATTTCTCTAGATTTTGGTTACAATATCAGTCGGTAAAAGATTTAGCGCCTCATAATTTGCAAAGAATGGGCGTCTCTTAGTTTGCACCCACTAGTCTGAATCAATTGTTTTCCAACTTCTAAAAATTCGTAAATAGAACGAAAATAAACCTCACCTTTGAATGATTCCGTAGTAATTTGTTTAAGTTCGCACGTTAAAAATTTGACGTTCACTTTAGGGTGTCCCTAGAATCAACATCAATTGAATATACGGTAGCGATGTGATTACGTTAAACGAGTAAAATTTCTTTTGTGCGAAACCATGTATTAGCAAAATGTAGTCCACCAAAATGGTTGAATAATGATTTGCAAGTACCATAACCATAACGTACATATTCTAAAGTGAGCCATAGTTGCCTAGAACCATGAAGATATTTGTTGAGGCTTACGGATGACGTTCCTTTCATATTGACACTATTCACAGTGAGTCACCACTATTTCTTATTTATTTTATTTAATTGAATTATTCAGCGGCTATTCTATTCATTTCGAATACTATGCAAGTTTTCGCGTGAATACTGCATTTCGTCCTCTATTGAAGTTGTGACCTTTCATTCTCTTGTAATAACTTAAAAACCGAAAAGGGTTAATAAAGCTTTCAACACCTCACATTTGCCGTTAATGCAACACCATAAGATTTTAACACTACGCCAACATTCCGTTCCACAAAAATAGATGAGATTCGTTCTCGTAATAGAATGAATGAATTTTGACTTCGATACTGTCGATCAGTGCTTTAAAATCCGTTTAACGAAACTATACAAATGAAAATGCGCAATTTAGACAGGAAAATTCCAACCATATCGATCCTCGGTCTCGCCAAACTGTATGCTTTTCACCTGATCATAGAGCATTTTTGTAACTTCCGGAACTTCGTCGCTGTACTCGATAGTTTCACCTGAAGAAAGGTTTGTTATCTTGCCCACACTGGTAACGATTACTGCAGTTCCGCAAGCTATCACCTCATCGAAATCTTTTAGTTCGTCGAGTTGAATATCTCTTTGTTGAACATCATATCCCGCATCAGCAGCTAACTGCATAAGAGACTTATTAGTGATACTCGGCAGCACACTCGTACTTTTAGGAGTTGCGTACACCTTTTCTTCCTTATTAATCCCAATGAAGTTGCTTGTGCTAAATTCCTCAACTGTGTTACGAGTTTCAGAATCAAGATATAAACTAATAGGATATCCTGCCTCTTTGTTCAAGTAATTTGGTAACATATCGGCAGCATAATTACCTTGGATCCAGGGGAAAAGAGTGAGATAAGGTTCAAACCAGTTTTTCTTCACTAATTATGACTCACCTGCAACTTTCACGTTTCCAACCCCAAATTTTGTTGCTCTATCGTATCCCTCTACAATGACACTATGAACGGTCTGACTCAAACCCCCTTTATAGTAGTCTCCAACTGGTATAGCCAAAATGATGAACGTGTATTCATCGGCTGGTTGAAGTCCTATCCTGCTGCCACTTCCAAATAATAAAGGTCTTAAATAGAGAGCGCCACCACTTCCGTATGGAGGTACATAAGCAATATTGTCGCGGACTACCTGTTTGCATGCGTCTACAAAAACATCATCAGGAACCTCAGCCATCATGATACGTTCGGCACTGGATTGCATACGTTTCGCATTCTCATCAGGTCTGAAGAGGTAAACTTTATTGTCCTCGTGAGCAAACGCTTTGAGTCCTTCGAAAGCACTCTGGCCGTAATGCAAGGCCGTTGCACCCACATGAACTTTCATGTAGGGGTCTTCGCATAGTTCCGGCGGTCCCCAAGAACCATCTTTGAAAACCATTTTCAAGTAGCTCTTCGTTTGTCGAAACTCAAAACCCAAATCAACCCAAGGAAGATCGGCAGTTCCAGGCATCATAGACTGACCAACTGCGTTCTCTTCGAGTGCGGACATCTTCAAAGTAGATTGAAATCTCGTGACAGAAACTTTGCGAGTAACAGTCAACGCTGACTTCTTATTAAGCACGAAACCACCAACAAAATTGGCCAAAAGGCTGAGGGTTGCGAGTGCAGGAAACTTCATTTCGATTGTGAGTTATGGCGGCTTTTTAATTTCACACCTTTGGCTAATACGGCAAGCACTACGTCTTCGCAAAGGTGAAAAAAGGCAAAGAAAAAATGTGTGGATTGTGGTAGTTTGTGTCATGACGCCGTGACCCAAAACTCTCGAATGACGAATGACGTATCTCTATCAAATTTAGATTTTAAACGTTGTATTTTTAAGTATAGATTTTTGATTTTTCCTGAAATATCTGTCCACCGGATAGTCCAGTAAACATAAAACGATTCCCGATACCATGATGAACGATAATCCACATCGCGAAAGGTCAAGGGTAGACGAGTAATATTGCAAAGACGGATTTTCGAGGAAAAATACAAAAAGTTTTTATAATTTGCTTGACTTAAAAAATGTGAACAGTCCAACGGCTCAGTGAACGGTGAACGCTGTTAAATGCGTTTCTTCTTCGAGTATGTGTAGCTTGTTATATTGTTATCTAAAGTTCACAAACGTGAACAACAATTACGTCTTTACATCAAATACTTCGAAGTAGATCTTTCGATCTTATAACAACTGCTACTTCTCCTGTACTAAACCAGTGGTTAATAGATAGGACGAGTTCTATCTTTTAATTATGGAGTAATCTATAACTGTTTAAAGAGTAGATAATACCAAATAAGGATACCGTTGAAAAAGCAAAAAAATCCTAGGTATCGTAGGATCATAAGATGCAGAGCAAAGTGATAGAATAATGGTCCCACGCCGTGTAGAAGCACAATTCAAACTATCGATTGGGTAAAGGGTAAACCAAACTCCACAGGACGGTACTTATATTATCTTTTTTGTACCAAAGGACCAACTCTATGTTGCTCTAATTTACCTAAATACTCGTAGCTGTCAATATAACAAATGTTTTGAAAAGAGGCGTAAAGATTAACAAATGATCTGGAATGAAAGACATTCGTAATGAGTGTTTCAATACATGCAGGCAAAATGTTTACGTTTGTCGCTAAAAACGAGTCATCTTCTCCAAGAAGAATCGAAGGCATATCATCAGAGTGATGTGCAATATCATATCATCAGAATCATGGCCATTAAAGAATTTAAGGTCACCCCCATGCTTCCTGTAGTGCATAATGTATGACCAACTCCCCTCGTGCTGTGGCGAAGCAATCGTTCAAATCCCGAAGGCTTTCGGTAGAATTAGGTACAAACGCTGCGTTGAGATACAGAAAAAGTGCTTGATCTGGAGTTAGTTTGAGTATTTTGCGAAGAAAAACATTTAATGACGCAAATTTCTTTTCACGACCATCTGTTCCAATTTGAAACTTGGTGCGTTTCATGATTGGTGCATTCCCAACAGGTACAAAATGAACTTTAATTTTCTCCTGAGGGGAAAGGGGGTCCTTCTTATTTCCTTTTTCCTCATTGCAATGTAGTTGTGGCTCCGATGGACTATGGGGGCTCACTTGTTCACAGCTAACATTATCATCACCAGTATCTTCTACAGTCATTGTGTCATCGCAGCTAGAAGCAATTCCACTACGATTTTCCTCCGTGGACAAGCCGTGCTCGATCAACGATGCACCTGCAGCACCATCGTTTGATAGCTCGTCCTTCTTGGCACAGTTATTTCCATCCATAGATGCACGAAATTCAACTCCAAGATCGATATCAAAATTTTGAGTTAGGGTGCAATTGGACCTTGCCGTTTTTGTATATTGTCTCTCCTCTATCACTTCACAAACATACATTTTATGTTGTGAGTATGATCACGATACGAATCACATCACATCATCAGGATCAGGCAGCAAACCCGCGGTTGGAAGTTGGAAGTAGGAAGTAAGAACGGCCAATTTCTCAGTTGTCTTATAACTTCGCACTAATAAACTTTGGCGAACTTCAAGTGCATGACCACTCACTTGCGTCAATTGTCAAAATGCCAACACGAAACGAAGACTGAAAAGTGTGGAAAAGAAGAAAAATGTGTGTCATGTCCATGTCTGTTCAAAATGAACGAAAAACTCGTCGAACCATTAGGCGTTGCTCCTTGTTTCATTAGAGGCAAATGAAAAAGGCAAACGCCAAAAATAAGTCAGTATCATCGGCTCAAACAAATACCGATTCTGAAAGGTATCCACAATGGCATAACTTGGTCTCGGGGGCTGTGGCAGGGGCAGGAGCTCGGTTAGTTTCTGCACCATTTGATTTACTTAAAATTCGGTTACAATTACAAGGCAAAAACATCGCGCCTAAATATGCAGGTAATGTTTTGCAAAGCTTTTCAAAGATTGTCCAAGATGAGGGGCCAACAGCTTTGTTCAAAGGAAATGTTGCTGCAACTTATCTTTGGATTGGATACGCTGCCATACAATTTGGATTATATTCGAGAGTGAGCAGTATTTTAAATGGAATTGCCGAATCTGCTCAATCTGCGATGAGTTATGATATGCCAGAATATGCATCTTCACCAACAATATCTACCGGACTCTACCACGATGTTTCCGTGTCGTCAAATTCTTCATTGTTTGCCAGTATATTAGCAAGTAACCCGTCTCTAATTGCTTTCATTTCCGGGGCAACTGCCGGTGTGTGTGCAACGTTCTTGACGTATCCATTTGGTAAGTAGATGAATTCCATTATGGCTCTAATGCATATATTTTTGGCACTTTGTCACTTACAAAGAAATCCTCACTTTTCGACTTTGTTTTGAAAGATATTTGTAGAACAAATTTTGCTGCTCAGACTGCTTCCGCAGATGCGGTAGGAATGGTATTTCATAAGTCACTGTTATCCTACGTTAAGTACACTCTAGGTACAAGGGGAGTTTCTGGATTTTTCGTTGGAGTGGGTCCAGCTATCGCCCAGATTATACCATATATGGGCATTAACTTTGCGGTTTACGATTACATAGTACGAAAGTCCCATAATCGTGAAGTGGGGGGATCTGGGATTGCCGGAGCTGTCGCGGGAGCAACATCAAAGTTCCTTGTTTACCCGCTAGATACAGTAAAAAGGAGATTGCAAGCACAATCTTTCGGTCGATCCATTCAACCTACTCTGCCGCAAAGCCATTACAATGGAGCTAGTGATTGTATTCGTCAGATTTTCGTGAATGAGGGTGCATCTGCATTCTACAAAGGTCTAACACCAACTGTGATGAAATCTGCGATAGCTACAGGTGCTAGCTTTGCAACTTTTTCTTTCACAAAAGAAATATTAGAAGAAATGCATGATAGAGCACACGGTGATAGAAACATCCCTCCATCATGAGCATACTTGAGAAGGGAGAAAGGATGAGTCATCATCGGTTTTTATGCTGTCATCACTAATATTTTCGTAATTGTTAGCTTCAACAAGTTCTGCTTCTGATAAACGAGTACTGTAATCCTCGCTATGAA
>Ga0115008_10003424_pt1 | contig 13147 bp, 7 predicted proteins | sample FraStrMetagenome_FD_87164 | JGI IMG/M metagenome (GOLD analysis project Ga0115008, IMG submission 87164) | Marine eukaryotic phytoplankton communities from Arctic Ocean - Fram Strait ARC3M Metagenome | ecosystem: Environmental > Aquatic > Marine > Oceanic | place: Fram Strait | collected 2012-06-18
ACCATCTGCATTACCATCTGCATCACCGTCTACGTTTCCGTCTGCATTACCATCTGAATCACCTTCTGCATCACCCTCTGCATTACCATCTGAATCACCATCTACATCTCCCTCTATATTACCATCTGCATCACCATCTGCATTACCGTCTGCATTACAATCTGCATTGCCATCTCTATTACCGTCTGTATTACCATCTGCATCACCGTCGGCATTACCATCTACATTACCGTCGGCATTACCATCTGCATTACCGTCTGCATTACCATCTGAATCACCATCTACATCACCCTCTATATTACCATCTGCATCACCATCTGCAATACCCTCTGCATTACAATCTGCATCACCCTCTGCATTAGAATCTGCATCACCGTCTACATCACCCTCTGCATTGCCTTCTGTATCACCATCTGCATTATCATCTGAATCACCGTCTGCATCACCATCTACATTACCATCTGCATCATCCTCTGAATTACCCTCTGTACTACCTTCTGCATTACCATCTACACCGCCCTCTGTGTCACCGACATTATTACCTACCACTTCACCAACAATGTGGTCTACCAGAAGTCCTACCATAGCTCCAATAACAAAAAATCCCACCTCCATAAGGCCCACTACAACATCTGTACCATCTATAGATCCTTGGTCTATCGAAGGAGCTGAAGCTGAAATAAATGGTACATATATTGATGTTAAGCATCAAGTATATACAGGCCCGACATCACTTCTTGTGGAACTGTTCGAAGCAGACTGTAGTACTCCTATTCAAGAAAATGAAGTAGTTTATCTAGAATCAAACTCAACAATCATATCTCCGGGATCTCTAGTTTACTATAGGTTTGCAGTCGACCCAAATCAGTTAGAAACTAGTAGCTTGGTGGAGTTCGATAACGGCATGGAAAGCTCCGGGACCTTCTCATTCTGTTCAAAGCTCACAACGTTTTCGTCTACTTCAATTGCTGTTTCATCAAAAAGGACCCGATTCAATATTTACTTTGATCTTATTAACAATACTTTTACTCTCAGAGAAGTGTCTGATCAAGATGCATTGGAGCAAGAAATTGCGTATATGAACATTGATAGCAATAGTACAGTTAGTGCATGTGCTTGCGATGCAAAGAATGAGTGTACAAATCAGAAGTATGCAGAAGGTGATATTCTACCCGTGTTTAGAATATGCATTGTGCCAATGTCGCCAAAATTACAAAATATTTTTATATCTAACCTGCAGCTTCAGTTAAAAAATGATGTAACTTCTTATGTATACGAGCCTATAAGCATGGGAGAATCAGAGCCAGATTTTGATTTTTTTTCATCATGGAGAGAAAGTAATTCTACCAAGATAGTTGAAACAATTCTTGCTTCTGGACTTTTCGATGAGAACAATAATGCTGTCATTGTGTCGGGCGTGGTTGCATTAGAGAGTACTTCCATGGTCGGTATCGAATATAGAGACATAGAGATAAACATAGAGGTTATACCAAACGAAATTGAGAAAAACGGATGCCGTATTTTCTTGCAAAGAATGTTCAAAAATGGTCTCACCTGGGTAAAACAGGTTGGCTTATGAATGGTAAGATAACAATTAAATTTCAATAATAGTACCAATTTCAGTTCGATATGGTCAATTGAGGTTGGTAAAAATTTTCGTTTGGTATAACACAGCATTTAGTAAAAATCTTTTAGTAATCATTTCATTTGCATGACCCTTTGACTAGCATTGGATGTTATGCAGTGAGTAAGTTCGTCGTGGTAATTGGATCTTATTGAAATCATCCTTTCATCCCAACCTCCATCTTACAGGATGCATACATATCAGATAGATTGGATGCTAAGAGTTTTTTGATTCATAGCTGGTGAAATTCTCTTGGAAATTTAAAGCCAAGTCTGTTTCTTTTGCTTTGTCCACTACACAAGCTTTCCAATGCGCATAATGCTCTTTTCCAATGGCAGATGCTAATACTTCTCGTCCAAATTGCAAAGGAAGAGACTTCTTTTTGTGTGGCCCTGCTTCTTCACCTGCTGGTTGTGTTACATGAAGATATCGCTGATAAGATATCACACCATCATCTGAAGCAACAGGAACTTCCCCGTAGAAGTAGCCACTCTCACAAAGTAGGTCCAACTTGTCCAGATTCATATTTCCACCCCAAAGATCTAAATCCCCCTCATGCAACAACTTTATCTCAGTATCGTATTTCTTAGCAGTATTCAACAAGGTTCCTTCTAGCGTTTTACATATATCTCTTTCAATAGGTATACATTGAATATGAGTATGATACATGCGCGAACTTTTTGTGGATATCGAATGCTCAAAAACAAACAGTTCTTTTTTTAGAGTTTTCCGAGCAAAATCTCGTAGTTCTTCTTTCAAAGAACAAACTTCTTTCATCATAATCTCTCTATCCTCATCACTTTCCGCCTCCTCATTATCATTGTAGTTTGTAACACCTTTTGCCATATCATGTTTTGGATGCCCAATAGGGACTATCAAAGCGTGGAAGTTATCTAGAGCACCCTTTGGCATCGTAATGTATACTTTTTCCTTAATTGTAATGATTAAATGCGTCTCACATGTGGGGCTAGCAAGACAAAACCAACAGTCTGTTCGTGTATCAACTGGATATCTATTTCTAATTTGGTCCTTTATATTATAGGTTTGCTTACTTCCTCGTGCCCAATATAACGAAAGATGTTGTAAATTTTCTTCCCCAATTATTTGCATTAGTTGCTTCCAATTTGACGCGGGTAGGAGCTTTTGTAATGATTCTATTTGTACTTTTCCTCCATCTGGATGTCCAGTTACAGAAGCAATCCCCATACTGGCTCCTGCATGTGATGCAAAGACCAAAAATACAAAAGGACATAGCTCTGCTACGGATGGCGAAGACAAGGCGGAATTATCACCAGTATTCTGATTCTGTTTTGGCTTATTTGGATATCGCAATGAAACTGCTAAGGCTGGTTCAGTCTTGGCTGTGATACGCTCACTCTCGTCAGTAACACCAACATTCATTGCATCTTCCAATGAAGACTCCATAAGCAACCTTACTATATCAAAAGCTAAAGCATAATTATTGGGATTTACCTGTGATGGTAATTTAAAGTACAATGAGACAGAATCAGACGCTTCCGCTTCAGTTACTCTTTGACGTTTAGACGGGGGTGTAAGAGCAGAGCTCTCACCAACCCCATCCACAAAAGTACCATGTGTTGAATCAATTGAGACTGCCCCCCCACTACTCCATTTTAACCCCAAATAGGTTCCATTAATCAATATACCGCTTTGTTGAGGGGTATCTTTTGATCCATTTGTGGAGGAAGAAAAGGCCTCTAGGCACTTTTTAGCTTGGTCATGAGTCTCAAATTCAATAAATCCAAAACTTTTATGCTGTTTACAACGGACTTTTGAACTACCAAAGCTTTGAAATGTTTTTAATAATAAATGTCCATCAAGAGTGGGGTCTTTATCTAGCCCATGAATGAATAAACACTTATTGTTAGGATCGTTGGCTGCTTGTGTTTGTTGATTTATCTGTTCTTGAGATGAATTGTACGATCTCTTTTTCCGTGAAGATAAATTTGTTGTATTCCATCGATATTGCTGTTGTTCTTGTTCTACTAATATACGTCGAGCTTGTGCCTCGCTTAATTTCCCATTGCTACTTTTATTGTTGGTACCATAATGGGTCTGCTTTGAATTTCCTTGGTTGGAATTCAATGCATCTTTGCTGTAAGCTTCATCTGTATACGGATTATTTACTGTATCGTTGGGTTCTTGATTCAGCTCCACTTGGTTCATGGTCATAATGGGTAATATTCCCAACGCATGAAGAAATTTTCTAGATTTGCCATGTTGTTTCGCTTCTGCAGGTGATATAACACAACCAAGGGAGATAAATCTGGATACGTGTAGCGATTGCATAATAGAGTTGTGCATTTCTGTACCAACTCCTTGAGCCACATTTCGAAAAGGCAAGGAAGTAAAATGTTGAAATGATATAGCATTGGAAGATGCTGCAACGTGATATCGTGGTCTTGCTAATGTAGCGAATTCTGCTATATCATAGGATCCCATATCATTTAGATTCAAAGGGGTAGAATTATTAGAGTTGAAGGATTGAATAATGCGGTGTTTATCATTGAAGAGAATAGCATCTGAGGAAAGCAATCCCTGCCCGTATTCAGATGTGAGTAGAATATCGCACCCTAAATAGGACGCATGTCTGGCTTTTTGTTCAAGTAGTGAAGATGATGAGGAAGTCATTGGGTTGGCAATGGAAGAAAAGGCTGTATGGGGATTCACATAGGCTATTATCAATGTTTCATGAAGCTTGTTTTGGGGGGATATTTCCTTTCCATTCAAACCTACATGTGGCAGTGATAAAATATCGGCAGCAGCGCCATTTAACCAAAATACGTTTGGAGCTAATTTGGTGCCATTGAAATCACTTTTGGCGACTTTTTCTTCTTGATCTTCATCTGCATCTAAATCAATTTCGTCGTCATCTTGCACTACATTATTATTAGATAGAGGAAGAGAGATACCGGAAGGAACTTGACCAAGATCAACAAAATAAACAGGAAGAGGTATTTTTAAGTCGGATAGTAAATCCTGTGCTTGCGTTCTCATATCTGTCATTTCTTTTTCATTTTTGTTGGGTGAAGTTGCAAAAAAAGGTCCTACACAAAGACATAAATCAAACGGCCCTGCTTTGCTTTTTTGAAGGTTTTGTAATTTTTTTGCAAGTAAAGAAAAGGATCCTTGGACAGGACCACTTATCAAAACTTTGAGTTTTTTGGACATGTTGATGCTGAACGAGTTCTTGAAACGAAATAGTGTTGTGAATAGTTTGGTTGGTTAGCGTGTGATGGGTGAGTTCGTTGTTGTGTGAGCCACATTGTATATAATTGACGTACGTAGATTACCGAAATTTATTACATTTTCATATACCCATACGACTATTATATTCATATGAGTAAACCTATACCTCTATAGCTAGTAATAAAACTTAAAAATGTCATTAAAATCTTGAAGTTGTTTTGATGAAGATGGCAAAATTATTTCTTATTGAATCAATGTAACATAATGGCATGAAATAAATAATTGCTCTCCTGTGCCCCCCATTGGGAGTTCCCACATTCTTGATTCTTTGAAACTTTACAAATTAGCTCACTCTTGAGTACATTACGTCATATTCAAATGGACCCATCATATAAATACAATTATTTAGAAGGTACACAAAGCAATGCCGATCGAAGTATGGAATAGGGAGCAATATGCAACTGCAAATGTGTATGATTCATACTATAATTGGAAACATGCTTTAAAAAATGAAATCTAATATTCATGCATTGATAAGGAACGATGCATCTCTCTTTTTACTTTCAAATTCCTACCTTCGCGAAATTAAGAATCATATATATAGAAATAGAATTCCTCATTTTTCCTGCTTATCGTTTACGTTTGCCTACTTTTTTAGAACTACCACTACCACTACTTCCACTCTGATTAGATCTGAAATATTGATTCGAAGTGAAAGTTGACGATTGTGACAAATTGTCCAACACGCTTCCACTGGTGCTCCTACTCAAACTATCTTCCTTTTCACCACTGGATTTACGTCTATTTTTGGATATCCGTTCCTTCACATAATGATCCAATTCGTAAAATGTTTTCATATCAATCGCATCGACATTAATTTCTACATTTTCTCCATTAGGAGGAGGAAGTGACGAAGAAGGAGCATTCGAAGGATCATTTGGAGTCAAGGGTCGTTCTAAAGCACGAGGGCACTTCAAATCAATAACTTGTAACACATGTCCTAACTGAACTCCAGTCAATCGAAATAAATTACTACCAAATTTGGTTTTGGCATCGAGTGAAGGAGGTTCCATTTGAGAGGAGGTCGATAAAAAAGATTCAGTTTGCGAGGTTGAAGTAGAAGAGGATGATTTGGAACGCCCTTCTTTAGAAGACGACTTTCCTAAGTTTTCGCCTGTATCGACTATGAATAGAAAGCCAACAGAAAGAACTGTCAAAACCATTGTGTAGATGATCAAATCTATATTTTCAAATACTACCTGAGTACTCACACTCCTGTCTAATTTTTCGATAACGATCTTCAAATCGTTTGGAAAAGGATTCCGCCAAGAGAAAAAAATCAGAACCATCTGCATTATATGTCATACAGTTGGTCCATATCAGTCGAATATCATCCGCACATTCTGCAGCTGTTTGATACTGCCCTCGTTCTAGTTTTCGCTTGACCGTTCCTAAGTCCATCATCTGTTTTCAAGTGAGTTTTAATTTTATGATCATAGTTTCAAATGGAAGACAATATAGACGCGTGTCAAGTTTCATTAATCTCATGAGAAGAATGCCGCTCTGAACGAAAGAAAGAAATCTACTTCAAATCAATCCGGTATCGAATAGGTGCATCATTTCTTCTCTTCAATATCATAACAGAATTTTGTCATTGATCAAAGTAAATAAAAAGAATCTGAGTACATAGAGTCATGTAACATATTACATTTGATTCATCTATATACTAAAACTCTTCGTTGGGAACAAGAACGCACAAAAGGGTGCTAAAATCTCAAACCAAAAATGAAACAATCACATCGATCCGGGTTGAACATAGCTTTTCTTCCTTTACTTATTTACTTACCTTGGTAATGATTTGAGGATAGTCCCACAGCTCTAAAGCGCGCCAATCAACAGGTTCACGAAACGGAATACAATCACTACGTGAAAAAAAGCTATTCACTAGCTTCAACATGCGTCGTAATGCATCATCCTGACTCCCCATTTTGATCAAGGAATTTAGATTTCAAATTGTAATTATGAGGTGAAGGAGGGAGAATCTGCCACTATTGTGACTGTTTGGTTTGTCTGCTGCGTGTTTGCTCAAATGTTTCCCTTCCTCTCTACTTAATTTTCATGTTCATTTTCTATCGTAATAGAATACGATGAATTGCACGTACTATATATACTATAGCTCAAAATATCTTGATTTTTGGAAAAACTATATTTATTATTATTATTATCATTATTATAGCTGAAGGAAGATCATAATGTTTTGATACATTCACCTCCTTACTGAGATTTATTCCTCGTTTTCATTTTTCTATTGGAGGTATTCAAGCGAATTCGAATCAGGACGGAAAACATTATAGTGAAACATATTTTATTCATTAAAAGGAAGAATAAAAATTTCCTATAGAGAAGTTTGCATTAAAAAATATGAATATTGTGAGTTTAAAACCCAATCTAAATGTTTTTCATAAAACTCAAATATTTAAACAAGCTTTACCGAAGAAGATCCATCTAAGAGCACAAACGAATTGCTCCGGTCACCCACATCTTCGTCTTGTTTACCGTTATTATTGTTTTGACTATTACTTCGACTGAACTGACTAAGTTCGATTGCCTGATCTAAATCATCCTTCAAACTTTGATTTGTTGTATCTTCTAAAAAGTAAAGAGCACATAAACCTATTCCTATCGGCACTGATGATATCAATATTAATTTCGATGGGTTCTGAATCAAGGAACTATTTACGAATTGTGCCAATATAGTAGCAATGCGAGAACTGGCAGTACATACTCCCAACCCTGTTGTTCGAATTTTGGTTGGAAAACTTTCACTCGTTAATATACCATTGGCTGTCCAAGACATGACCAAAAAAGCATGAAATATAAAACTAGTAATAATAATGTACATTTCTGAATTTTCGGCTCCAATGAATGCAGCCCGAGAAAAAAAGCAAAGAGAAATGGCAGTACATGCCAAACTTCCACCAAGGACTTTTTTCCTCCCGATTTTATCAATGAGTATTCCTGCAGCAAGGAGTCCTGGCACATTAGCTAGCCAAAATAGGAATAGTGTGAAATAAACGTGTTGAATTTGAAGTTGCTCAAATATGGCAAGTATCCAAGTACCAAAGGAAGAGCCTGATCCTAGACAAAACCAAAGGAGTTTTAGTGCGAAGGTAGAAGTACGTAATTCAGAAGAATATAAGTTTCCTAATCCAGAGATGGCCTCTTGAATCATCAGAGTCAAGGTTTTCACATGTTGTTTAGTGGACGAATCATTAATTTCTAGCTCATGGCCAAAATGGTGTTTTAACTCCTCTGGTGTTAACCATGTGCCATGAAAGCCCATGGATTTCGCGACATAATTTGCTTCGTTCGTAGCTTGAGTAAAATTGCCTTCCAGAGCTAGATAGCGAGCACTCTCAGGAACATACCAATATACCAATAAAAACCCTAAAAATGAGGGTATGGAACATGCGCCCACGAAAAGTCTCCATGATAAATCCCATTTAGTTAACATAAACATAGCTAAGCCACCTACAGTTAATCCACCGATTGGCATAAACGCATTTATGACTGTGACATAAGCACCACGTTGTGAGGATGGTGAAATTTCAGTCGCTAATGGAATCAAACTTGATAATATGGCACCAATTCCCAAACCACCTGCAAATCGACACATGCAAAGAAATAAAATTGTGGGTGATATTGCAGCACAAAATCCTGAAATGGAATTCAAACCCAATCCTAACAAAAGCGTAGGTCTGCGTCCCTTTTGATCACCAAATGCACCAGTCAATATTCCACCAACTAACATTCCTGCAAATATAGATCCTGTAAACATGGCTCCGTGGCTACTGACATCCCCTCCTAGCATATCTTGAATGAATTCTGGAGAGGTCAACAAAAATCCCATGCATCCCAACTCAGTTGAATCAGCAATGTTGGCTAACCCCATAGAAAAAAATATTAACCAATAATGTGATCGTGCCCGAAACAAGTCATGATAATATTGATAGCTGGAGAAACTCCTAAGATTGTTATTCTGTCTGTCTCTATAAAAAAAATCATATGCTTCCTCATAAAATTCATCTAAATTTCTCTTAGCAAAGTCTTCCTTCCACGATGGGACATTGGAACTAGTAGGCAAAGAAGTCGCGACATTTTTATTGGCATTTTTTTGCGGTGAGGAGGGTCTGGTACTGCTTGAGCGAATTGAAGAAAGGGGCATTTTCTATTTTATATCGGTAAGGAGAGGTCTTTAATGAAGTGTGATTATGAGTCCCTAAAAAAAAAAGACTTTGCTTTCAAAATAGGGTATGTGTACGTAGTAGTTGTCTGCTATTGAAACAAATATTTATTATAATTTTTTGTTCGTATTCTTTATTAACATAAAATGCCTTATTATTTAATATCTGCCAGCAAACCACCAGGAGTTTACATAATTCCAATGTTTTGGGGAAGCAACGGCAGCGGCCATTGGTCAGCGATTGTAATATGGAAAAATCTGTTTGGAGAGAGCATTGGGCACTGAGGTAGAATCATGCATCCGAAAGGCCAGTCTCGAAGGACATCGCAGGGATCAATATTGCTCTCTCGACCTTACACGTACGGTGGCATTGAGAGCGACGGAGAAATTTTTACCTAACAAAAACAGGAAAGAATGATTAAATCATAGTTCTGATCATGTATGAGAAAAATGGAGAGGTACCGTAAGTACGCAGATAGTCAGTAGTGTTGAGAAAGTTAGTGTTAATTTCAATTACAATTATTTAATACTTTCGAAGAGGGTCTCCGCAAAGCTCACTAAACATGTTCGCTAAATATTGGTTTGTTCACTTTAAACTAAAGATTGAATCGCTTCAAAAGCTGCTGCAAACATCCAGTACCTTCTTCTTTGGTTACTCCTTCAATAACAATTTCGACATCAAAAATAGCTATTTCACCAACTTTTCCTGCAGTAACTTGAAGAGATGCTGCACCGTGTGCAGTGAGTGTAGACGCCCCACTGTCAAAGAGACCTTGGACAAGCCTTGACGTAATCATTGTGGTATCACGGAATTGACTCAAACTAGTGAGTGCGCTTGCAACTGGGCCACCAGTTCCCATGGTAACAGAATCAAATTTGAAGCCGTTGTCACTCGATAGTTTTAGATAGTAGTTGTTAAGAGAGAGAGTGGATGACGAGGGAGTAAGACAAACACTAAACTCAGGCGCTGTGCTGCTCTGACTGTAAGTTCCAGGTTGGGAAACACAAGAAAATCTAATGCATTCACATGCAGCAATCGAAATATCATCCATATCTAATGATACCGACTGAGCAGTATCCTCACTAATTTGAACGCTTGAAACAAAGAAGTCAACTTGTGAAAGGTTATACCCTACGTTGAAAACATTGCTCTTGGAGGCCACAAGGGTACCGCTGGAACTTTTCGTTGCCATTTTTGTGCAAAATGAAATTGTTCCTGATGATTCATCCACCGGTGAAACTAGTGAACTATTGCCAATAAGACTTGCATCTACACCAAGTGTGTAAGTGAAATTGTCTCCAATGAAAAAATTTTCAGACACAATAGAAACAATTTCTGTTACATTTGTATCAATCTTCGATTGACAAGTCTTTTCATAGAGCGTTACTTCAGCACCTACAGGACCTGAAAAAATATCGTACGATACTAAGATGAGGTTACTTTGAGTGTTCGCAACAACATTATCAATCAACCAAGGGTCGTAACTGTCATCGTAATAATCATCGTAATAATCATCGTAATAATCATCGTAGTAATCATCGTAGTAATCATCGTAATAATCATCGTAATAATCATCGTAGTAATCATCGTAGTAATCATCGTAATAATCATCGTAGTAATCATCGTAGTAATCATCGTAGTAATCATCGTAATAATCATCGTAATAATCATCGTAGTAATCATCGTAGTAATCATCGTAAAAATCATCGTAAAAATCATCGTAGTAATCATCGTAGTAATCATCGTAATAATCATCGTAATAATCATCGTAATAATCATCGTAATAATCATCGTAATAATCATCGTAGTAATCATCGTAATAAGAACAAGGGTTGGTTGTGTTGGTAACGGTAACCAAAACAGTACATGTTGATGTCTTTCCAGTGTTATCTGTGGCTGTCACAATTCTTGAGGTAATTCCAACAGGGCAAGCTTGGTTTTGATTATTAAAAGGATCACTAATGCTTGGATTTGGATCACAGGCATCCGAAACTGCAGTATTCCAAGAAGGATTTGAGGCTTCAGCAGGTACGCTCCACACTGTCGTATCCCCACTGCAGGTAAAGTCAGCTGGTCCAGTTACGATAACACTACCACCGTCAGCACAGTCTTCGCCATTGATCTTGATATCAGGTGCACTGACCTCTTGAATAGTGTGATTTAATGTAGCGGGGTACAAGCTGCAGGCTTCTACCAGCACTAAATCATTGCTAGCTTGCAGTGTGAAAATGTTTGAAACATTACCACATACAAGTGGAACGGAGAAATCGTAATAAACGAAATCATCGTAAAATGATTCATATTGGCTACAGACATTGCTTGCCGTTGGTTGGGTTCCATTAGCACATCCTGGGAGGTTTTGCCATTCGACGTCCACTAAGTTTCCACTAGGTGAAGATGTAAACCACGCACCGCTCGCATCTACGACACTCATAGATGACGTCGCGGATGATGACTGGTGCCAATGTTCGATGAATACGCGGAGCGCACCAGTAGTAGATACACAACTGTAAACTGCAACTCCATGGGACTGAACCCTGGTAAGACTACCAAAGAGAAGGAGAATAGGCCATCTAGAGAAATTCATTGTGAACTTTGTTCAATATCATCGCCTGACAAATATTGATTTTATGAGCCTTCAATCAATCCTCTGATATCTAGGTACATATTTAAACATTTGAAATGAATAATTATGAAAAGTCATTTTTGCAAGGTCCATGCTCATTGCGTGTATATAGATATACAGGATTTTACTAATTTACTAACCTTAATGATTTAATCACTATACTAAAAACATACTATACACAACGGCAACTTATTTTCACAATTCAAGTCGCAGTAGTCATCTATCTACAAAAGAATAAGACTGCACATAGTTCTAGGTTGCTACTATATGCTAGGCCCATCGAGTTTTTGTAAATTCTCTTAGGCTTTTCATCAAAAAAATCTTGGAACCTGGCCAAAAAGGTAGCTATTCTTCGTAGCCAAGGGATGCAGAGTATTCCTCTTTCATTATTAATTCATAGTTACTTAGGAAAATCATCAAATGAACTTCAAGACAAATTTTCTCAAGTCTCAGTAAATATTTCCGAAAATGCAGTAGATATACGCAAACCGAACACAGTAAATCATTCTTTGACATGAATAGGTAAAACGTATACACCGGTCTTGTTTTATAAGACGAGAATACAAAAATGCATGATTAGGATTTATTTAGGAACATCCGTATGATACGTACGGTGGTGTGCTATATGCTATTATTTAATTGTTTTAGGTATGTAGCAGCGCAATGAGACGGTTCCTAAATTTTCAATGAGGTAAATTAGTTTTGAATCAACGTTTACTCGATTTTTTGATTCGTATGCATGTCGATTCAAAGTCCTAGCTTTTTAGGCATGACTTAAATATGTTTAGACTTTGACATGGATCCAAAGGCTAAAAAAATATTAAAAGTATATACCTAGTTCAAAAAGTTCATACCGTATTATTTACTTGTAGCGGCAGATTGCCGAACTATTGTCTTTTTGTAAATTTTAATCGGCTGTGGGCCCCCCTAATCAAGGGCGGGCACAAGCCCCCTACAGTGTACTGTCATTCTGTCTATTAAGCAAAAAATAAAAATTTACACGAAAAATAGAAGTAAATGATATCCATCATGTAGATGAACATTGAGTCAGAGACGATCATTCAATTGTATCCAGCTCTGTATACAGTTTTTTTTAATAGGGAATCTAGGGTCTCTAAATATCACTCCCTCTTAGACATAAGTAATTTCTCACTTAGAATGATTTATCCTAAATGAATGTTCGTAATTGAATATTATTTACCTAAGTATTAAACTTGAGTAATATTTTACTTCACAGATTCTATTAATTTCTCTTTGACTTTTAAAATTTTTTATTTGGCCCAATTCCTTCTCCTTCCCGAGATGTTCACGTTTTTACATCCACGTAGAAAAAAAATAGTTTATTTGTTTTTTTACGTACCCATAACCCAACTCTAAGTAAATTACGCAAAAAAATAACTTTTTGAATTTCACGAACTCAATTTTCCTTCTTAGTACGTTTAT
>Ga0115008_10003425_pt1 | contig 13143 bp, 7 predicted proteins | sample FraStrMetagenome_FD_87164 | JGI IMG/M metagenome (GOLD analysis project Ga0115008, IMG submission 87164) | Marine eukaryotic phytoplankton communities from Arctic Ocean - Fram Strait ARC3M Metagenome | ecosystem: Environmental > Aquatic > Marine > Oceanic | place: Fram Strait | collected 2012-06-18
AGGACGCGCTCGGCCATTGCCGCCTTCTTATTATGTGTTCGTGCCAGCACCTCTCTGCTGTGCTTGTGGGTCTCAGACCGAGTGTCTTTATTAAATCCTCGAGGGATAATTTACCTCTATTATCGAAAGAAAGAAAAAATCGCATCACGCGGCCGACGAATTCTTCTTTTCTCCCGCGTTAGCTGCGAAGGCGCGAGGAGGATGCGCTTGGCTGCCTCGCTTCTGCGCAAGAGCCTCGGAAGCCAGCAGCAGGCGGTGCCGCTGCCCGACGGCGCGGCCTGGAAGCCTCAGTGGGTTGCTGCGGACGATCAGCTCCTCGGCGAGGCTCTCCTCCTCATCTCTAGCAGCAGCCTCGCAACTGATGAGCTCTCGGCCGAAGAGTTTGAGGAGCTTGTGGATTACTTCAAGGCAAAGCAGGCGCACCGCTCGCAGGACGAGATCAAACGGCGGATGACCGTGCTCGAGGCCGCCTTTGGCGGCGGCAGGCAGGACTTTGATGCGTTTCGGCAGGCGGCCACGCAGGCCGCCGCGGCAGAGCCGCCGAGAAAGCCGGCGGCGGTGGGGAAGAAGGCGGCGGCAAAGCGGGCTGCGTCGCCGGAGCCAATGATCTCGCCTGCCAGCACGGACGCCGCGCTGCCTCCGGCCAAGAAGGTGCGTGCGGCGGCCTCGGGAGGGCCCGCGAGTGCCAAGAAGGGAGGCAAGGCGGGAGGCGAGGCCAAGGGCAAGGCGGGGGGCAAGGCGGGGGCCAAGGCGGGGGCCAAGGCGGCGGAGGAGAGGGAGACGGCGACCAAGGCCGCCGCGCCGATCGCCGTGGAGCGCAGCACCGGCCGCGTCCGCACCGCCGTGCAGCGGCTCGGAGTCGGCGACGGCTTCCTTCTCGGCAGAGCGAGCGACTGGACGGGAGGCAGTCGCTCGCAGCCGGAGGCGACCCCGTCCGCGTCCGCAGCGGCGGCCAGTAATGCGTCGCGGAAGCAGGCCGCGGCACAGCGGGGGCGAGCGCAGCTGCCGCGCCGCCCGACGGTCGACGAGGTGGCGGCAGGCGGCGCGGCGGCGGAGGCGGCGGCGGAGGCGGCGGCGGAGGCGGCCACAGAGGCGGCGGCGGCTCCCCAGTGGCAGAGCCCGCCTCGCGCCGCGGGGAAGGGGGGCCGAAGCCCGGCCGGCGGCAGGTCGGCGCGGGCGGGACGCGGAGCGGGAGGCGCCGGTTCGAGCAGCCCCCCTCCTACGCCGGCGTCGATGGAGGTGGAGGAGGCGGAGCTACGGGAGGCGATCAGCGAGGCGGCCTCCGCGGCGGTGCGGGCTCCTTCGGCCTGGTCGCCGGGGGCGCGCCCTCGCTCCGCGGTCTCCGGCAGCGCCGCCGACGCCGCCGACGCCCCTCCGACCGCCTCTGTTCCGACGGCGGCGCCGCTGCGCGACGAGGACGGCTTCCCACTCGAGCCAGAGCAGGTGGCGCCGCTGCTGCGAGCGGCGCGGCGAGGCGCGTACGCGCGGCTCCTCGCGCCCGCCGCCGAGTCGGGCCTCCTCTCGCACTTGCACGCCGCGGCGCGCGACGACTTGCGCGAGATCCTGCTGCGCACCGCGGGCGGCCTCGAGAACTCGACGGCGCTGCTGCTCGGGCCTCGCGGCGCCGGCAAGCACCGCGTGCTGTGCGAGACGCTGGCGGAGCTGCGCGGCAAGAGCGGCGCCGCGGGCGCGGACTTCCTCGTCGTCGACGTGTCCGCGGTGCTGATGACGGACGAGGTGTCCACCCTGATGGGCATCGCCGCGCAGCTCAACCTGACGGCGCAGATCCACATGAGGAGGTTTGGCTCGTTCGCCGACGGGCTGAGGCACATGCTGCACTTGCTGCGGCGCTCGCGGCCCGGCTCGCAGGGCGAGGGGCAACGGGAGGGGCAGGCGCAGCCGGTGTGCTTTGTGCTGCACAACTTCGAGGACTTTGCGCTCCGCCCAAAGCAAACCCTCCTCTACTCGCTCTTTGACCTCTGCCAGACGGACGACGCGCAGATGGCCGTCATCGGGCTCACCTCGCGCGTCGACGCGCTCGACCTGCTCGAGAAGCGGGTCCGCTCGCGCTTCTCGGGCCGGCAGCTCGCCCTCTCCTACCTCCCGACCGCCGCCGACGCGACCTCCCTCCTCCGCCGCGCGCTGAGCGAGCCCGTCCCCGCCGAGGCGAAGAGCGTCGACGGCCGCCTCGTGCGCCCCTTCCACGGCGCGTGGGCGAGTGCGGTCGACGAGCTGTGCGCCGCCCTCGAGGCCTCGCCCACCCTCGAGCGGCTCCTCTGGCACGGCCTCACCCCGCGCACCCTCCTCGCCGGCCTCAAGCTCCACCTCGCCGCCCTCAGCCCCGCGGCGCCGCTGCCGACCGCCGACGGCGTCGAGGCGGCGCTCGCCCGAGAGCTCCCTCTCCCGGTGGCGGAGGCGCTGCTCCCCGAGCTCTCCGTCGTCGAGCTCCTCCTCCTCCTCTGCCTCCAGCGCCGTCTCGACACGGACGCGCCGCCGCCGCACACGCTGCGCGCCGTGCTCCGCGAGTACCACCAGTTCCTCGCCGACGCGCCAGAGGCGGCGGCGCAGTACGGGCTGCCGCTCCCTCCCCTGACCAAGGCCTTCGAGCACCTCCTCGCCCTCGGCCTCGTCGCGGCCGACCGGCGCTCCCCCGCCGGCGCCGCGCCGTCGGCCGTCGCCGCGCGCGCGGCCGCGGCCGGGACGAGCGCGCTGTCGCTCGACAGCCCGGCGCTGGTGCTCCGGCTGTCGCCGCGCGCGCTCGAGTGCTACGTACGCGACGCGGCCGTCCTCCCGACGCACGTGCGCCGCTTCGGCGTCTCTTGGCTCAAGTGAGCGGGAGGGGCGTCGGCGGGGGAGGGGAGGGGGGCGGGGCCAGGTCGGCCAGGTCCACTCTATCTACCATGTCCACGATGGCTTTCGCGTTGCACTGATCGACATCGATGTAGCAAAACGTGAGTGCAACGAGACAAGTATAGATGGTAATGTTCTGTCGTAATGAGTGCGCAGACACCGCTTTGACCTTTGTGGGATGCGCCGGACTCACTGTGATCTGTGTGGACTGTGTGTCAGCACATCTCCGAGCTCGAGCATGTGAGTCGTGGCCTTGGAGCGGCTGCGGGGAGCACTTGGAGCACTTGGAGTGCAGGCAGCAACCACACATCCCGGAAAAGTGAATTCTTTTCAGGCCTTTTGGCGTCAGGCTTTTCACGCCCGAGCCGATATGAAGGCCGCCTCCCTCCTCGCGTCTGCGCACGCGGCGGCCAACAAAGCCGCCAACAAAGCGCTCGAGCATGCCATGCCCACTCCCAGCTTCTCCATCGCCGACTTGGTCGACGAGGTCAGATCCCTCCGCGAGCAGAAGGCCGCGCTCGAAGGCGAAAAGTCTCTGCTCGAGTCGCACGTCGGCTTGCTGTCGCAGCAGCTAATGCTTCCGCCGGGCGAGCGAACCGTGACCGAGGCGCCCGACACCGGTGCGTCAAAGCCGCCAAAGTCACCGGATGCCGAGAGCGCAGAGCCGTCGGACGAGAGCAGCGTCGAGCAGCTCTCGGCTGTGCGCGCCGCCCTCGACGCTGAGGCAGACGCGGGCATCGCGGCGACTCTCGCGCTGGGCGCAGAGATTCGCGCCGCCGAGGCGGATGCCGAGGCCTCGCGCCGCCGCGTCGCGAGCGCCGAGGAGGAGCTGCGGCGCAGCGTCGAAGAGCTTGAGGCGGAGCTCGAGCGGCTCGCGGCGCGTGAGCGGCGCGCCGTCGCTTCAGCGGTGAGCGCGGAACGCAGGCGCGCGGCGCAGGCGACGGCCAGTCTCGAGGAGGCGCTCGGCGCGGCGCAGGACGCGCTGGCTCGGCGCGAGGAGGCACTAGATCTCGACGGCGGAGGCGGGTATGGAGGCGGGTACGGCGGAGGCGGCGGCGTGGACCAGGAGCGTCAGCTACGCGCCGAGTGGATGGCAAAGTGCGAGCACCACCGCGCGCGCAGCACCGCGCTGCAGGAGGAGGTGGCGGCACTACGGGCTGCGCACGATGACGAGCTGCGGCGAGAGCGATCGCGCGCCGAGGGCGCTGAAGGGAGGCTCGCGCAGGCGGAGGCGGCGGCGCGGGCGGCGGGAGCGACACGCGCGCAGGCGGAGCGGCAGGCTGCGCAGCTGTCGTTGGATTTCAACGCGCAAGTGCACGAGCTCGCCCTGCTGCGGCAGCGCGCCGAGAGGGCGGAGCAGCAACTGTCGCGCCACACGGTGGAGAAGTGCACCGCACGGCAGTGGATCGTCAACTTCGTTGAGAACGAGGCGGCGAGGCCGGAGCTGCTCCGGCTGATGGCGACGTGGTGGGAATTTAGCGAGGAGGACTTGGTCCGGGTCGGCTTGCGAGCCGAAGCGCTGCCGCCGTCGCCTTTCCGACGTCCCTCTGACGGCTCGCTGCTCGATGCATTCGAGAGCTTCCTGACTCGGGAGTCTGGCGTGGAATAGAACTAGACGTTACCTCCCGCCACACCTCTTAAAAGATCGCCTGAACTACTGAGCGCTGAGCCGTATATTAAGAGAGAGTCTCGTTTCGCTCGCAGAGGTAACACAGAGCGCGCGAGAGGTGAGGCGGTAAAGTCTGAGAAGACGGGGGCCCACCGCCCCCACGGGCCACGGCGGCCGTCGGGGCACGGGCAGCGGCACGGCCGCGCCACGCGCTCGACCTCGAGCCGATTTGTTTCACCGTCACCAGCCGGCGACGTCGCTCACCTTTCTGCTTTCAGGCCCCTCACCACATGCCCTTGCCGGAGTTCTTATCCATGAAGGCCTTCACCTCGGAGCGAGTGGCCCATGGGGGTACCAGCCCCTTGCCAGCCAACAGCGCGTGCGGGATGTCAATGGCCTGCTGGCGATCGCGGATGCCGCGCAGGATGCACTTGAAGGTCTCCTCGATGCTGAGAGCAAAGCATGCCCACAGAATGATGCCGAAGAAGATCGTGCCTGGGAGAGCGATCATGTCGCAGATGACGTTGAAGCCTGGCACAAAGATGAGGAAAACGGTGATGCTCATGCACGGGACCCACAGCATGTAGAAGACGCCGTTGCGCTGTCCGGGGCCGTCGGGACCATCGCGCGGCTCAACCCAGAATGGCGCCTCACTGCGAACGCCCAGAAGCCGGAAGAGCTCGATAAAGACAAAGAGCATGAAGCCCGCCGCGTTGGAGCGCTTCACGCCGAATCCCTCGCAAGAGAAGTATGGGGACATCGTCGGCTTGTCCTCGCCCGTCCAGCAATACTCGAGCTGCCCCTCGTCCTGCTCTGTGCACGGCTTCAGCACCTCCACGCCGCCGTACGTGAAGGTCACACCGCTTGCAGGGTCGCCCTCGTAAGACCAGCTCTTGCCCTCGAAGTTGTCCTCCTTGGGGTAGAGGTTGCCCGTCGTGCCGCGGTACTCAAAGTCGTAGTGGCCGACGTCCGCCAAGTCGTAGGCGGCGTTGTCCTCGGGCACGTACCCAAACTCCGAGATGTCGGCTGCCGACCCCCACTGTTCGACGCCCGGGATGGAGAAGCCAAAGCCATCCTCGCCGAAGGCGAAGGCCTTCGGGCACTTGCAGTAGAAAGCCCGCTCCTCCGGCAGGCCATCCTCTCCGCGCGCGCGCAAGCAGGGGATGTCGCCACCCGCAAAGACGGTCTTAAGCGAGTCCGATTCCTCGAGGTGCGTCCCGCTGGACAGGGTTCCCTACAGGCAGGGACGACGTCAGCTGGGCTGGGGCTGGGCACAGCCCCTCGCTCTGCGTCGCGCACCATGTGGCTGTGATAGACGAACCAGAAGGCTCCCGGCACGAGCAGCTGGTAGTAGGCCAGGAAGGGAAGGAAGCGCAAGTAGAAGGCCAAGTCTGAGATGACGAAGCCTACCGCCTTCTTGCGCGGCGGAATCTTCATCTGATAAGACTCGCCCTCTTCCCACGCGATCGATAGGGACGGGATGTCGTGCGTGAAGTTCTTGGCAAAGAGCGCTGGCAGGTTGTTGATGGGCTTTGGCAGCCCGCAGAAGGTGCACGTGGAAAACATGAATCCCTCTGCCGCCTTCACGCCGAGGTAGAAGAGCAGGTACTTTTGCAAGTTACCAAAGATCTTACGGCCCTCCTGCACGGCGGCGACGATGGTCGTGAAGTTGTCATCCATCAGGACGACATCGGCGGCGCCCTTGGCGACGCTCGTGCCCGCGATGCCCATAGCAGTACCGATGTCGGCGATCTTGAGCGCGGCGGCGTCGTTCACGCCGTCCCCAGTCATGGCCGCGACGTGGCCCTGGCGCTGCAGCGTCTCGACAATAGCCACCTTGTCGGTCGGCTGGGCACGCGCCCACGTGACAGTCTGGCCCACCATCTCGCTCATGCGTGCCAGCTCGGCGAGCTCGATGCTAGTGATCGGCTTGCCCTTTTCGGGCGTGCCGAGGACGGGCGATTCGGTGGGCTGCTTCGGGTCGCGGTGCAGGTCCGCGCACTCCCTGGTCTTGGCGAGGGCCTGCGAGTCGGATGCGTCGCCGCTGATGATCGAGATGTTGCGCGAGATGGCCATCGCAGTCGCCTTCTGGTCGCCGGTAATCATCACCACCGACACGCCCGCCTTCTGCACGAGCTCGACGGACTCCTTGACGCCGTCGCGCGGCGGGTCCTTGAGGCCCATCATTGCGGTGAAGGTGAGCGGGTAGGTCGTGTTGCCCTCGAGCAGGTAGGTGAGCCGCTCGTCGCCGTCCTCCATCTTGCCGAGCGCCTCCGCCTCGGCGGCGGTCAGCGGGCGCATCGCGACGAGGATGACGCGAAGCGCCTTGTCGGCAAAGTCCTTGTTGGCCTGCTTGAAAAGGGACTGGGCGTCGGGCGTCTCGTTCTTCGCGCCGCTCGTAATTTTGAGCGTGCGTGCGTCGCCCATCTCATTCTTCTCCGGGCAAGTCGGCACTGCGTGCACGTACGGCATCAGCCGGTCCGGTGCGCCCTTGAGGATGGCCATGTGCGTGGCACCAGGGACGATCACCATCCCGCTGGCATAGAAGCCCTCGCCCTTGCCACTGGGACAGTGCGGTAGAGCAGGGAGTGAGAGGCTAACTCGCATGTGGGAGTGCTCTCCAACCTCTCCTTATGTTGCGTGCCGCCGGTCCTCTCTCTCTCTCACACACACACACACACACTCACCTGAGCTCGTGGACAGTGCCCATCATCTTGCGAGAGCTCGTAAAAGGGACGCCGAGGTGGTGGACAGAGGGGTACTTGTCGCGCATGGCCGGGAACTTGGCCTCGGGCAGCCCCTTCTTGTTCGGATCGTAGATCTGCCCCTTGGCTGCCGCGACAACGAGCGCCTTCTCGGTCATATTTCCAACCCCCTTCCACTTTTGGGGCACGTCCTTGCCCACGTCACCCTCGTCGTCCAGCTCGAAAGCGGCGCCGTCGCAGTTGAGGTAAGCGGAGAGGAGCGCGCAGTGCACGTCGGCTGCCTTCTCGCAGCCGTTGCCTCCGCCAGCAGCAGGCCCGGTGCTCATGCGAGACGCAGCCGCCGACACGCGCAGGCTGGCCGCCGTCTTGCGCGATGCCGCCCCGCCGACGGTCGATGCTCCTTCCGCCAGCACAAAGACACCTCCGCGCGGGTCGAAGCCGCGGGTCGGCCTGAAGTCCCAGCAGTTGACTTGGCACTTGCCCTTGACGTTGATGACGGTGGCCATCTCGGTTGCCGTCATCTCGCCCTCCGTGAGGGTGCCAGTCTTGTCGGAGCAGATGACGGTGCAGGAGCCGAGGGTCTCGACGGCGGTGACCTTCGTCACGCGAGCGTTGATCTTTGCCAGGATCAGGGCGCCGCGGGTGAGCGACGTGGTCACCATGAGAAGCAGCGTCGTCGGGAGCATGATGGTCCCGATGGAGAGCGCCGAGAACAGCGCGTCGATCATCTCGTCCATCGGGCAGGTGGAGAGGCCGCCCGGGTACTTGTCCTTGGTGCAGTAGTTGACGGTCACCTCGTACCAGGTCATCATGATGATGAGGATGACCGAGATACAAATGATGACGCCGCCGATCGTGTCCATGAGCTTCTGCAGCTGCGACCTACCAGAATCTTGGCCCTTGAGCCGCGCCGCGATCTTGCCGATCTCGGTCTCGAGGCCCGTGCGGATGACGACGGCCTCTCCTTTGCCGCCGACGACAGCGGTGGAGGAGTAGACGAGGTTGTCGTGGAAGGAGGCGGTCGGGTCGTCCGCTGCTTCGAGCTTCTTCGTCTTCTCGTGCGGCTCGCCCGTCAGGGTCTTCTCGACGGTCTGCAAGTCCTCCGACATGACCACCCGCGCGTCAGCCGGGACGGTATCGCCCGAACGCATAATAATGACGTCGCCAGGGACGATGTCGGGCACCTCGACCTGACACTCCTTGCCGTCGCGGCGCACCGTCGTCATCTGAGCTCCCTCCTTGAGCAGCTCGGCGAGCGCATTGGCGGTATTGTACTGCCCACGCGCATTGAGGATGGTGACGACGAGGATCACGGTCGTCACAACGGTGATCTTAACACAGTTCTTGATCTTCGGGTGGCCATGGGATGCAATATCGCGCTGAATGTTTAGCACGGTGAGGATGAACAGGGTAAAGAGGATCAGAATCAGCGGTTGGTAGAGCTGGCGGCAGTAGATGACCCAAAAGGGCGTCGGCTTGTCGGTGCCCAGCTCGTTGGCTCCAAATTTTTTGAGGTTGCGCGTCACTTGGCTGGCCGTGAGGCCGGTCTTTGTCGACTCGCAGCCAAACTCGTCGCACACCTCCCCCAGCGGCTTGAGATGGTAGCCCTCCTTGTTGAACTGCATCGACACCTCCCGCGCGATAGCCTTGACCTGCTTGCGGTTGCTCTTCCGCACCTCCTCCACCTGCTCGGCGTAGGTCATGTGCGGCGCCATGGCCTGCCTGATGGCATCGCGCATGGGCTCCTCGAGCAGGTGGTGCTTTGCTCCCTGCATGATTCCGCTCGCTGACTCAGTGCCGCTGTCCCAGGCCTTTGAAAGCGTGTGCAACACCGCATCCTTACGCGGCGCATGGGCTGGAGTCTCCATCTTGCGCTCGGGTCACTGACGCGGGAGGGAGAAGTGGGCGAGTGAGAAGCGGCAATGCGGATATGGGCAGGGTTAGCGAAAAGGGCCAGCGGGGTCACCAGCCCCAGCGCGTTGGAGCCCCCGCCGACGTGCGTCCTCCAATGCCGATGACAAGATCCGTCGGCCCGGGGGAACGGTCCCCCATTTGTACTGCGCTGGATTTTTAATGTAGTACCAGTGCTTACTGGGAGAAAAAATCAAAAACAGGACCTAGGCCCTGGAGTGCCTTACGCTCTCTCAATGTACACGTTCTGGGTGTGATTTGTTTGGGTGGAATCAACAGATTGCGCTTAGACCTTAGTTAGGCACTCACTCGCGAACTGATGATTGTTGCTCATGGGAGACTCAGACTCAAGTCATGCTCCGATGGGGGGCACACGACTCGCGAGATACATAGGGTGGCGCTGGGTGGCGGGCTCTCTGCTCCCCGACCGAAGACTCCACCTCCAGCCGGCGGCCCGTGGCTGCCGTTGATCACGCTTCACGGGCCGTGTGGAGCGAAATCATTTCTGTTGCATGTTCGTCTTCGGAAGTGTGTGTGAGCTCAGCTGTGACCTGTGATTTGTGAAGGATCGGCTCGCAGCTCGCGGCCAGATTGTGTACCTGAGGTACTCTATCCCTCTGAGCTCTGTGTGTCGGAAGCGCGTGGCCGTGGGACGGTGGGAGACGGAGACGGGAGAGCGAGAGGGTCAGGGACCGGCGCTCGATCTGTGTGTGTCTGTGACTGTGTATGTGTTGCGCGTGTGGGTGTGCCGTGTGCGCCTTGTCGTAAGATGAGAGAGAGAGAGTGTGTGTGAAGAGAGAGCGAGAGACACAGATTTAAATGTACTCCTCCTGCCACACACACATACAGGTGTGCACAGACACACACACACACCACACAGCAGCCTCCACCTACCTACGGCCGCCGACATGCACCTCGCGTCACGCACCCTCCTGATTCGCAGTGTAGCGTCAGCCCTCGTCCGACGAGCCTACGGGGCGTCGAGCTGAAGATCCCACGGCAACGAGGCGGGGCTGCGGGCCGCTCTTCTGGCGGGCCCAGCAAGCGCGCGGCGAACGACGAAGCGATTCTCTGGCCGTAGGGTATATACGAGAGGACGTACCACGCCTGAGGCGGGCAATAGGGCGAGATGACGGCGATGGACCCGCCATGCCGACCCTCTGTCCCGCTCGCCATTGCGGCAAACTGCACGATGACGCTCACGAGCACAAGCAGCGCGTTCTGCAAACCGACCGCACCTACAGAGACGCCTTCCCTCGGAACGGGCGGGCTGGTGAGCGGCGGCGCCGTGGCCCTTCCGCACTGACGAGCGTCGCCACCATCGCACCGATGTAGACCAGCGCCGAGGCGGCCCGGGTCGGGTGGCTCATGTTCTTGATCTGCCGCTTTGGGCCGAGAATGAAGCCTGTCGACAGGAGAGAGAGCACGTTGCCGAGCGTGTACCTGACGAGGAGGGCGCGGGGCCTGTCAACTAGCGCGCCGGACTGCGCCCAGACGCCGCAAGCGCACTTCACGGCAAACGGGCCTGGCCTGCCACCGATCAGCTGCGCGACGGAAAAGACCGATGTGATCGAGATTGCGACGCTGATGCAGAAGCAGATGGCAAATGCGTATAGTCGCTGCTGGAAAGTCATGCTCGGACAGACCTGGTCGACCAGCTCCTCGCGCGCTGTTGGAGGCCCCACGCCGGCGGCCTGCCGCGCACGGTCCCACAGCGACGGCGAGGGTGGCACGCCATCAAAGGTGCGCGGCGCCTCAGCGTCGTGAGCGACGTAGTTCTGTGACCGAAGCTGATCGACGAGCTTGCCAAAGGCAGACATTCCCTGACCGTCCGGTCGTCAGTCAGTAGGTCTTTTCACGGGCAGGGAGGCGCTAGGGAGCCGCCGTATTACGACCGAGGGCGGCGAAAGTAGAAAAACGCGGGCCAAACAAGAATTTCGCCTGCACAGGGTGGAAAGTGTCCGCTGAGGAAGGTAAAAGAAAAAGCAGCGCCCGATGACGCGCGTGACGTACTCGATGAAGGTCGCTTTGCTGCTAGCGACGCTGCCGCGCGCGACGGCCGCGCCGGTGGGGCGCGGCGGCGCCTCGGCAAACGAGTGCAACCCGTCTCGCGGGTGCACCGTCTGCGACTCCTGCTGCTCCGAGTACATCACTCTTCCGGTGCTGTGCGACAAATGCGTGGCGGATCACTGCCACCGTGGCTCTCTGCGTGACAGCGAATACGAGGAGAGGGAATACGCTTCCAGCCTGGGCTTCTGCTCTGACCAAAACCCGGCCTGCTCCGGCTGGGCCAAGCAGGGAGAGTGCCAAGGCCCTAATGCGGCGTGGCTAGCGGTGAGCTCTTGCCGCTTTAGAGCAGGACACTGCAGTTTGCTCGAGGCAGTTCGTTCTCGTAAGAAGGAATTAACTTTCCTAGGTGCACTGCCCGCTGTCGTGCGGAAGCTGTAGCCACCGCTGCGCTGACATGCACGATGACTGCGCGCAATGGGCGCGGCGCGGCGAGTGTCAGACGAATGCAGAGACCATGGTCCGCAACTGCCCAACCTCTTGTGGCATCTGCACCCCCACCTGCAAGGACATGATGCAGAGTTGCGTCCGCTGGGCGGCGGAGGGCGCGTGCAGTGACAACTCCAGTTACATGCTTAAACTATGCCCTGTCGCCTGCGGCGTGTGCGACCTCGAGTGCAAGGCGCGCCGCCTGACGCCGCACACCTGCCGCCGCCAGCCCGACTAAAGAATTGAGGTGTGGGCGCAGGATCAGCGAACTGACTGCCCTGGGTGGGCTGCTGCCGGCGAATGCGAGAGGAATCCCGGAGCCGTCCTCCCGTCCTGCCCAGACTCATGCGACGTGTGCGGCGCTCGCCACTGCGCCGACACCAACGCGACTCTCTGCTCAGAACTCGGGGCACAGGCGCTCCTCAACAGTAATTCAGAGGGAGCCGCGCAGCCCGTGCCTCTTCAGCCACCGCGGCCTCAACATAGGCCTGCATGGCCGATCCAAAGACTGTGCTGCCGCTGTGCCCTCGCACGTGTGGCATCTGCTCGGCGGTTTGCTACGACCGGGACGAGGCGTGTCAAGAGTGGGCAGCGGCCGGACGTTGCTCGGAGAAGGGAATGCTCAAGCAGTGTCCGCAGGCAAGCCATCCCGGGGGATCCTCCCCGCCTCACTCACTGGACATTGCGTCCCACTCACTGGTTACTGCGCACGTCGGTTTACAGAGCTGCTCGATTTGCAACGAGCTCGAGAGCTTCAAGAAGGGGATACCTCGCGGCGATATACAGTACGATGAGCTCTGACGCTGGCTATGGACTGTGCGAGAGGCGCTCGCCTGTATCATTTTATGTGTGCGAGTTGCATCTATACAGTGGTGAGATGGTGCTGCGTGTGCTGCGTGTTGCTGTTTCGGGGTGTGGTGTGTGCGGGATTTTTGTCAAGTTTCGAGGGAGAGGGTGTCTTTGGGGCCTGTGAGTGTGCTGGAGCGTACTGACGCGGGAGTAGATGCTTAGCTGTGCGAGGGGTGCCTGGGTGGAGGTGCGTTTTCCTTTTGCATTTTGGCCGAAAGGGGATTTGTCTTCCCGCGCGAGCGCGACACACAAAAGAGAGAGACAGAGAGAGAACCCTGCACAAAAAGAGCACATGGGCGGGGACTGGCTCCTGTTTACCCATCTCCTAGTAGAGGTGTTCGTTTTATCTATTTATTTAGTTCTCGATCTCGATGACGATCGTGTGCTCCGCCTCCAGTCCGCACATCAAATGCGCTCACACACGGCGACTGGGATGACACAGCACTCTCAAGTCTCATAACTCAGAAGCCACAAGCACAACCCCGCCCGACCGCCGCCGCCGACAAGCGACATCTTACTTCTACCAAGGGAGATGATGTGACCCCCCCCCCTTTCCCATGCGGTCCCCCAATGAACGCCTGTGAGCGAGGGCGAGACAGTAGTGGGTCCCTACCTCTGCTCAACAACAGACACGTGTTGCGGTCTCTTCTCGTACTTCCGACACAACCATTTCGGACAAGCTTCTGCCCGCGAGTAACCTGCACGTGGCGATCGGTCCAGCGC
>Ga0115008_10003426_pt1 | contig 13141 bp, 10 predicted proteins | sample FraStrMetagenome_FD_87164 | JGI IMG/M metagenome (GOLD analysis project Ga0115008, IMG submission 87164) | Marine eukaryotic phytoplankton communities from Arctic Ocean - Fram Strait ARC3M Metagenome | ecosystem: Environmental > Aquatic > Marine > Oceanic | place: Fram Strait | collected...
GATTATTTACAATTTTTTTGTACAATTTGGTCGTATCGAATGGTTTATCCTTCTGCTGTTTGGCTACGGCATCAAAATCAATTCTCAAATTCATCCAATTATCCACAATTTTGTAGTACATTTCGTAGTAGTATCACCCTCCTATTACTACTACTACTACTACTACTATATACTACAGTAGTACGTGTAGTGTAGTAGTAGTACGTTTACTACGAACCCCTGGTTACAGGTTCGTCTGCTCCCCTCTTTCCCTGTCTACCTTGTTTTAACATGTGTAGTTCACTTATTTGTTTTATGAATTGCGCTGGTAATTGGCAAGTGTTCCAATCACAAAGAGTCATTTGTAAGAGATGCGCTTTGGAAGGGAACATTCACGTCGATAAGGGTTAGCATTTCCGATTACATATCGATTGATAAATGAAGACGCTCCTGCACATTAGAACCGAATTAGAAAATAATTAGAACATTATTCGAATTCAATATACAAATATACAGGCGTAACTTCGATCACACTTTGATTTTAGATAACCTCTGGGTTCGAAGAAAAGCAATTAGGTTCGCCATGGGATTGGCAATTGGCATATGTAAATGTACTGATTGTTCATTTCTTCCTTGATGCACAAGTACATTTCGTTTCTCACAGATGAACAGCATTTCTGTTCGCATTTGGGCATTCACATATCACTGATCACTGATCACTGATCACTGATCGTTAATGCCACGTACACGAAAGAACACTTGGTAAACTAGAAGAATATAGAAAACGTAGAGAAGAGTCATTAATCTCTTGTGTCAATAATGACCGTTCGTTTTGATTCCGTTTCTAATATCTAACGAATGATCCAAACACACGTTTTTGTAGAAAATACCTCTCTTTTCATAATAATTCCTACAATATTTCATAGATATTCACAAAATTCTGTTGTTCCAAATTTTTTTTTAAGATTTACTGGAATAACCAATCTACATTAATAACCAATCTACATTAACTGTCAATATCACATAAAGGGAACAACAACCATATACAATGAACTCGCAAGATACAGCTATCGTATCCGACGATGAATTCAGCGAAGATACTCATCGATTTGACGCACGTTCTACTTCTTGTTATCGGCTTGGACGAATTCGATCGGATCCCGTCGGTCAGAACCAACTGACGAATTATTTGAGCGACGAAGTGAAAAGAGATATGAAACGACTATACATCCGTCATTTTGGATCATCCCTAGCGATTCTTCTTCGATCGGAAGATGAGGAATTGTTCAACGGAGCACTTGCTATTATGAAAGACTGTGCGAATGCTCGTAAATGTGGCAATTCATGTGAAGCGAAGCACATGAATGTTCGATTGAAGGAATATCTAGGCGAGGAGTTGTGGAAGAGAGCACATACATGTACCAAAATGTCGTTGAGGAGGAGAGAGAAAATTCTTTTGCGAAAGCTCAACAGGTGATAGATTGTCATACCATGCGTGTCGATCCCGTACGCAATGCAAACTTCCGTGGTTGTAACCAGGGATTTAAATCGAGCTAGATATCCATTTCTTCGAGCAGATTTGAGGTTCTCGATTTCGTTAGGATTGTCTTCGTTGGCGATAAATTCCGTGCAGTTTTGTTTCTTACCATTAGAGATTCGCAGTGTCGCCAAAATGAGGGAATCTGCTTGTTGGCAGCACCTTCAATCATTTTTTAATCTGTGAGCCTTTATTTTGTTAACTTCTACTATTGTACCAGGTATAAATTACTTTGTAGTTATAACTCATCCTCTTCATCAGTTACAATAATTTTTGTTTGTAAAGTAATATTACTTTTTTCTGTTCAACTTGATGTAAATTTACTTTCCCTCTCAATAGAAGTCAGGTCTACCGGTAGATTACACCACTATACTTTTGCTGGTATAAAACGCACATTTTTCTTATTTTTCTTGCAAAGTCAAAAGTGAGAATTATTGGGAATCCCCTACACGAACACTTTCAAACCTTAAGTTTTATTACTGCTTCGAGTCTTGAAGTCCAGTTAAACTTTTAACAAGATAAGAATGAATGTTGAAATTGATAGAATTGGATAACTTTTTGGACAATAGAAAGTGTTGTGCCCGCCTAAATATACCATTCAGAACATGGGAACTCATGGTTCAATAACAGGGAAAACGACGACGCGTATTATAGAAGCTACTACTCCTCTTCCGAACCTGTAACTGATGAAGAGGATGAGTTGTAACTACAAAGTAATTTATACCTGGTACAAGAGTAGAAGTTAATAAAATAAAAGCATACAGTTTAAAAAAATAGAAGTAGTTTTAAGAAAAATGAAAAAAGGTAGATCCTCGTAACAAGCACAAATTAGAGCATCGAAAAGCTTTTTCAGAGATTTGAGACGTACTTTAGAATTTATAAACAATGAACCCGAACACCTCCGACTCACAAATCACAAACCAAAATTTAAAAATAGGAGTCGAACACTTACGATTCACAAACCATGAAGTTAACGAAATAAGTATAGTTGAAAAAAATTAAAGCACAAAACAGGAGGTTTCCGTTCAAAATTACCAACACTTTCTGATCATGAATTGTCATCTCTACAACAGAAGTATTGGTCGGATGCGTCAAATCAAAAAGCAAGTGCACTTCCTGCCAGCACGCACAGTAGACACACATCGCAATTCGCAATACATCTTTCGTACTCCTTCACAGGATATCATGCCAGCCATGAATAATCTATCGTATGTGTTAGATCGGAGCTTACTCTTGCGTCCGATATAGAAATACAACTGTTGGTATCATGTTGTAAGGTCGTTTTTATTGTGACAGTGTTACCTTCGTCTGCTCGAGTGCGGATTGGAGCTAGAACAATTGATGAGATTGTTGCACAAACATTTTTAGAATACTTGTATTTAGAGGGTATTGGACACTTTTAAGCTCTATTTTCAATATACATGTAGTCATAAGGTGCATAATCTGAAAGTCGTTAATCAATAACTTCATAAGTAGAATAGAAGAAGTAAGTATGATTGACACACATTTCGAAGGAATATACATTTTTTTAATCTGTATGCTTTTCTTATTCTGTACAGGAGTCCCTGGCATTTTCTGACTTGTCGACTGAGCAGCTCGTTTTGTTTTTCTTGTCAATTTTACCGGGCGTATCATCACTTCACTCGGAATCCTAACCCTTAAACACATAGGAGTCATATTGTAATATCTGAATCCTATGTGTTTTCTCTAGAGTGATGAACACCGTACCCGAATCGAATATTTTTCAATTGTATACTTATTTTCTGCGTTGGTATTAGTTGACATCATTTTGAATTTCATGCATCTCGTGTGTAGAAGATTTTATGATGATACGGAACTAATGATATTAATGTTGGCCAAAGATATTATCCTGTAGTTCCTTATGCCTTTTTTACTGCTGGAGTCGACCACTAAAGAATAGCAAAATATTGAAAGTTTAATTATATATCTTTACTTGATACGTTTTCATGATTCTGCAATGATGATTTGTAAGCTCTTTGATAGTCAGAGTTTTCGTCCCAGTCCTCATCGTCCAATAACAAAAGTAGTCGAAAAAGCAGAAACAATATAACAAGCAAAGAAGAAAGTACCATTACATCCAACCCTCCCTGCACATCGTCTCGAGCCTCTTCATGCCAGTAAAAATTTATTCTCAACTTATCAGACATTCGCTGATTAACTTCACCCTTCACAATTTTACTCGATACGGAATGAATGGACGAGTCGGACGACGCGTAATGAAAAATTACATCCATTTGATCGCCATCCTTTACACTAACTTGATGCCGAGGCAATGTCCACATTCCATGATCAAACGAAAAACCTATTTTTCTCCCGACACCGTCAATCCGTTCATGCTTTCGTTTTTTATTGCTCTCTGCACTCGTGCACATTTCCTCAAAGGATAACAATATGGACGAGTCTGAGCCGAACCGAGGTGACTTTGTTCGAGGAGCTGCATGAGAGCATCGTAACACCCAAGCAAAATAATTTAGAATCCCATTTCGAAACAAAGGTGGTAACAAGGCAAATAATCTACTAGTATTAATAATAGTAATTTCTTACCTTCATAGACCACAGATTCACAGCTGCTAACCATATGTACACTTGTCCCATGCCGATCGATTGCGTCACTTCGTCCATAAACATAACTCCATGTCCATGCAAAAATTATTGCCCGTACGACATTCATAATTTCTTGATCACTGTTAAATGTACTCTCTCTAAAGAGACAGAGAGAGCTGTATAAAAAAGTCTCGCTCTTTTTGTGAAAGTTACCCGTTTCCGTTCTGCCTTATTGCTATTTCACCTGCTACTACTGCGTTCTTCACCGTGTACTCAAACACTGATAATATTGCTACTGCTCCTACTCCTGCTCCTACGTCCTTCACCGTGCTCTCTAGAGTGAATGGTAACTCCCTTCGGTTACAGGTACAGGTACATGTACATGTATTAATTATTAATAGTAATACTTTTTTTGTGAAGGAAGATATGTTTTTTGGATAAATTTTGTCAAAAAATACGCGTCGGTTGATAAAGCAAGCAAGAGCAGCAAAGCACCGCACTTGCGATTTTGGCAATTCCCAATCCCAGAGCGTGTCAAAATTCGCTTACGAGCTAAAACTCAACCAAGAGGAAAGATGAAAGATTCACACACCTACGTACCCCTCCCCTGGAACCTGGAACCCCAAACTACAACTTGAAACACCCTTTCCTCGTCACACATATCACACACATCACAGTCACAGTGTATATAATACTACTAATACGTACGTACCATGACACGCCTCCACCTCCCCCTCATCCTCACTACCCTACTCCAATGCAGTACTACCACGACAACGACTGCATTGGCAGCAGGAGCGAATACTGTCACAAGAGAAGTCCCTACATCACCCATCAGTGGTATGAAACCGGGTACTTCTGGCTTACGAAAGAAAGTTGAAGTTTGGCAGGAGGGAACGTATGTGGAAAATTTCATTCAGTCGCTTGTCGATGTTGCCAATGATAGTAGTGGTGATGGTGATCTTTTAGATACTGTCATTGTGGCTGGTGATGGTCGGTATTACAATGATGAAGCTATGCAAAAGATTATTCGAGTGTTGGCTGGGAATGGGGTTTCGAATATTTGGATTCCGAGGTTTGGTATCATGTCGACTCCGGCCGTTTCGGCTGCGATTCGGAGGTGTGAGGGTGGTAAGGCGCAAGGTGGGATTGTGTTGACTGCGAGTCATAATCCGGGTGGGCCGGGTGAGGATTTTGGTATTAAGTATAATGAGGCGTTGGGACAACCTGCCGCTGAGGAATTTACCGATGCGTTGTATGAGAAAACGATGACGATTTCATCCTTCAAAACGGTCGATTCGGAAGATGTCGACTTTTCTGCTAGTGTTGGGTCGACTTTTCAAATAACTGATTCTTCTACCGTTACTATCATGGATCCGTTTGATTGTTATCTTGAATCGTTGAAAGATTGTTTTGATTTTGATAAGCTGCGTCAGTTTGCAAAGAGAGAAAATTTTTCGTTACTTTTCGATGGAATGCATGGAGCTGGTGGTCCATTCGCTAAAAGAGTTCTTGTGAATGAAATTGGTCTTCCAGAAACTTCTCTTCTTCGTGCCAATCCTCTGCCTGATTTTGGGAAAGGCCATCCTGACCCTAACCTTACCTACGCATCTGATCTAGTAAAGAAGATGGGCTTGACACCTGAGGGAGTTGCCGATCCAGCAGTGGATATAGAAGGTATTCCAAATTTAGGTGCTGCAAATGATGGAGATGGGGATCGTAATCTCATCGCTGGAAAAGGTGTCTTTGTTACTCCTTCTGACAGTCTTGCTATAATTCTTGACAATTGGGAGGCAATTCCCCATTTCGCAAAAAGAGGTGGACCAAAGGGAGCTGCTCGGTCAATGCCATCATCTGCTGCTCTTGATGTTGTTGCAAAAGCAAGAAACATTCCGTTCTTTGTTACTCCTACAGGATGGAAATTTTTTGGAAATCTTATGAGCTCAAAGGAACTATTTGATAATACCGATTACACACCATTTCTTTGTGGAGAAGAATCTTTTGGTACTGGAAGCGACCATATTAGGGAAAAAGATGGATTATGGGCTGTCTTAGCTTGGATGTCTATCTTGATGAAAGCAAATGAAAATGTGAAAGAAGGTGATCCATTGGTTGAGGTGAAAGACATCGTTACCAATCATTGGGCAAAATATGGTCGTCATTTCTATTGCAGATATGATTATGAAGGTGTTGATTCTGACTCAGCAAATGATCTTATGGATTTTATTCGCAACAATTATGTTGAAGGGAGCGCAGATTCGTGTGAGGCTGATGATAGTAGCATTAACTTAGTTGACGCGACCGAATTTGGATACACCGACCCTGTTGACGGCTCAAAAGCAACAAATCAAGGCCTTATTTTAAATTTTAATCTTTCCTCGGGTGATCCTGCAAGAGTAGTGTTCCGTCTTAGTGGAACAGGATCAGCAGGTGCAACAATTAGAATGTACTTGGAACAGTATGAAAAGGATCAATCAAAACATGATCAAGCAGCACCTTTAGCATTAAAAGATCTCGCAAACCGTGTGCTAAAGGTTGTGAAGTTCGAGCAAATTACTGGAAGAGATGCCCCTACTGTTATAACCTAAATTAAATGAAAGTGAGGTCAAAAGTGTATTTCTTATGGAGTCATCTTTGCTCGTGATCATGAAGGACCAAAAGAAATGTTTTTTGTGTATTGAACGCAAGTAATGGAAATCTATCAACATCTTCACAAAATAAAGTTCGTAAATAAATCATGGAGCTGTTGCTACAGAAAAATAAAATCATGGACAAAAACACTCATAGAAGACCTGACCGCAAATATTCAAACGGGCCAATCCTGCATTAACTCATAAGTTCTTTTCTATGTTTAATTTTACATAACACGTATTAACAGCAATTCCACTTTTTGTGGTAAGTACTTATTCTGCATCGTCGCCATTGAATCCAAACACTTCGACGTCCAACGAATAAGTAAAATATTTGAATGTCTTTGCAAACATGAAGTAGTAGCTTCCTTCCTCATCACATACGCCGTTTTCAAGGCTAACGTCGAAGTATTGTTCCACGCCCCAAACGGTTCCCATTGAAGCAATATGTGGTACACAGGCCTGAGCGCACAAATCCTGATCATATGCGACATCTCCACTGCCCAAATGTCGTCTATTGTCGGCTTCGTCATCATTCATAAACGATCCGACTATGTCTGAAACCTTATCAGTAAACAAGAGATTACATCCTGTAAAGAAAGGATACTCATACATTTTATCTGGACGTCTGCCTCTACATACTAAAATAAACAGCATTGTCATATAAATTGAAATGGTAGTCAACAAAGCCCGTCTACTTATCAAAGTTTGCGAAACCATAGTTTTGAGCCCACCACCGAGACCATCTTCAATAACAGTAAGGCGTGCCATGACAATACCAATTAATATTGATGAAAATATATATACCCAGTTGTTGAACGGGAAGATAACACATGCCAAAATTGTTACGATCATTGTTGCGATCCAAGGATTAGGGAAAAAGATTGGACATTTCTCCCGCCCTTCATCAGTGTTTAGCGCAACTGAAGTAATTGAGTACGCATTCAACCCAAGAACAAAAGCCAGAGTGCCACAGCTAGCGCCATCTCTAGTGCATGCATATATCAATGAAGGTCCAAAGCATAAAGTCATGCATAGCACACTGAATGCCTTGCTACTATCAATTCGTTCCTCGATATACCGTATATGTTTCCAGCAACAGAACATGGTCAACAAATAAGTGAAAATACCGCTGCAAAGGAATGTTGACGAGAATAACCTCCAAATTTCTAGATGATATACTATAAGGGTTGGATTATTGATGCCGTATGAACTCAAAACTTGTGGTGTTGGCCCGAAAGACGGATTATCTAGTAAATGAGCGAAACCATGGCTAAAAATCATACTCCAAAAATAAAATGTCACCGTAATCATGTACCCACTTGTAAATGGACACATACTAATATACTTCAAAAATGATTGCGGAATCATATTTTTCATTTTTGTTCGGTAATTCGATTGGTTTGTGGATTCTGATTCATTTTCTATCAAATCGTTTTTGTCCACCTCTACAGATACTCTCCCGTCATATTTTTTGAGTAGTACAAAAGCGGAACAACCACCGAGAACGCATGCAACGCAGAACAATATTACTGAATTTCGATGCTTTCCTATAAGGGAACTTTCTTTGAACAAGGAACCGGCCCATTCCCCAAATCCTTCTACGGCAAATCCATAATAAAGGCCGAAACTGCAATGGCCCTCACCATCAATCATAAATATATCAAAATTTTTATGCGCGTTCTTGAGCGTCTGAAGAGAAGTAGATAAGAGCGTCCACCATTGATCTCCATCGTCGTTGCCGTAATCATCATCCTCGTACCCGCCCATGGCTTCGAAGTAGTATGTCGAAATTGGATCTTCTGTATGCGTAAGGAAGCCCCATCGATCGAACCTTGAGCCACGTTTCAAAATATGCTCCCACAATATTGATGAGAAGTTCTCATTTAATTTATACTTGTTGGAGTTGAACCCTACTTTCTTCAAAATGTTCCACGGCTTCCAATTATCGAAGGAATTCTCAAGAAAATACTCTGGAGTCAAATAAACAGCAGAGTCAACTAGAACACTAATTTGAAGAGGACGTGGTCCGCCACGAAATCCATGGTAATAATGTGACCCAATTAGATCGTATACGACAGGGAGAACTGTTCCTCCGGCACTGCATCCAGTTAAAATTATATGGCTTGGATTACGAAAGTTAGAAAATACCCATGATAAAGAAGAGATTACGTTCGAGGCTCCTTTATGACGAACAGAATTTTCACCATCCCCGTCATAATCCATTATAGAATCTCCTAGATGGACATCTTGTGTACAATACGGAATGACGACTGTATTGTACTCCCTCAGATCGACTTTATCTCCAGTCTCTGATGGATGTTTTCCGCAAAGCATAGATATCGGAAAACCATCGAATTCATTCACGACAAAATTTGCCTCACTACAAGAATAACCGAGAAGAGTATCATACATGGTCGGAAACGTAAGCCTCTCTGACATCCGATCACAGGTATTGGCATTCCAACAAGCACCTCCACCCTGAAACTCTATCAATATTTTCTCCTCATTATCAAGCTTCCGCATCGGCCGCGAGAAATAAAAACTAAACGGCGTACCATCACCACATTGTGGATCACCAAACTTCGTATTGGAAACAACCGCAGGACATATCTTATGAAACTGATTGTTCGTGAGGCTCTTCAACTTTGTGGTATCCGGCACCGCATTGTAATCGCAATGACTGTAATCCCTCCTCCCCACAAATGACGAATGTGCTACCATCGCTCGTTGTTGAAACAGGAACAGAAGCTGACATACTATGAGGCGTATATTTAATTTGCGTTTGTGATGTGTTATCCTCTTCATGGAGCATTCAAGTTTGGTTTTGATGTGTGTGTGTGTGTGTGTGTGTGTTATGTTTTCGATAGAGGAGGATGACAACCTTTGTCACTAATGTCTCCATCAACGAGGTGATAGAGTCGTTAGTCGTTGCGCCATGCATGGACAGAGAGCAGAGAGTTGACACATGTGTACGTGATGTACATGGTACAATGTACATACAAATGTAATGTATTTCCCTTGTTTGAACTCTCCAATAAAAATGTTTGACCTGTGTGTCATCTACATAAATGTCCATATATTTTACATATTTCCATAGTTCTCACACATGGAAAAAAGAGAAGAAAAAGAGAATCATCACCTTCCATCACACCGAATCATCGTCAGCATCCGTTGGTAGAGAACTGAAGAACCTTCTGATTCTGAGCTAAAATAATGATGGGGAGACATATCTTTCACACACACACCCGAAAAATAAAAAAGAATTCTGAGCGAACGCCTCACAACGAAAATACCATGTATTTTAATACACGTACACGTACGTGCAGTAAGATTCCACCAACGCATCCTTTGCACGAGTCATATCGAGCCCGCCTCTCCTCTCTCTTTCGACGAGAATCCAATATTCCAAATTATAAATTATTTTACTTTGTACAATCACGTATGCGTTAATTTTAACGAACACAAAAACGAGAGAGACCCTACTCGGTGGAATCATTCATCTTCCATCCATATAATTATTACTATTACAACTTTTACTACTAAATCATCATCACTGTTACGTGTGACTGAGTGATATATATATACAGCTTTTGAGTTTTGGACAGGGCTTTTTCATTAAATTCTGTTCGCTGCTTCTGCTTCTGTTTCTATTTTTTTTTTCGCTGTAAGACCAAACGGTTGTTCCGAATTTGGAAAAAATATATTTGTTGTCGTTTCGAACATACTCGTAAACATCCATCGATTTGTGTGGTTGCAATTTGTGCATCGTCATTACTATCTCACCATCCTCATTGAGAGCAAACAAACAAATACTCAGAGTAACATGAACTCCTCGTCTATACTGCAAGATAGTCAAACTTCTTCATCATCGATCTTATCTTCTTCGGTGAGTAAATCGACGTTTTTACAAAGTATCGATCTGGGTTCGGAACGAGATCAGAATGAGGATTTGAATTTTTCACAATTGCTTGCAGGGGCAGATGATGTTTCTTCTTCGTTGGATCTTGAAGGTGATGATGATGTTGTTGTGGAGGGAAGCAGGAACGTTCCTGCATCGTTGGTTGTGGGCGGTGGTGGTCAGAATGTGGAGAGCAATCATTTGGTTGTAGGTGATTCTGGAAATGTGCATATGATGGGTCATGGATATGCTCATGATCCATGGGGGATATCCGTTGGTCAACAGCAACAAGATGGTGGGGGTGATGCTGCGTTTACTGTCACGGCGAGTAGGCTGGGTGAGGAAACCTTCACTGTGAACGGGTTTATTCGGAACGATCGTCGGAACAAAAATGATATTATTACTGTTAGTCAGGCTATACAAGTTGCGTCTACTCCTGATTTTTTGCGATTGTGGTTTGAGCCGATATCGTCTCTTTTTGTAACGAAGGAGTCCACGTCGTCCCCGAGTAAAATTAAGCGTGGATATGAAGAAAATATGGATAGTTTGAGGCAATACGATGCGGAATGGTTGGAAGCTGTTGCTTTGATTAACCACCCAAGTCAAATCTATAATGCCTTGTCATCCTTGAAGTCGACGTGCTTTGCAAATCATGGGAAGATGAAAATGTTTATAGAGAGAGCTAGGGGACATATAGCAATAACCATAGGTCCAGTTGGTGGATGTGAGGCTACGCATACTCTGTCATTCAAGCAAACACCTTCAGGTGTGCATGTAGCAGATATGGTACGAATAGACAGGTCCAGCGTTTTTTGCTGTTATTTACCTCAGAAAGTTAAAGAAATACTGTTGCCTTCCATAGCAAGTCACATGAGTCAAACAATACGAAGCATTGATAACCTTATTCGTATAAGTCAGAGAGGTCCGGAAGAATTTATGGACGTATCGACGCAGTACACGGACGAAGCCTCTTCTCTAGATAATGATAGCGGTGGAACACCATTACTAGAATCGAGAATGTATTTATAAAGAAGAATCAGTGACATAAACTACCCCAATAATTTTTGCATAAGAAGTGATATTGAGAACATAGTTACATCTTACTAACTTAGCAGTCATTTCTATCAAATAGATGCGATATTTATTTTTTTGTGAGTAGATATATACTACCAACACGACAACTTAGTGGCCCTAATATTCAGCTTATTTGTGATAATAACGTTGCACGGATTGGTTATTTTGTGGTAAGAATGTTGCGAGGAGTAAAAAAAGACAGATAAGTTCGAGTTATTTTGATTTTCCAGAACTAGAGTTTTGATCGCATGATCGTATTCACAACAAAACGAGCCGTCACAAAATATGAAAATAAGAATCTACATAATCATGAAAATTAGAAAAGTTGGGTTGATAGTATATATCATGGCTTCATGAGGCAACGTAATCCGTATAATTTCTATGTTATGATGGAGGCAACGTAAGCCGTATAATTTCTATCTTATTAGTGAAGAACATAACAAGAAAAGCTATTTTCATAAGGTGTTTGTTGTGGGTAGACAAAGCCTATTGTAAAATATGAAAAGATTGAATATACACACTGCTTCAAAGTAAGACTAGACAGAATGATATTCTTGTACTGTATCGCCGGAAGGGGATATAATCGTGATAGGATGTGTGATGTGACACCAGTTTGAAAATTTGGGCGCGGTTTGCGGTTCACTCAAAAGAGACAAAAATTATTTTAATTTAACCTTACCGGCGCATCTGGCCGTTCGAGTCTCGAATCGTGTAGTGCATACGTAGAGAGGAATTGGGTCTTGACGAGTTCTGCCAACTTCATCAGACACGACAACAGTCCGAAGTACTCCCGCGGCACAACAAACATCAATCAAGATGAATAAATACTAGCGTCATGGCTACCACCGCCAACCTCCACATTCCGCATAATCCTTTCGTTATTACACGAGAGAAAGCTAACACTGCCATCACTGCGGTTACATCCGAGAGGGAGGCTCCTTCTACCGAAGATCTTGCATCCTAGTATTCCTTTGCGAGGGATTTCTGGTATCGTCGAGTATTAGGGGAAGAATCGATATTTTTATCTCGAAAGGGAGACGTTCTTTTCTTCTGCGCGACAGAGATCCCAGCTGTTATGAATAAGCTTCCAACGGAACGCACTCAAAGTATACTAACGAGATCGATGGCAAAACGACTTCTTTTGTCACAAAGATGAAAGGGAGTCATGCGTCTTGTTATCGATCCAATGAGACGTAAGTCTCCCTATAATCGTTTTGACAGAGGGTGTCGTTTGGCGATAGATCTCGTAAGCATACTATGAACGCATTCCATTGGAAGCTCACTCATGGCCTCATGGCAGTTGGGATTTCTCTCGCGCAGAAGAAACGAATGTCTGCCTTTTCAGAAAAACGAACTCGACTCTTTCCCACGTGTCCGACATCCCGGTGGGGGTTATGATACCAGAATTTCCTTTGCAACGGAATACAAGTAGGCAAGATCTTCGTCAGGGGAAGC
>Ga0115008_10003427_pt1 | contig 13139 bp, 10 predicted proteins | sample FraStrMetagenome_FD_87164 | JGI IMG/M metagenome (GOLD analysis project Ga0115008, IMG submission 87164) | Marine eukaryotic phytoplankton communities from Arctic Ocean - Fram Strait ARC3M Metagenome | ecosystem: Environmental > Aquatic > Marine > Oceanic | place: Fram Strait | collected...
TATAAAGCCATTAATCCAAAGATGCATTGATGCCAGTATTTGGATATCCACTCGATATTAAGCGGCGCGCATTACAGCAGAGTATTTTTACATCACATATAGATAAAAAGGTAAATTTTGAATATTTAACGATCGATATTAATCAGCCAACTCACTGTCCATTTTCTCCATCATACGGCGAACATAGGCAAGGCGCTGATTCAAAACACTAATTTTCTGATTAACATCTTCTGCGTCAATATCGCTATCGGCCAGTGAGGTTTCTAACTTAGTAATCTTATCTTTAAGCAGATGCTTTCTTTGCTCCAAAATTGATTTTTTCTCGGCGCTTTCTGCCTTATCAAAAATCATTGCCTCGGGTGACTTGGCGTCACTTTTGTCTGCCTGAGAAACCGTATGGTTCGATTTGGCTAACACTTTACTCTGTGCATCATAGACACGCTGACTCATAAACGCTGGCGAAACAATTTCTATTTTGGCTGTATGCAGGGTCCTAAACATATTTTTACGCAATGTCGAACGTACTGTTAGTAACTGCTTCACCTCTTCTAGAAAACCCGCAACACGATAAACGACACTAAAATCACCCAGTTTTTTAACGTATACAAAACTTTCGACTAAACCTGTTTTCTCGGCGGCCTCTAAGAGCAGTTTTTCAATTAAGTCTAGATCATTGTCATAACCTAAGGAGACTTCAGCCGCGACAATCGTGCCTGAAGAGCGCACAACAGAGACAGGGTTAGATACTAAATACAAATTAGGGATGGTTGTTAAGTCACGATCTTGGGTTTGGATTTCTGTATGGAACAAGCCGCGCTCAGTGACACGACCAAACTGCTCGCCAACATGAACAAAATCACCGGCATGTAAATTATCAACACCGCGTAACATTAAACCAGCCATGGCATTGGCTACAAAACTAGTCGATGAAAACGCCATCATTAAGGTGAGCAATAAACCTAAGAGAGTCAGTAATTGCTTGCGCATTTCATCGTTAATTGGCAACGCAAGAATACCCGCTATCACAAACAACAATATAATGGCGACAACAATTAGCGAATGTTTAAAGTTATTTCTCTGGCCATCAGCGCTTCGATGAAAGCTACGTAACAATATATTAATGGTGACTGACCCAATCACAATAACACCCAGCAACGGCAGTATTGGCACAATCCAGCTCAATACTGTTTTTATAATCGCTATATCCATAAACTTAATCGCCTACTCACTGGTATTAGTCTGGTCAGCTTTGCTATCTGTTTTGCCATCTGTTTTGCCATCTGTTTTGTTATCAAACAGACGATCAAAATTCACATCGGGATCAGCCAAGGAACCGTCAATAATATAAACGGCACTTGAAAGACGATCCAATTCATCTTCAAATACTTTACTGGCAATATAAACACCCGCAGCTACAGGTAGCCCACCAGTTAAAACCGCCACCCATGGTAAATTCGATGCAACCGGTAAAGTAGCAATTAACTTAGCATCAATAGTTGACGCGATTAAATCAACCTCACCTGTCAAAGAAAACTGACTAGACGGTGCTTTTACAGTTATGGGACTATCATAAAAGCGCGCCATGCTGTCGCTAATGTTTAGCGAACCAGACAATTTATCAAAGCTGAGACCCTCTTTATAAAGGTCAGAAAAATTTAACTTCATGCGACGCACTATAGTGTCAAAATTAATAACACCAATCAGTTTAAGCAATCCCGCTGCCGAATCAGATGTTTTTAAGAACTGCCCATCTTTAAAATTAAATTCAATAGTGCCATCAGCTTTATTTAATGAAAACGCATCAGGGCCACCTTCCCAACTTAAATCAATGGCCACGTCTGCATGCTTACTTCTAATAGGTGACTGCCCTTTAGCATCTTTGCCAAAGTGACTAATAAACTCTTCAATTGAATTACTATTGCCTATTAGCGATAGAGAGCTCGCATACTCGCCACTTTCATTTTTAGCCCAAAGCAAACCATTATCAGTCTCAGTGCTAAACAACATGGAGGCATAGTCAACTTGAAGATTATGAACCAAAACGGCATTGCTTGATGGGCTTAATAAAAATTTCCACTGACCTATATTTTGATCGCCCCAATATAACTGCTGTATATCAACTTTTGCAGCCACTAAATTCTCAGGCAATAAAAATGCACTATCGGCATCTGTTGTTTTTGATTCAAGTGTATGGGATTTTTCCAGACGCAGATAACTTAAATCAATTAGATAGCGCTGCGCCTCTGCTACGCCGCTCAAGATTAATGGAATATCATTCAAAGAAGATAAAGACTCACCAATAACAGGAAGAGTTGCTGCTGTATTTTCTATCGGTAAAGAGATACGCCCTTTAAGCCGGTCACTCTCAATATCAAACTGCCAACGCTGATCTATTTCAGCAGCACTTATCACGCCATGCAAAAACACTTCGCCGAAAGCAAGAACGTTATCTAAACGTAAATCTTTAACCACTATATTTGAGGATGCTGGATTTGAAGGCGCTGGATTTACAGACGACGAATTTATTGATAATAAATCATCATTCATGCTTTCTGCATTTAAATTAAGATCGGCAGCTGCCTCTTCGTAGCGATCAAAAACAGATAGCCACTCGGTTAAGTTAAACTCAGGTAAATACCCTGAAATAAGTAGTTTATGTTGGCTAGACTCTGCATATTCAGTAGCCACTGACTCACTAGCATTTTTACCTACAATTACTGACCCACCTTGCATCTTATACCGATCAAAATTTAATTGCATATAAGCATGATTAGCGACACGCAATGTCATTGGCTGATTAGCTGCTCTCATTTGCCAATTCAATGCTAAGTCTGCACTCGCCTCTTTAGGTTTATATAGCGATGCAGGAAGCTTGATCTCTACGCCCACTAAATCACTATTGGCGGTTAATACTGTTTGCTCAACACTATGATCAACTCTTAACTCTATCGCCGCTGTGCCGGCTGTCATTGCTAAAGCAGGCTGCTTTAACCAGCTATATAAGCGATGAGTCTCTACTTTAAATCGCCCATCAATTCTAACGCTATTACCGTTTTGCAATTGCGGGTCACTATTGTAATCGCCTAATACCAAGCTAATAGGCTTATCCCATAAACGCCCATTAAGTTGCTCAGACACTAAACCCTTACTTGATGAATAGGCAATAGGTCCGGCAAGGTCATTAACAACCAAGCCGATATTGGCCATATTGAGCTCACCGTCTGATATGGCAGCGGTAAAGTCCACCTGAGTTTTATCAACATCCCCTTTTTTTAACGGCACATATAAATGTATCTTCGCATCTTGTAACTCGCCAGAGGCTTGCCAATCACCTAGCGTATCTTCCAAGCGCGTTTTTAACGGCGACGTTTGCAAAATAGTTAAAGCGTCACCAAAGCCACCGACAAAATGACTATCGATCTCAACCGATGCATCTTGGCCAGCACCACGAACAAATACGTTAGCTTTACTCATGACTAGCTTTTCAAACTCACCCGAATAAACTGACATTTGAACATCGCTGCCCGCCAACGATAGCAAACCATCGACCTTTGTCACTGGCGCCCATTTTGGATGAAAATTAAAATCAGCATTGGCTAAATTTAAATACATTTGAATACTGCGCTTGTCTTTATCTTCTTTCGCTAAAGAACCATGATAAACAAAACCGCCGTCAATAATATCGGCATCAAAATCACTTTGCCCAATCCAATTTTGCACATTGCTATTTATTTTATAAGGCAATAATTTAAGCAGCTGTGAACTGTGTGAATCCCTCACGCCAATATGCATCGCCATATGGCTAGGTTCATCTTCGGCACGGGTTTGTCCATTAATGAAAAAACGAGCAGCAAAGCTGCCTTCATCACCCTTCATAGTAAAGTGCATATCATCAGCGCTAATTAACAGCCGATTATTTAATATTGACCAACTCACTCGACTTTCTATTTGATCAAATAATAAAGCGTCATGATAAATCTTAGGAAGGTGTAAAGAAAAATGTTTATTGTTAACTAACTCTATATTACCCGATGTCGATGAAGCATTGATATAACCTGTTAAGCCAGTAACGCCCGGAATATTTTTCCAAGCATTAACGCTTACATCATCTAATAGCGCTTCTAATTTAAATCCTGCCATTTCTTGATTATAAGGAATAGTAATATGCAGCTGATTAACCGCACCATCGATATTTAATGACTGCAATGCCTCGGATAATTTTCCGTTGAGTAATTGGCTGCCATTCACTATTTCTGTTAGCTGACCAATATCCACTGTTGGCATACTCAACGCAATATTCGATACCGTTGATTCACCTCTCTCAATTGAAATATTTGCCAATGGCATATTGAGTGGCTCATCACGCCATGTAGCACCCAATTGCTGCCACCATAAATCAACACCCTGTTGATCATTCACCTCGGCGCTCAAGCTTAAGGTGATATCACTTAATCGCCAATCCGGATCATCATTTCGCTGAAGAGTGCCATTATCTATTTCAATATTGGCCTGCCAGAGTTGATTAGGCTTTTTAATCGCCCAAAACTGGCCACTCAAATTATCCACTAACCATTGATCATTTTTATTAATAGCGGCTGCAGTAGTACTCGAGCGACTGCTCTGACCATTTGATATAAACCAAGGAGACAGATTCAACTGCTCAGCAACGACATATATATCTACTTGTGCATCAACGGCAAAAGGGTCACCTATTGCGTTAGCATAAATGGTTAGGCTTCCGTCATCCCCGCCCTGCTGTGTAAAAATAAACTGTCTAGCTTGCTCAAACTGTTGAAAATGCATTTGCATAACCGGCATTTGTATACGCGCAGCTATCCATTCATTTTCAGCTATCCATTGATTATTCGGTAAATCAATATTAATTTTTTGCGCATCAATCGACTGTAGTCGCCGCACAAAATCTTCAATTGATAGCGATTGACGCTCACCCGTTAAATCTAAACCTAGTAGTGTCCACTGGTTTTCCGGCGTCTTATCTAATGAAAGTGATAACTGCTTTGCACTTACATGCGTAATACGCACACCTAAATCAATTGCTGATGCAATTAAATCTAAACGCAACTCACCATCGATTAATGAAAAAACGGTTTGTGTAACTTTTTTATTGTTGCTCTCATTAGAGCGACTCTCGTCATCGCTGTTATTGTCATCAGAAGTTAAATTTGATGAGTTAGGCAAACTAGCTACTAATGAATCAACCCTAAATACTGGTCTAAATTTTTCCCACTCACCACTCAAGCCTTCTAGCTGCCATGTAAGGCCCGTGCGACCTTCTAAATAAGCGACTAAGTGTGGAGAAAGCTTTTCGAGCTGTGGCATATAGAAACGCCCCAAGCTCATACAAACTGCCAGCACAATATAAATGCTGGCAATCAATATTAGCAGCGACCATAAAAAGCGATCAATAAAACGAAAATAATTCACGCTAGTCTCTAACCACTAAGCCATAAATAAGAAAATTTTTCATTGTCATCATTATAAAATGCACTTTAAAAACACACATTAGGATAAAACCACATCAAATTGCTCTTGCGTATAAACAGGCTCAACTTGAAATTCAATTTGCTTATCTAACAGTTCTTGCAAGTCAGCTACCACCCCTGCATCTTCATCAATTAAGCGATCGACAACCGATTGTGATGCAAGCACTAATAAACGATTATTTTCATAGGCTCTTGCCTCTCGAAGAATTTCTCTAAATATTTCAGAACACACTGTTTCGGCAGATTTTATTGATCCGCGACCATCGCAGACATGACACGTTTCACTTAATACATGCTCTAAACTTTCACGCGTCCTTTTTCGCGTCATTTGAACCAAGCCTAAATCCGAAAAACCGCCAACATGACTAGTCGTTTTATCTTTTTCGACGGCTTTCTCTAAGGTGCGCAATGTCTGACGTTGATGCTCTTCACTTTTCATATCGATAAAATCGATAATAATTATGCCGCCTAAGTTTCTTAAGCGTAGCTGTCTTGCGAGTGCATTTGCAGCTTCTAAATTGGTTTTGAAAATAGTCTCTTCTAAATTACGCTTACCAACAAAGGCACCCGTATTGACATCGATCGTAGTCATTGCTTCCGTTTGATCAATAACTAAGGAGCCACCAGACTTCAATTGAACTTTACGCCCTAAAGCCTTAGTGATTTCATCTTCAACACTAAACAAATCAAAGATCGGTCGATTCGATTCATAAATTTCAATTTTATCGACAAACTCTGGAATAAATTCTTTAGCGAATTTCACCAACCGCTCATAAACAAGTCGACTATCAACTCTGATTTTCTCCAATTCGGGATAAACAAAATCTCGCATGGTGCGTTCGCAGACATTAAGATCTTCATAAATCAACGCCGGTGTTTTTGGCATCGCCATTTTTTTCTGCAAAGCACGCCACAGCCGTTTTAAATAACGCACATCAGCAACAAAGTCATGATAATCAGAAAACTCAGCTGCGGTTCGAATAATATATCCTGCATGCATTGCTTCATCTTCTGGGTCAATCATTACTTCAGCTAACGCATCAGCTAGGCCCGATTTCAATAATTCCTTTCGTGCCGTATCTTCAATACGATTAGAAATACCAATATGATTATTTTTAGGCATATACACTAAGTATCTTGAAGAGACTGACAAATGCCCCGTTAAGCGCGCCCCCTTTGTACCCAGTGGATCTTTAACTACTTGAACTAAAAGGCTTTGGCCTTCTCGCAACAAAAGACGAATATCAGGCTCTTCATCAGAATCATCACGGTCGACAAGATCACCCACATGAATAAAGCTGGCTTTATCCAAACCAATATCAACAAACGCCGCCTGCATTCCAGGAAGAACCCTAACGACTTTGCCACGATATATATTACCAACAATACCTCGGCTGCGTTCACGCTCTACCACGACTTCTTGCAATATGCCATTTTCGACTAAAGCAACGCGTGATTCCATTGGAGTCACGTTCATTAGAATCTCTTCACTCATAGTCAATATCCTTTAGGTTAACCGTTTTGTAAATCCTGTTTCGGCCGGCTCAATTTATGTCAGTTGTTCGCTTTATATTTCTTTTTTGCGTTTCTTGTTTTGTATCCCTTGCTTTATGTTTATAACTTTATATTGCCACCCTTAGACAAAAATTAAATTCTAATCATGCTTATTTTAAGACTTAAAATGAAAACCGAGTTCACTTAATAACTGACTAGTTTCAAATAATGGTAAACCCACCACACTGGAATAACTGCCCTTTATACAAGAAACAAAAATCGCACCGAGACCCTGAATACCATAAGCACCCGCTTTATCACTCGGTTCGCCGCTAGACCAATACCATTTGACCTCTTCAGGCTCAATGGTTCGAAACGTTACCTGTGTCTTATTCGTAATACTATGCACGCTATATAAACCACTCACATCACTCGATATTACCGACACGCTGGTATATACGTGGTGAGTTCGGCCCGAGAGTAACTGCAGCATTTTTCCTGCATCCGCTTCTCCAGCAGGCTTGCCGAGAATATCATCGTCGCAAACCACTATTGTATCGGCTCCCAGTACAGCAAATGGCACCGCGGGCAATGACGACTGCGGCTGATCGCTTAATGCTCGATAACCCGCCATAGCCTTATCTAACCCCAGTCTACCGACAAAATCTTCGGGAAGCTCGCCACTATTACGGGCTTCATTGACATCAATACACAATTTTTCAAACTGCAGACCCAGCTGCTGCAATAATTCCACCCGCCTGGGTGATTGTGAGGCCAAATACAGCGTTGGCGCGGCATTAGACAGAGAAACATCGGGTAGAGTGGCTTCTGATGGGGTTAAATCTGATGAATTGGAGTCGCCTGAAAAGCGTAAAGTGTCAGCTGGAGTTTTCATAATAATTTATATTTATACCTAGCTATTCACATATCAATGGATCTCAGTAAGGCATTTATCTAATGCCTTACTAAAACAGCACCCGACACCTTAAAGAATAATCGCTATCAACAGAATTATAATCGTAAGCGATCTAAAGACAGCCTAACTAATGGCCAGATAATGGCACTCATTAAAGCAGGAATAAGAAAGGCTAAAGTATGGTAGCTGCCACCCGTTAAACCATGCACCCAGTAACCAATTAACTGATGAATACCCACTAACACGAATACCGAAGCGGCCTGTTCAAATACACCAAACATGCGTAAACGTTGATGCAATAAAAAACAAACATAGGCTAACACCGTTAACCCTAATGCATTTTGCGACAGTACCACGCCGGCTAACACATCCATAGTAAGGCCTAGACACCAGGCGAAAACCATACCGATATGAAACGGCGCAGCAACTACCCAATAAATAACAATAACTGCCGCAAACTCGGGGCGTAACCATTGAGCCCATTCAGGTAGCGGCCAAACAGCAAGCACTAAGGCTGCTAAAGCGCTCACAGCCACTACACCCCAAGGCATTATTTCAGGACTATCAATACCGCGAATCATACATTCACCATTGCATCGTTAAGCATCGATACAGGTGAAAAAGAAAAAAACATCACTGTGTGCGCTCGCCAGCAAACACCAATAATACAAAACGGCTGCGATCTAACTGCGCGCTAGGTCTAGCAACGACTTTTAAAAAAGGCTTACCAGGATCTTGATCTACCGATTCAACAACACCCACCGGATAACCCACGGGAAAACGCTGACCTAAACCGGAACTCACTAATAAGTCGCCGGCTTTAATATCGGTAGTGGCCACAACATTTGGCAGCATTAAAGTGTCAATACGGCCAGAGCCTTCAGCAATAGCGCGAACACCGTTACGATTAATTTGTACCGGAATGGAATGGCGTGAATCACTAATCAAAATGACACGCGCCTGCTGCGCGTTAACCTCAACCACTTGCCCCATTAAGCCATAAGCATCAATCGCAGGCTGACCTACATATACGCCATCATCAGCCCCCTTACTCACCACAATCTGTTGTTTAAGTGGATCAGCAGAAACGTTGACCAACTCGGCAATCAACACACTGTCTTGTAATACGGTCGATGAACTCAATAGCTCGCGTAAGCGAACATTCTCGGCAGTTAACGAAATAAACTTTTGCAGCTTACCATGCAGAATACGCGCCTCACTGTGAAGACGCTCATTATCTTCCATTAAGGTTTCACGCGAAGTAAAGTAAGAATCAAAACTCTGAATAACATTGCCGGGCCCATTCGCCAGCCAATAAAAAGGGATAGAAACGTAAGATAATGCGACGCGCGTGGTGCCTGTTAAATGCGTTTTATAATCAGCTGCAATTAAAACAAGCGAAAGGATGCCCAGCACTAGTAACCGTGCACCTATTGAAGGGGATTTTCCAAAAATGGGCTTAATCGTGTATCTCCGATATCAACTATTAACCGTTTTATTCATGAGTATTCGTCATGAATGTGATCAATAGTTGCTGTCCATAGTTGCCAATGATTGATAGCCATGACCGCTATCAATGGCGGTTATTAGTCCGTCGACAGAAAATCGATATTGTATTGGTCCATTAATTCCAAGGCCTTACCGCCACCTCGGGCAACACAGGTTAGTGGATCTTCGGCAACAATAACGGGCAGACCCGTTTCATTACTGAGTAATCGATCAAGGCCGCGCAGCAATGCACCACCACCAGTAAGTACAATGCCAGACTCAGCAATATCAGAAGCCAATTCAGGTGGTGATTGCTCTAACGCACCTTTAACGCCCTGAATAATAATGGTTAGCGCATCTTGCAAGGCTTCCATGACTTCATCACTGTTCATAGTAAAGGCACGCGGTACACCTTCAGCCAAGTTGCGGCCACGCACATCAATCTCACGAAGTTCACCACCACCAATCGCTGTACCAATTTCTTGCTTAATACGCTCAGCTGTTGCATCGCCAATTAAGCTGCCGTAGTTACGACGAACATAAGCGACAATGGCTTCATCAAAACGGTCACCACCAGTGCGCACTGAATCGGAGTAAACCACACCATTAAGCGATAAAATCGCTATTTCAGTAGTACCACCACCAATATCAACCACCATTGAACCACTTGCTTCTTCAACTGGAAGGCCTGCGCCTATAGCAGCGGCCATAGGCTCTTCAATTAGACGTACTTCGCGAGCACCCGCACTCAATGCCGACTCACGAATCGCTTTGCGCTCAACTTGGGTAGAATTACAAGGCACACAGACCAGCACACGAGGGCTAGGGCGAATAAAACTGTTTTTATGTACGCGAGAGATAAAATGCTGAAGCATTTTCTCGGTAACCTGAAAATCGGCGATAACGCCATCTTTTAAAGGGCGAATGGCCATGATATTACCCGGCGTTCGGCCCAACATACGTTTAGCATCGGTGCCTACAGCCGCAATTGTCTTTTGGCCATTATGTATACGAATAGCCACTACCGACGGCTCATCAAGCACAATACCCTGATCTCTCACATAAATGAGTGTGTTGGCGGTACCAAGGTCAATCGATAAATCGTTAGAAAAAAGGCCTCGAATGGTCTTTAACATAAAAATACAGTCTCTTTTTTTAAAGGATGGCAGCTTATCAAAATCATTCCGTCATAATGGCATTGAGCCAACTGAAAAATAACATGCCTTTTTAACCAAAGTGCTCGTCTAATCTGACAAAGTCCCTCGTTTTTTGGCACAATCCACTCCACCATTTGCCCAAACGGGACTGTTAATGGTCAGTGTATTTTTAAGCTCCCTAAGTAATCGGCAAACTGTAACAATGGCAGGGATTTAGGGCAAGGCTGAAATGTGATAACTTAGCGCTTTTATTGGTTTTAACGGCGATTGTTTAGAAATTAAGGTTATTGTTTAAAATTTAGAAGGTAAATACGGGTTGATGATCATTCTCACCAAAATATCTCCTATTAAACAAGCAATGACGTTAGCGCCCAACAACCAATATAGAACGAAATTTGAAGCTATAATCTGTTACAAATAGCGGCATCGACTATAGTGTGTGAATTAATAACCTTTAGCTCGTTAATCGATAAATTTTAGTCTGCAAATCGACCATTTGAATCAACCAGCATTTTGACAATGAGTATAAAAGCACCATGACAATTACACCTGAACAAATTGCCATTACCGCCGGCCTAGCCAAATTAAAAATTGACGGTGATGAAGCGATTGAAGTCGCTAAACGCATTGGCGCCATTCTCGAATTAGTCGACCAAATGCAAGCCGTTGATACCAGCGATGTTGAACCCATGGCCAATTCACTCGATGCCGTCCAGCGTCTTCGTGTCGATCAAGCGATTCATCCTGAAAACCCTATTGAAGTTCGAGATACCCTGCAGGAAATTGCACCCGCTACAGAAGATGGCTTGTATTTAGTGCCTAAAGTGATTGATTAACTGGCCAAATAGCAGTCAGCTAAGTGCGCGCATTCGATAATAGACTTTCTTAAATCATTAAGAACCCTTTTACCCACAGATATTACAGTTGCCAATGAAACCCTTACACGAACTAACGATTGCAGAAATACAATTATTACTGCAACAAAAACAATTTTCTTCTCGCGAAATTACCGGTCATTTTCTCGACCGTATTGCGCAGCAAAACAGCATTTACAACTGCTATATTAGCGTTGATAACGACGGCGCACTAAGCGCTGCCGATGCCGCTGATACCGCCATTGCTGGTGGTGCTAACGGCCCACTACTGGGCGTACCCTTTGCCCACAAAGATATTTTTTGCACGCAAGGCATAAAAACTACCTGCGGCTCAAAGATGTTAGATAACTTTATTCCACCTTACGACGCGACCGTCGTAGCTAAAATGAAAGCCGATGGCGCCGTCATGTTGGGTAAAACCAATATGGATGAATTCGCGATGGGCTCATCTAACGAAACCAGTTACTTTGGCCCCGTTAAAAACCCATGGGACCTCGAGACTGTTCCAGGCGGCTCATCGGGTGGTTCAGCCGCAGCCGTAGCGGCAAGACTCGCGCCCGCTGCAACCGGTACCGACACTGGCGGCTCAATTCGCCAACCGGCCGCCCTGTGTGGCATTACTGGCTTAAAGCCCACCTACGGCCGCGTTAGTCGCTATGGCATGATCGCATTTGCCTCAAGCCTCGACCAAGCCGGCCCCATGACGCGCACAGCTGAAGACGCCGCCATATTACTTAACAGCATGTCCGGCTTCGACGCTAAAGATTCTACCTGCACTGACATTCCCGTGCCGGATTACACTGCCACATTAAACCAATCGATTAAGGGTTTAAAAATTGGCATACCCAAAGAGTATTTTGATGAACGACTAGATGCGACTATGGCGGCTACCGTCCAAACCGCATTAGCCGAACTCGAAAAGCTCGGCGCCATTTTAGTGGACATTGAATTACCGAACTCAGCATTATCTGTCCCGGCTTACTATGTTATTGCACCCGCTGAAGCCTCATCTAATTTATCGCGCTTTGATGGCGTACGTTATGGCTACCGCTGTGACAACCCTAAAGATTTAGAAGATCTTTATACGCGCACGCGTACCGAAGGTTTTGGCGAAGAAGTGAAACGCCGTATTTTAGTTGGCGCCTATGCACTGTCTGCCGGTTACTACGATGCCTATTATCGAAAAGCGCAACAAGTACGACGCTTAATAAAACAAGATTTTGTTAGCGCCTTTGAAAAAGTCGATATTATTGCAGGACCAACGTCTCCATCACCCGCATTTAAATTTGGTGAAAAAGGCGATGATCCTGTCGCCATGTATTTAGAAGATATTTATACCATTGCAGTGAACCTAGCTGGCTTACCCGCTATGTCATTGCCCGCCGGCACCATGAATAATATGCCGGTTGGTTTACAGTTAGTTGGCAATTATTTTGCCGAGCAACAATTATTAAATACCGCGCATCAATTTCAAACTGTTACCGACTGGCATCAACAGTCACCCTTAACAGAATGAAAAGCAGAATGAAAACCAGAGTAAACACACAGCGCCGGTAATTTAACATTCAACTATTATTTTAAAACAAGGTTACAACGATATGCAGTGGGAAACCGTGATTGGCTTAGAGGTACATGTACAGCTATCCACCCAGTCAAAAATTTTTAGTGGCTCATCAACCGCCTTTGGCGCCGCCCCTAATACACA
>Ga0115008_10003429_pt1 | contig 13136 bp, 13 predicted proteins | sample FraStrMetagenome_FD_87164 | JGI IMG/M metagenome (GOLD analysis project Ga0115008, IMG submission 87164) | Marine eukaryotic phytoplankton communities from Arctic Ocean - Fram Strait ARC3M Metagenome | ecosystem: Environmental > Aquatic > Marine > Oceanic | place: Fram Strait | collected...
AGGTCATCAATCGCAGCGGCTCCAGTTGCTATAGCTGCGGTTGATGCAAGGCCTCTCCCGGCGGTTGTTACCGCGTCAGACTTTGTAGCACCTACGCCCATAAGGTGATTATCACCAGAAAATGCGAGAGAACCTGTTATCACCGAACCATCCGTTGTGGAGAGAGTATGTCTTCCAACTGCAATAGATGAAGCAGTCTGCGCGGTGGTCACGTTCAATGCACCGTTAGCAGCAATTGCTTCCCCTGTAGTACCACTTTTAAACGAAAAAGATTGTGTATCTGCATTATATAAAACGTTCACACCAAAACGTTTATCATTGAGCTGTATTTCTTCACCGTCCGCAACAATTGGGTCCGTTGAGAGGAATGTACCACCTCGAATTAAAACTTCGCTTGAATCATCCTGATTTGGAACACCTAAGTTATTATTCGAAGTGGCAGAACTTGCTCCGAATACAGTAAAGGAATTGAAATTACTCTCTGTACCAGTGCCAAGCACTGTTCTATCAACACTAAACTGAAGATTTTGATTGGTCGCATCATAAGAAACTTGAACCGGAGGTGCCTTCTCATCAATCCAATCAGTGCTTATTGTCAATGTATTTGCATCAGCCGCTGAACGGAACCCCAGAACATCAAGGCTATCAAGAGTAACGCCACTTACTGTCTGGTCGATGTCAAAAACAGTGTTGTCGACATTAAAAATACCAGCAACCGAACCGACTGTTAAGGTAAGGTCGTTTGTTGTTGATGCCCCGCCAAGTAATGCGCCATCAATAGTGATTGTATCTGACGCCGAATAACCAGAACCGCCTGTGGCGGCCTCAATTTTGCTAACCACCCCCGCTGCAGATACGGTTACATTGAATGTAGCGCCCGTGCCGGAACCACTAGTAGAGGCAACCCCCGAATAAGTTGCGGCAGTGGCAACCATTGTACCAGCGGTTGTAAAGTTCCCTAATACCCCCAGGCTGGTAATATCGGTATTTCTGTATGCGTGTTTACCGGCAGTTGACATTTCCCTAATTACAATTTTCTGGCTACTGAAATTAACTGCAGCACCCTCAAAAACATTTTGAGAACCTTCAAAAAACGCCTCTACATCTGCCGATTCATCACTCATCACATGAATGTCTGTATTACCAGAAACGGTAAAACCAGATTCTGGAAATGACATACCAGTAGTATTTATCGTGATGGTGTTAGTGGTTGTATCAACTGCAGTTACGCTGAATTCCCGACCATTTAAATGGGTTTTGGCGGATGCCTGAGCCGCAACTGTAGTATCAAAGTTACCAGCAATTCTAATGTTTTCATTTACCGAAATATTGGACGCATCAATCACCTGCACAGTGAGCGTATTTTGTGTAGAATCGTAGACAATTGTATCAGCGGAACCCAGCGTTGCTTTATTATCATAGACGCTCAAACTTGGTTTTGCGCCTTGATACGAGTACACCATATAATTAGTGGCGGAGGTAGTGTCTGCCGTCGTTGGTGTTGTTGCAGTAGACTGTGTATGTCTGAATTCAACAATTTGTGTTTCTGTAAGGATAGCATTCATTTGCTCACCGATAGACCGCCCAAAAAGTTGGGTGTCTACACCAAGAGCCGTGGCATTAGCTGCTGTATCAGCATAGGTATTTAAAGATGCATTGATTCGCGCTTGAGAGTGCGCCAGAAATTGTTCTCTTGTGAAGTCAGGAGAAGCACCGGTTAGGTTTATGTCTTCAACCGTTGAAACGTAACTTGCGCTTAATAGGTCAACAGCAATAGTTGTAGTAAGACCAGTGGAAGAGCCGTCCGCATTAAGCTTAAATAGGTTAATATTCATCACGTCATCTACATTTTGGACAACCTGAATTTTACTATCATCCCCATATGCTTCGTTAGTTGCACGCTCAACCTCTGCAGCGAGTTGGGCGGCATTATATTTTCCGGGACGAATATCAATATTAATTGGTTGGTCACTATTATCTACATTTAAGGATAGAAAATTTTTACCCCAGTAAATACTACTATTTGAATCACCACTCTCGCGCGTTGCATTAAACTGCGTTGGGTCTGTAACAATTTCTACAAGGCGGTCACCCTCTTCGCCAAAATCAAATCCAAGATTAGCTCCACCTTCACCTCTTACTTCAGCAGGAGTTGAAGGCACCAAAGTTTGAAGGTTATCCAGCTTATAAAGGGGAGAACCTTTTCCTTCTAAGAAGTAATTATCATCTGGCACGGATGTCGTTTGCATACCAAATCTATCAACAAAAATACCTGACCCAGAATCGTCGACGGCTGCAACCAGGTCTGGGTTGATAACAGTTTCGTTAATCACTAGGCGCGTATCATATTTATTAGTTGGGTCATCCGCTGAGGCAGACTGTGTCTTGATGAAATAAATTGTCGCAATAGTTGGATTACCCAAATCGTCAAAGATAGTGATTGATGTTGAATTTGTGTAGGTATTGGAATCGTCCGGGTTGAAAGCATAACCATCAGAAAATGCGGGTCTATCAGTTACAACATCTGCTTCTGCAGGAACGTTCACCCCAAGCTCAATCAACCCAGTCGCCTGCGGAGCACCCGATGTAACGGGCAGTTGCAACGGAACAGCACTGTTCAAATCTTTGGCTGTAACAGACCCGTCTGTATTCACAGGGTAGGTGAGAAGATACTGGCCGGCAGAATCAACAACATATCTGTCGTTATTAACGTTCAAAGAACCGTTCCGCGTATAAACTGTCTGAGTTGACGTCAGAGACGGCTTCAATGCAAAGAAACCCTGCCCAGAAATCGCAAGGTCGAGCGCGTTCAAAGACGCAGCAATGTTACCCTGAGTAAACTGCTGCTTAACACCCTTCAAGATCGTACCAGAACCAATAGAAGAGGACGCATTCTGCAATGGTGATGTTGCGAAAATATCACCGAATTCAGCTCTACTTCTTTTAAAGCCGGTGGTTCCCACGTTAGCAATATTATTCGAGGTGGCTGAAATATCTGCCGAAGAACCATTCAAACCGGTAAGAGCTGTATAGAATGACATTTTTTATCTCTCCAAAGATAGGAAATTTATTAAACTTAACTCAGGTTAAATCCTGATAAGAAAATACGTATTCAGAGAATGGGAAGCAACTTATGTGCCAGCATCGGATCTATAATCAGACAATCTCGAAGTTAAATTTCCAGACCCTACGGAACCGCGACGGAACTGCACAACCTCGTTCGCATTTATATCGCCATAACCCTTAACATCCAGAACAACTCCCTCAGCATCTCCTGTTGAAGCTGCCAGAACTTCACCGAAGACTGAGGCTGAAACCCCTTGCAGACCTTTGCCTTGGTCTGCAAACGCCTCAACTTTGATATAATCATGAGTGGCAAGAACGTCCCGGGGAATATCTTCCCATGAAAATCCGGAAAGCCCAGACGGCATAGCGCCCATTTCTTCAATATGCAGCAATTCACCCGCTGGCGATGAGAAGGCAATGTTTGTCATGCCTGATGCAACAGGCAGGTCAACCACCCCATGTACAGACCCACTAGCATCCGGAAAAGCCTGATTGCCAGGAACAAGTACCGAATTACCAAGCATTGTCGTTGCCGTTGCGATACGGAACTCAGAAATTTGAGATGATATACCTTTAAGTGACTCACCCATGTCGGCAATACCCGTCACCGTTGAGAATTGGGCCATCTGAGCAATAAACTCAGCATTCTCCATCGGTGCGAAAGGGTCCTGGTTTTGGAGCTGAGTTGTCATCAGTTTCAGAAAATCTTCCTGCCCTAATTCCTGACCATTGGCACGTTTGTCCTCAACCGGGGATTTAATACCGATTTTATCCAAAATTGCATTCAATGACTGATTATTTTCAATCGTGCTCATCTTCTATCTCCTGCGATACGTTAATCGCTATTTGCCCATATTAATGGTGCGCATCATTATCGTTCTCATTGTTGAAACCACTTCAACATTATTCTGATACTGGCGAGAGGCTTCGAGCATCTCCACCATTTCTTCGTTTTCATCTACGGCTGCCCGAAACACATAACCTTCCAGATCTGAGTCCGGATGAGACGGCATATAAATCCGCTCAGGCTCTCGCAGCGTTTCTTTCACATCAACAGCATCAACAGTCGACAGACCGGTACGTTTCAGTGCGTCAGCAAATTTTGTCTCAAACACTGGCTTTAAGGCGCGGTATGCATTTTCCTTTTTGCCTGAAACGGCTCCAGCATTTGCAAGGTTACTGGCAACCGTGTTTAAGCGAACCATTTGTGCAGCCATCGAGCGACCAGCAACATCAAAGATATTTTTCACCTCTGCCACTTCTAACTCCTACTCGCCGCGAATAGCGGACATCAGACCTTTGATACGGCCATTTAAGAACTCCAGCGTTGTCTGATAGCGCATCACATTTTCTGAAAATTCCATTTGTTCTACACCCATCTCAACAGTATTACCGTCGAGTGATGGATTGATAGGGTCACGATACATCATCTTTTCTCGACCTGGGGCAACATTAGTTGGAAAATGCTGTTGGTCAGTTGTTCGCAGAGGTCCATGTTTTATTTGACGCCTTATTTCAGTGTCAAAATCTAAGTCACGAGCCTTAAAATTGGGTGTAGCCGCATTTGCAATGTTAGACGCAAGCACTTCATTCCGACGCGAACGCAACCGAAGTGCCTGTCCATAAAAATCAAGATGACTATTGATTTTATTCATTTTTTCACATGCAAAACGAGCAGGCGCCCTTTAAAAAAAGTTATAATTACTGCACAAAACAGCTCTGGTTGGTGTAAAATTTGCAAATAGAATGCCAAATAGTAGAATAATAAATATTGGCGGAGAAAAAAATGACAGGAGCCTCACTTTACCAAGGCAATAAGCCAAGACCGTCTGTCTATCTATCAGAAGAAACCCTGCGCGTGCGCGACGCTCTTATTGATAAGTTCAAGGATAAAGCGCTCGAAGAGTTGAATGCCTTTATTTCGATAGCATTGGAGACAGAACAGGATGAGGCCAAGAGACTGGGCGTTCTGGCAGCGCGGGTTTATATTCTTCGCATGCGTATCAGTAATTTGTCAGCCTTTAATAATGACCCTACTATGACAACGGTTCCAATTTTGACAACGCGCGACCTCGCAGGTAACCGCTCTGAGATATTGGAAGTTGGAAGTATAGACGTTGACGATACTGACTTCGACCCCGACAAATTCGAGGAGTGGACAGAACTCCGCATTATCGATGACGGGGAAATTAATGGGGTACGCTTTCCAAAAGATGCCATTATTACTGTTGGGCCGTTCGATGCATACCGGCTTCTCAAAACCGAAAAAGCTGATTATGTAAAACCGCCTGAGACAAGTGAAGGAAGCACCACAACTATTGGGGGTGTAGAAGATGCAGAAAATCTAGATCAAGAATTAGACCTGTTATCATCTGATGATGACACAGATATCGGTTCAAATACAGACCCACAAAACACTGATATGATAAGCCCAGCTTCGGCAACGGATGCTCCCTTATCAGATAACGATACAGAAGATGACAGCACAGAAGAAGGTGCAGAAGAGGAAGGCGCAGAGGAAGGCGTTGACCCGTTTGCTAACCGATAGAAACAACATGATGTGCATCGCTAAGGCAGCACGGATTATCTGTCTGTGCTTTATCCTGTCGGCCTGTATAAATTTTGAACGATTTCGTCATGAAAAATATACTTGCTCATCTTACAGTCTTGATATTGCGGAAATAATTATTCGTAACGCGAAAGCTGGAAAAACCGTGACTATTTCTGGATTTGAGCGTAACCGTGACGGACTAATCATCAGCATTTCAGATGACACTGCTGTGATTGAAACCGGCCAGCTAAAACTGTTTGTCGACAGGATAAAAGGCTCTGTGTCTGCCCTACGCGGCAATCGTTATCAGAATTTAAAATGTAAGCAATCAATCTTCACCCTTTAGGCTTTAGAAAAAATAATTATTAGCGCGCTTTTCGACTATGGAAGGTTGCGATAGCTTCAGCTTCCTCTTCTGACAAATTAGTTGACAGCATGATTTCGGAAGCTGACGCGCCTTCACGCGCAAGATCGATTGCTTTGCTGACCTGACTTTGCTCACCAAAACCATCTGCAAGGCGTGTCATTTCCTGCCGGATTCTATCCTCGGCATCCACAATATATTTTTGCTTTGCGTCAAGGTCTGCAAGTTTCAGATTGATGGCATCAAGCGAGTTTGTCACACGAACTAAAATTGTTTCAACATCGCTATAAGTAGCATTCAGACGATTTAGCTTAAGGGCTGTCTTTTTCTGCATACTATTAAGCATAAAAATCACGGCCGCCAAGAGCAACAGCAACACACTTGCATAACCAAAATTAGAAAAGAATACTGGAACTGACACAGCGTACACCATACTTTAAAAAAACATATTTACCTTGTCAGCACTCCTTCTAGGAGATTCACTGGACTAGACCTCTGCATTGTCTCTCTCTGACGCGCTGGTGTCAACAAACCCTGCACGACAGAAAAAAATTACCTCGGACTACATCCGGCGGCCAAGTTTATCATTTATATAGGTATTTAAATCGCCAACAATTGTCGCGTTGCGTTGAGCTGTCTGCTCAAGAAGCGAAAGCTTTTTCAAAATTCCCGTAAGACGCTCTTTAACTTCTGGGTCTGGCGACGTCAATGCTAACAGGTCAGGTTGGTGATGAGAAAACCACTGTTCAAACTCCTGCGAGGCAGCAGAGAACTTTGAGGCATTGTTAAGACACAACAAAGCACTGCCCAACTTTTGCTCGGCAGCGTCTAACAAATCATTCACAGGGTTGATAGCAGACATGACAGTCTCCGTTCTGAAAACTGTTTTTCTAGCTCTTCAACTCCCTGTATGCGTCCATCAAAGCCTCAGATACTCGTTCGATATCAACTGGATACGTTCCATTTTTAATGGCATCTTTTATCTTATTTACCTTACCAAAATCGACGGGTGCAGATGATGCAAGATCCTTAGCAATAGATGACATTTCAGCTGACTTAAGCTCGAAACTATCATTTTGTATTGCTGCGGATGCTTGCGACACACTATGTGCCTTTTCACCGCCGTCTTTCATCGAAAGACGAGCCTTTTGAATATCAACGGTACTGATTGCGCTTTTAACACTATCAACCATGTTCACCTCCTACGAGTTGTATAAACGACATGATTATCCGACATGTTAGCTCCGATTAATATTTTTTTTTCGGAAACTACCCTACCTTCAACTTCTCTCTTAGTTTTAGTATTCAAGATTCGTGCCGTGTCGCCTAATTGGGCGTCAATAAGTGCAATTCCCTCACTTAAAACCTGAACAGGTCCAATCTTATGTTCTATCGTGACTTTCTGACCTGCTCGTATTGCCCAGTTTAATGCTAATTGCCGCGCTTCAACAACGCGGTCTATTCCAATATTACGAGTGGCTTTGCGGGTAACGACATCTTGAATACGCCTAAAATAATGTTTTGATGTTTTTCGTGAAACCGGCGCTAATTTAACATCGCCAGCAGTAATAATAGTGCCTTTTTTCACGCTGCGGCTCATTGTAACAACCATCATCGTTTTTGCCTCGGCCTCATCAGCGATGGTTCTAGCCTGAGAATAAGAATAGATAGCTTGTCCCTGAGCAGCACGGCTAATAGTCTTACCTATACGGGTTCTGACAGCGATATTCCATCCGTCCTGGTCTGGACATTTTACAGTCACGGTGCGGAAACTGCCCTGTAGTGGCATAATATTTAGCGGGGCTCTACATGCACGAAACCGTCGTCCATTATCAAGAGACGGCTGTGCTGCCAAGCCTTGCTTGGCTAGAACATCTATAATATTTTTATTGATATCTTTTCCATAAACAAATTTAGGCGCAGCGTCAGCTTTACTATCAGCATTTGCGACTCCTTCTAGCCCGCATAGGAGGATTACACAAAATAGGAATGAAAATGTTAGCTGGGTCATATCATCCACCAAAGTAGAAAATTTCGTTTCTGACATAACCATCACTACTAGACGATTCATCCGAATCAAGGGGCTGCCCGCCCCCTGTAATCATTGCCCGAATATCATTTAAGGACGGCAAATAAAGGGTCTTTCCTGCAAAGAGATAATTTGGATTACTGCGCACAAATGCAGTTTTATTTCGGCGCAAAATTGCCATCTTAACAAAGGATGAATCCATGCCGCTTCCACCATAATAGTTAGTAATGATGTGGCTTAGTGTTTCATCCTGGCGTACTTTATGTTTTGTGCCATAACCTGGATCCATCCGGAAGGGATGGGTGTTATCACCCTCTGAATCACCTGACCCAGTAGCATTGCGATATTCGAGTACAACAATGGCTTCTGCACCAACCGCAAGCGGCAGGCACATAAGGGCGGTAAAAAGAATGGCTATGAAAAGAGCGAGATATTTTTCCATCAATCAAACTCCTGAAAGGTAACTGTTGCCCCATACAGACTTGCAAGGTCATGGCGGCTATCAAGCGGCATTAGGATAGCTGTTGATTCTGATACATCTGTAACATGTAAAATCGTAAGAGGTGTATCGTTGCCTCGCGCGAAAGCAAGCTGCTTGGGTTTAACGCCCTGGCGCGCCCCTCTTTTGATCAGTAGCCCGGCTTGAGCCGGCTCAAGTGTTGTCTCGAGCGGCATACAGCGCATGATGTTTGATAATTTTTTGGCATGCTTTTGCGATGCTTGGGCAACCAGCTTGTGTAATGTCTCACGATTGGTCTTTGTCAAAATAGACAATGTCCGGGACAATCTCTTTTCGCCAAGAAAAATACGCGCAGTGTCCGTGACCTGCTTCAGTACGCCCTGCTCACCATAAACAAAGATTTCACTGATAATATCAAGCGTGACATAATCGTTTGTCAGAAACATATCACTCTGTTTTTCAGCGCGCAGGGAGATAGAACTATTCACCCCAAAATCGCCATTATACATCCGAGCGCGCCCTGTTGTAAGAGAGCGATAATCAATTGTGCTTGATGCCTTACTCACACCAGCTTCTTGCTGTGATAAATGTCGGATATCCACAACACGTAAATTTGAATCAGCAGAAAGCGCCTCTGTCATGACATGCGACATATGTATGGGTGCCTGCGAAAGATAGCCGGGAAGTGCAGGGTCAACGGCCATAAATGGCTTGAATAATGTCAAATGGGTTATCGGGCGGCTCTGACATCCTGATTTCTGCCGATCGCCAACCATCGCTTCGATTGTCAGTTCGTAATGTGTCTCATCAGCAATCTCACCAATCACCTTGTAATCCAGAATTTGCGTGATGGGCCTAATCACTGTCATATCTGTAAGGGCGGTTGCTGTATCAACTGACGAAAATCCCTCTATCTTAGCACCACCTTGCAAGGCGGCATAATATAATGCGTCTTCAAGAGCGAGCATACGGGCTTCTTCAAGAGCGTCCTGATGCTGGATGATAACGCGCCCGGTTGCTGTAACCACACGAACCTGCTCTTTCATGCTTCCGTCATCAAGCACAGAAACCCCGCGTGAATGAGCGAGGTGTGTGCCAAAAATAGTGAGAGACACCATCGAAATAAAGAGAAGAAAATACCGCATTATAATTACTATTCCTGTTGCAACAGTAAATTAAGCTGCTTGTCGAGCTGTTTTAAGAAGATAGCCAACCATTTCACGGTCGATTTCTAAGACAACCTCATAAGTCTCGGAGCCTGTTGGATTAATCCGCACTGTACGCGCGCCGCGAATAGTCCCTGAAACAACGCCGCGGAAGGTATCGTTCTGAACCATTAAATCAATCACGGTTGTACTTGAATCAACTTGCAATCCATGAATTTGTTCGGCCATATCGCGCATCGCAGCCATTCTAGCAGACCGGATAGCCATCAGGCGTTTTTGCGCCTCCGAGCGTCCTGGCTGAGATGATGTTACCGCATAACCAATCGCTGTGAGCGTAGGAATGTCGTTTGTTTCTGCATCTAGTACGTCCTTCAAGGTGACAACCGACTGTGACTGTGACGCCTCAACCATTGCCATATCTTTGCCAACCCTCGACATCATCGAGGTTTGTGACATACCTGTCATATGGCCACAGGCAGATAACAAGCCAAGGCCAGCAATAAGGACCATACTTGTTGTTGTTGATTTATTCATCACGCGCTCCGTCGTAAAATCGCTCATTCATCCCGAGGTGAGCCCTCACCTGACAGATAAACGGCACATGGAATTTCCTGAAGAGAAATATGCATGTTCTATGCCAACGAGGTGTGCTCTATCACTTTGTGGCGCGTGCCGGCGCGTAATACCCTTTTTGTCCTTTTTATTAGGACCAGAGGCAGAAATTGGCACGATTTTTGCCTTTCCAACCCTGCTACTCTTAGTTGGCACGCCACCCCAAAACAAGGGGTTTCATCAAAAGAGTATTGCTATTCAAAGGGTTTTTAAAAGATGTCAGGCAGATCAGTAATGCAAATATCAAACCAACATAAGGTATATTGTCTGATTTTTGACATCGGGAGTGTGTCATGGAAATGACGTTAAGGCGCCTTGGAATAGGCAGTGTAGGAAGCATCATTTCGAGCGTTACGATGCCGGCGGGCATTCTTGTGCTTGTTGCGATGATGGTTTTACCGCTGCCAGCGTTTCTGCTTGATACCTTCTTTGTGACAAACATTCTTGTATCACTTCTGGTTCTTATGGTGGCGTTACAGACCAACCGCCCGCTTGATTTTTCCAGTTTTCCGACCTTACTTCTGATTGCCACTGTTCTGCGCCTCGGATTGAACGTCGCATCAACACGTATCATTCTTGGCAGCGGCCACGAGGGCCCTGACGCTGCTGGTAAGGTTATCGAAGCGTTTGGCGCTTTTGTTATTGCAGGCAATTTTGCAGTCGGTATCTTTGTCTTTGTCATTCTTGTGATTATAAACCTTGTTGTAATTACTAAAGGGGCGGGCCGCGTCTCAGAAGTATCTGCCCGCTTTACACTTGATGCCATGCCCGGCAAACAGATGGCGATTGATGCTGATTTGAATGCTGGCGTTCTCACTAATGAAGAAGCGCGCGCGAGACGCGAAGAAATTACCTCCGAAGCTGACTTCTATGGCGCTATGGATGGCGCCTCCAAATTTGTAAAAGGAGATGCAATTGCCGGCATCCTTATTCTTGCGATTAATATCGTTGGCGGGCTTATCATTGGTCTTGGCCAGCATGACCTGACGCTGGAAACAGCTGCTGAATCATATATTATGCTATCTATTGGTGACGGCCTTGTTGCACAGATACCGTCTCTTTTACTAGCGATTGCAACAGCAATTATTGTTACAAGAGTGTCAACAACTCAGGATATGGGTACACATATCGGTCATCAGGTTGGACTATTCCGTGCTTGGGTTCCTGTATCAGGCGTGCTTCTCCTCATCGGCTTTGTTCCTGGCATGCCAAACTTTTTATTCCTTATCGCTGCTGCAATTGCCGGCATTGCTGCCTATTTTGTAAGAAATGGGCCACCGTCAGACGCCATGCCATCAGCAGCTGGTGAAATTTCAGGTCCAGATGGTGCCGCCACTGATAATGAGGAAAATAAGAAACCCGACCGGATAGAACTTTCAGATATTACGGATAATTCGGCTGTTTCTGTTCAACTCGGCTATGGCCTGATTGAAATGGTTGACGAGCAGACAGGCGGGCCCCTCATTAACCGTATTACAGGCATTCGTAAACAGATCTCGCGTAATTTGGGGTTTGTTATCCCCGCAGTTAGAGTGCGTGATGATATGTCCCTGAGCGCTAATCAATACCGTGTTCGGATTGGTCAGACGATTGTTGGTGAAGATATTGTCTACCCTGAACGCAAGCTGGCTATTCCGGGTGATACATCCGCTGTGAAGCTTCAGGGCATTGATGTCAAAGAGCCAACATTTGGGATGGATGCTTGCTGGATTGAAGCTCACAAGCAGGCCGAAGCTGAAACAAATGGCTATGTTGTTGTTGAGCCTGAAACCGTTATGACAACCCATATCAGCCATGTTATGACTAAATATGCAGGCGAGCTTCTTGGTCAGGATGATGTGCAGGCATTGCTGGATAATCTGTCTAGTTCTGCTCCAAGTCTTGTTCAGTCTGTCGTACCAAAACTTATTCCGTTGCATTCATTAACGGGCATTTTGCGTGAACTTTTGGCTGAGCGCGTGCCGATTAGTGACCTGCGCCGTATTCTTGAGACGCTTGCTAATCTTGCTGGCAAGAACCTAACAGTCGCTGAATCTGCCGAAGCATTACGTCCAGGTCTTGCAGGCCTGCTTATTCAGCAAATAGCGCCACTATCACAGCCGCTACCTGTTATTACACTTAGCTCTGAGCTGGAACATATGCTGATTTCAATGGCACGCCAGAGCGGAGATGCAGGGTTAATGCTTGATAACGCACTTGCAGAACGGCTGATTAAATCAGTCTCGCAGGCATCAGAAAAGGCAGCAGCCGAAGGGCGTCAGGCGGTCATGGTTGTATCACCTGCCATCCGCAAACAGCTGTCTGCAATTGTGCGCCACCATATTGACGATATGATTATTATGGGCTTCACGGAATTGCCTGATAGCCGGAAAATTAACGTTATTGCAACAATTTCTGGTGATGATGATAAGGACCAACTCCCTGCATAACGGGACCGAATAGTAAGATTTCACGGCGCAGAGAATAACAATGCGCACTAAAGGAGAGTAACATGACAACGCTCACTGTACAGGCTGCTGATACTGCAACAGCGATGGACCAAATTGTTGAGAAGCTCGGCTCAGACGCGATGATCCTCTCAACAACTAAACGCAATGGCAAAGTCATTATGCAAGCAACTAATGATAGTCCAGAAGGCTTCGAGGTGCCAATGTCATCTCAGCTATCTGCTGAGGGAAATGATGTGCGCCCCGATAGGTCACGGTCTCTTAATAGCTTTGGTGAAATGTTCTCGCAAGGTATGCATCCCTCGCGTGGTCCGGACGGATTACCTGCTGAAAATATCCATTTTAGCTCACAGGCAAAAGCATCTGTTAAAGCCAGAACGCCGCTACCTGATGGCAAATCAGGCGGGCACTCCGGCGGCGCCTCAACATTCCCGCCTATGA
>Ga0115008_10003430_pt1 | contig 13135 bp, 7 predicted proteins | sample FraStrMetagenome_FD_87164 | JGI IMG/M metagenome (GOLD analysis project Ga0115008, IMG submission 87164) | Marine eukaryotic phytoplankton communities from Arctic Ocean - Fram Strait ARC3M Metagenome | ecosystem: Environmental > Aquatic > Marine > Oceanic | place: Fram Strait | collected 2012-06-18
ACAAAAACCAAACCCCAAATTTGAACAAAACACCACCATCGGAAACCCCTATGCCATTGACGGACTTAAACATCCCACTCTGTTTTTTTACTCAACTCATCGCCAAGCTTCAATGCCTAAAGCTCGGATTAGCCAATTTAGCGTTATTATCATTAGGACTAACCGTTCTAGCCCCCAATGCTAGCGCCCAATACGCCGATGCCATCGATATACCCTATGAACGCTACGAACTAGACAACGGCTTAACACTGCTCGTCCATGAAGACCGCAAAGCCCCCATTGTCACCGTTAATATCTGGTATCACGTAGGCTCTAAAGATGAACGCCCTGGCATTACGGGATTTGCCCACCTTTTTGAGCACCTTATGTTCAATGGCTCAGAAAACTATAACGATGAATGGTTTTTACCCCTACAAAACGCCGGAGGTACCGATCTTAACGGCACCACTTGGTTTGACCGCACAAACTACTTTCAAAACGTTCCTACGCCAGCATTAGATATGGTGCTGTGGATGGAATCGGACCGTATGGGCCACTTTATTAATGCCGTGACTCAAGAGCGCCTAGATGAGCAGCGCGATGTCGTGAAGAATGAAAAACGCCAAGGTGATAATCGCCCTTATGGCAAAGCACAATATTTGCAGCTCGCAGCTATGTTTCCTGAAGGCCACCCATACTCATGGAGCACTATCGGCTCTATGGCCGATCTCGATGCGGCATCTCTTGATGATGTGAAACAATGGTTTGCTGAGTATTACGGCGCAGCTAACGCAACGCTTGTTGTTGCTGGTGATATTAGTGGTGCCGAAGCCTTAGAGAAGGTGAAGCTTTATTTTGGCGATATAGACGCAGGGCCGTCACAGTCAAAACGTGAGCGCTGGGTAGCTAAGCATACCGAGACACGCCGTGATGTGATGTACGATAAAGTACCGCAGTCACGTTTGACGCGTGCGTGGAATACACCTCCTTTTGGCGATGAAGAGAGTTTAGCGCTAGATCTTGTTGCTGCCATTATGGCGCAAGGCAAAAGCTCGCGTTTGTTTAAACGTTTAGTTTATCAAGAGAAGTTGGCTAGCTCAGTAACTGCTGCCCAGCAGGGGTTTGAGATTGCAGGTATGTTTGAGCTAGAGGTTTATTTAAAGCCAGACGTTAAAATGGCGGCAGTAGAAGCGATTATCGATGAAGAGCTTGAGCTATTTTTGAAAAAAGGTCCAAGCAAAGCTGAGTTGCAGCGCGTTAAAGCGACGTTGTTTGCCGGTCAAATACGAGCGCTAGAAAAAATTGGTGGCTTTGGCGGTAAAGCACAAACGTTAGCCCGTTATCAAACTTATCTCGGCGATCCGTCACAATTTAAAACTGATTTACAGCGCTTAGAAAACTTTAGTCGTAAAGATCTTAAGCTGGCTGCGGTTAAATGGTTGTCCAGTGGTGACTATAATTTAGAAGTGCATCCAGAAAAGACTTATACAGTAGCTACTGCTGGAGCCGATCGCTCGGCATTACCTAGTCGAGGCGATGTACCTAGCTTATCTTTAGATGCGCCAACAGAGTTTTTCTTATCTAACGGTTTACGCGTGTTGCTGTCTTCACGCGGTGCAGTGCCAGTAACCGAAATGGCCATGCAGTTTAATAGCGGTTATGCGGCCGATAAAAAAGACAAGTTGGGTTTGGCTTCTATTACAGCAGCCATGCTCGATGAAGGAACGGCAACAATGAATGCGCTTGAAATTGCAGAGCAGGCGGAGTTACTAGGTGCAAATATAGCGGCGCAAGCCTCTTTGGATTCATCAACCGTATCGCTTTCGGCGCTTAACGTTAATCTTGATGCTTCCTTAAATTTATTTGTCGATATTTTATTGGCACCTGCATTTCCTGATGCGCAATTGGCTAGGGTAAAAAGTAATTGGCAAGATCGTATCGCCCAAGAGGAAAGCACGCCATCATCTATCGCGTTACGACGCTTACCTCCAATTCTTTATGGTACTGACCATCCTTACGGTATTCCCTTTACCGGTTCGGGCTATCAAACGACCGTGGCCTCAATTGAACGCAGTGATTTACTGGCTTTTCATGAAGAGCACTTTAGTGTCGATAATGCGACGTTAATGATTGTTGGCGGAACCAGTGAGGCTGAAATCAAACCACTCTTAGAGGCGCACTTAGGGGCCTGGAAGAGCTTTTCACCTAAAGCTGATATGGCGCAGGCTTCAGAGTTAACCTCTGCAGCGATGGATGTGGCGTCTTCAGCGATGCCAAAAGCAAGCGAAGCTGTTATTTATTTAATCGACAAGCCTGGCTCTCCGCAGTCTTTAATTTTAGGTGGCCAGCTATTACCTGCTACTGCTTGGGCCGATACTTATAAATTGGATATGGCGAGTGATATTTTGGGCGGCTCGTTTACCTCACGGATTAATATGAACCTTCGTGAAGACAAAGGCTGGGCTTATGGTGCGCGTACTATTACGATTGATGCCTTAGGTGCAAGACCGTTACTGTATTACGCGCCCGTACAAAGTGATAAAACAGCGGAATCACTTCGTGAGTTATTACGTGAGGCTAATGAGTTTGGTAGTACCAATCCACCTAACGAAGATGAACTGTCGCGTTTTAAATCGTCATCTATTCGTAGTTTGCCTGGTAAGTTTGAAACCAATGCGGCTGTATTAGCTGCGCTGGCTGAAATCGTTGAGTTTAATCGGCCTTTAGATTATTTCTCTGTTAGCCAGCAGCAAGTGTCATCACTCACTATTGCCGATCTACTACCAGTTATTGATGAACAAATTCATCCGGAGCAAACTATTTGGTTGGTAGTCGGCGATTTGAAAACTATTGAGAGTGCAGTGAGAGCCGCTAATATAGCGCCTGTTATTGTGCTGGAAGAATAGCCGGTCTTGTCAGTATCGAAGGTATAAAAAATTATAAGAAGCTATGGACGACATGCATGGTGTATGCATCTGTCCAATTATGCTTAGAGTAGGGGCGAGGCAGTTTTTTAAAATTTTAGCCTGTGCTGTTAAGGCGTTTCTTAATTTGTCGGCCTGCGAGATAGCGTTCGGCATTTACAGCCGTTAGCGGTTTGCTGAATAAGTACCCTTGAATAATATCGCAGTCCATTTTTTTAAGTATAGCCAGTTGTTTTTCTGTTTCGACACACTCGGCCACTATTTGCATATCCAAACTTTTACCTAGCGTGATAATCGATTGGACGATGCCTTCGTTAGCTTGACTACGCCCCAATCCTTTTACAAAACTGCCATCTATTTTTAGCGTGTCTATGGGTAAGTCTTGTAAATAACTCATGCAAGAATAGCCAGTTCCAAAATCATCTATGGCAATACTTATACCTAAATCGTTTAACGATTTTAATATGGGCCCGGCGATTAATCTTGAACCCAAAAAGGTATTCTCGGTAAGTTCAATTTCTAAATATTCTGGGGCCAGGCCTGTGTCATTGAGTACAGAGTGAATATTTTGCAAACATTGCGGTTGGATTATGAATGAGGGCGGTAGATTGATTGAGATTTTTACCGGTGCAAACCCCGCTTGTTGCCAGCGCTTATTTTGCATGCATGCTTCTTCAAGAACCCATAGAGAGAGTTGATGCATAAGTCCGACATCTTCTATTATTTGTAGAAATTTATTCGGTGGGACAAATGCACCGTTAAGCTTCCATCTTATTAATGCTTCAAAACCAACAAGTTTTTTGCCATCGCTTGAAACTTGTGGCTGATACACTAAAAAGAAATCACTGTCTTCAAACGCCTTGTGCACATGCATTTCCATGGATAAACGCTGTACTGATTTGTTAAGCATGCTCGAATTAAAGTAACAGTATTTCCCTACGCCTTGTTCTTTAGCATGATACATACTGATATCGGCATGCTTAAGTAAGCTTTGGCAGTCTTTCCCATCTTGTGGGAATCGGGCAATACCCACGCTGGTAGACACATGTAAACGATGGCCCGACACAATGGTCGGTTTAGCCAGTTCTGTAATAATTTTTTCAACAATAATATCGATGTCTTCTGTGCTTTTAATATCTTCAAGCAGCATGACAAACTCATCGCCGCCCCAGCGACTGACAGAGTCAGAAGTCCGTAGTACTTTAACGAGTTTACCGGCTACCGCTAAGAGCAGTTCATCGCCAATACGATGGCCAAGGCTGTCATTAATAATTTTGAATCGATCTAAATCAAGAAACAGTAAGGCTATTTCTGACTGGTTTCTGTTAGCGACTTTAATGCTGTGCGATAGGCGCTCCATAAGCAGGTGGCGATTAGGTAGTTGGGTCAGTTCATCATAGTGGGCGCGGTTATACAGTTGCATTTCATGCGTTTCTATTGTGTCCAGCATGGTGTTAACACCTAGAATAAGGTCGCCAATTTCATCATCACGCTCATTGTTAAGACGTTTATGGTATCTCTCGTTCTTGGCGACATAGCCTACCAAGCTAATCAACTCGCTAATGGGCGAGGTGAGTCTTCTTTGCAGTGTCCAGTTTAGTAAGTAAGCCAAAATAAGGCTGGCTAAAAGCGCGACACCGATAATTAATAGGTAGCGTTGTTTTTGAATATGTAATGCCTTGGTGTTTGCAGAAATAACAATAAGGCCAAGGTTTTCTTCGCCTAGGCTGACAGCTTTTGATAAATAAATAGTCTGCCCTTTGATTGTTAAGCCGGTATTTATTTGCTCAACAGGCATATCAATAAGCTGCCCGGGTCGCTTATATTCAGCGAATAGCTCCATGTTGTTATCATAAATTTGTGCGTATCGTGTAGAGGTATAATTTTCTAGCGATGAGAGTAGGACTGCCGCCGATTGCTGGTCGTTAAAAAGCAATGCTGATTGACTGGTTGCTACCAATAAATTAATTTCACTATCCATGGCCTCTAAAAGATTGGCTTTGTAGTCAGCGATAAAGTTTGAATAAAGAAAGCCGGACATAATAAACAGTGGCAGAATATTAATTGCTACCACCGCAATAAGGTGCTTATAAAAGAAGCCGATTTTATTTCTACGCTTTGACGTGATCATTTGATTCTCGCCAGCTTTAACAGCTCAGAACTGACAGTTACTTGCACCAGGTCTATTTGTTTTAAATTAATTTCAAAACGAAGATTTTTATTTTGCTCGTAAAAAACGATGGCAGTATTAGGAAAAGAAATTTTATCTGAATCGGTGACAATAACGGTGTTTTCAATATTTTCTAAGTTTAAAAAGTCGAGCTTTCCGTCATCTGATTCTTTGACATAAAGTAGTTCGCAACCTGATGCCGCAGTGAGTGGTAGCGCTTTAACGGTCCTCTGTAGCATGCCTTGATTTCGAGCTTCTGCCATTTTGTTCAAGAATAAAAGAAATTCGGATGATCCGTCTACACAGATCCGTACAGATGAGGATGGTTTCCCTATCTCTTTATTGGGCCATTCAATGAATTGAGTAAAGTTTAAAAGATAGGCTGCTTTTAGCTTATCTTTTTTACTTAAAATGGATTCCGCTTGAACGGCACCGCATAACAATAGTCCCGCTAAACCAATAACATAAAGCTTAAACGCTTTTTTAAAGAGGCCATAAAATGCGCGAGAAAATATTATAGGCAGCATTAGAGTAATTTCGAAATGTAGAATGAACTGCGCCATTTTTCCTTAGGTTGCGGTCCATTAAGGTGCTGGTAAATAGGCTTGCTCAGTTCCATATTGAGTTGATAGCCTTCAGTGATTTTCCAGAGCAAACCAAGGCTTGTACTAATCTTTTTACCGCCATAGAGGTCTGGGTTAGTGATGCTTGCAGGGTAGAGCGTTGAAAGCTCGCCAACTAATAAAGAGTCATCTTGTCCGTGTATGGCGTCGCTATATTGACATGCTAGCCCCGCATAGCCTTGTAGCTTCGAAGATAAATCGGTTTTATACCGACCGCTCAGACTATAGTTATTGCCGAGACGGTAGTCTCTGTCATTGCTGCCAGTACGTATAGTTGCAGAAGCCTTTAGGCTTAAATTAGGTGCTGAGCTATTTTGATAGCTCAGTTCAATAGGGAAGTCATAAGTGCCTGAGCCCAGTTGCATGGTGTAGGGTAGCTGTTGATCACCTGGTTCTCTGGGTGTGTCACCTTGTTCATCAATCGACCCAGTAGGTAAGCTTACCCCAAGCGAAAGCAGTAATGATTCAGAGTTTAAAGTGTAGCTGGCTGACATAACTGCATCGCCAATACCGTCAGTTTCAATAGTGAAGGTTTCGTAGTCTGGTACCAAGCTCAAATGGTCAGTTGATTGTTTGATATACGGAACAGATAAATGCCCCTGCCATTGATCATTGAATTGGTAGCCAACTGAATAAATATGGGCTGTCTGAGTGATAGTGGTAGGTACTACAGGAAAGGTTTTACCGGAACCGTTAGAAGGTGGCCCTTTTACATCGTTGAAGCTTAGTGATTTGCTACCGTCAAGGTACCCTTCAAATTTTGCGGTTTTGTATTGATAGTTGAGTGTCCAAGGTGAAGTTTGAATCCGTTGTTTTTCGGTATCATAAATACTCTGATTAAATAGCTCTTGCAAGCTCATTTGAGCAAACTCAGAAGGAGTGCTTTGTGCAAGACAATACGAGGTGGCAAAAAAGCATAATAGTGATGAGTTGGTTGCCATTACGACAGGTATAATTTTCATTTTTAGGCCTTTTTTTTCTTCTTTTAGAAATAAGAAGTGTGTTTTCTGAGTTTTATATTTTTATAGCTCCCTTCATAACCTACAGTGTTCAGGTCGTAATGCAATATTTATTGTTTAAAGCCATCCGTTATTAACGATTCGATCACAATTAGGCAATATCTTAAGGTTAATATATCTAATACATTAGTTAATTAGCTTAAAGTTATAAGTACTGCGACTTTATATACTCATTAACATTGATGTGACTGATGGTTTTTCAACCGATACTTATATAATAGTACATATATCGTCGCAGACAAGATCAAGTGTTAGATAATGCCTTCGCTTATTTTTTATGCCTATTACAGGCATTAAGTTTAAGATGAAGAATTAGGCTCTTTTTTTATAAATAATGAGGGATATCCGGAAAAGGGTAATGTAATGGAGATTGAGTGCTCTAAAAAAAGAATGATAACAACATTGGCTCGATTTCAGAGACCGTTTAGGCCCAATAAAGCCTTACCCTTAAAGCCATTCCATCACCTTAAAAACCCGTGATTATTCTTGGTTTACCTAAATACATTTGATGGTTTATTCGTAATGTGACAATGGTTGATGATTTACCAGAGCGGGCTTACACTCTGTGCCACAACTGGCCTAGATAGGCCTTATTTTTATATTTTATCAGAAGGGCGCGCGCGCTCGGTCAGCTAAGCCCCAAGGTGGTACAGAAGTCGAGATTTAGACTTAAAAGTATCAATTAACAAATCGCTATCGATTAAGCCATGGAAATTCGGGCATCTGACGAATCGTAATATGATAAGTAACAGATAGAAATAATCTGCCCGTTGATACCTACATATTTAACACATTAATCGAAGTTAATTAGCTACATAAATAAAAAGCATTCAGTGTATTTATGTAATCCATAAAAAATTATTAGTTGGTTTAGGAGGCAAAAATAATGCCCGCTTATAAAGCACCCAGAAACGATATTGATTTTGTGATGAACGAATTGTTTGATTTCGATACGCATTATCAAGGCTTATCAAATAGTGAAGAGGTCACACGTGATCTTCGTGATGCAATTCTTAGCGAGGCGGTTAAATTCAGTGAGCAGGTATTAGCCCCATTGCATCAAAGTGGTGATGAAGAAGGTTGTCATTGGAGCTCAGAAGGCGTGACTACGCCAGCGGGCTTTAAAGATGCATATAAGCAATTTATAGAAGGCGGTTGGGCGGGTCTCACGATGCCTGAAGCCTTTGATGGTCAAAATTTACCTCATTCGTTAGGTATTGCTATAGGAGAATTAATGGGCGAGGCCAATCATGCCTGGGCGATGATTACGGCTTTAAGTTCTGGTGCGAGGCATACGCTTATTGCGCACGGTGCCAAAGAGTTACAAGACGCTTATTTACCCAAGTTAGTGTCAGGCGAGTGGACGGGCACAATGTGTTTAACTGAGCCGCAATGCGGCAGTGATTTAAGCTTTTTGAAAACCCGTGCAGAAAACAATGATGATGGTTCGTATTCTATTACAGGCACTAAGATTTTCATCTCGGGTGGTGATCACGATTACACTGACAATATTGTTCATATTGTATTAGCGCGTATTCCTGGTGCTCCAGCGGGCAATAAAGGTATTTCATTATTTGTTGTGCCCAAGCGCTTACCTCAGGCCGATGGATCGCTAGAAACTAACGCTGTGAGTTGTGGGTCATTAGAAAATAAAATGGGGATTCATGCGAATCCTACCTGTGTTATGAATTTCGATGGCGCTAAAGGGTTTTTAATTGGCGAGGAAAATCGAGGTTTACATTGTATGTTTACCTTTATGAATTCGGCACGACTCGACACTTCGTTACAGGGCCTTACACATTCAGAATTGGCGCTTCAAGGCGCTATGACTTATGCCCTTGAGCGAGAGTCAGGTCGATCATTAGGCGGCGCGAAAGCACCTGAACGTCCAGCCGATCCGTTAATTGTTCATCCCGATGTGCGTCGCATGTTGTTAACAGTAAAATCGTTCTCTGAAGGATCACGTGCGTTTATTTATTACTTAGCGCAGTTGTCCGATCGTGATAAAGAGGGTGATCCACTGGCTAAAAAATTGATGGGCTTGTTAACACCTATAAGTAAAGGGTTTATAACCGAATGCGGTATTGAGTCGGCAAACCATGGTGTTCAAGTTTATGGAGGTCATGGTTATATTCGTGAGTGGGGAATGGAGCAAAATATTCGCGATGCGCGTATTGCGACATTGTATGAAGGGACTACGGGTATACAGTCCATGGATTTGTTGGGCCGCAAAGTATTGTTAGATGGTGGCCAAACGTTAAATGCCTTTATTGACATTATTCAGACGAGCTTGCCAGAGATTGATGCAGAGTTTAGACAGGCATTAGAAGCTCAGCTCACGGAGTGGCAGGCGCTTACTCAAGCTATTATGGTTAGCGCTGGCGGTGATATCGATGAGTTAGGCGCGAGTGCTTTTGATTATTTGATGTATTCCGGCTATGTGATCATGTCATGGATGTGGGCGCGAATGGCGTCGGTAGCTTTGATAAATGGCAAAGATAATGACAGTGCGTTTTATCGACTTAAAATTGAAACAGCGCGTTTTTACTTTCAGAAAATACTACCGCGTACGCAAATGCATAAATTGCAAATTGAAAATGGTTGTTCATCAGTAATGCAATCGACAATCGATGATTTTCGTGAATCGATGATTTAGCAGAAAAGATATAGCCAGTAATAAAAAACAGTAAGAGAAGCAATATGGCCGCACCTATTTTAGATCAACGTGATTTAGACTTTTTACTTTATGAGGTTTTTGACGTTGAGTCTTTAACCACACGTGAGCGCTATACCGAGCATAATCGTGAAACCTTTGATGCGGCAATAACGATTGCCAAACAAGTGGCTGAAAAGTATTTTTTGCCTATTCGCGCTAAGGCCGATACACACCAGCCTATGTTTGAGAATGGCTTGGTCACCATGATTCCAGAAATTAAAATCGGATTGGATGCAGTTGTGGCATCGGGTTTGGCTTCTGCGCGCGCAGATTACGACTTAGGCGGCATGCAGCTCCCTGAAGTAGTCGCAAGTTGCACTGATGCTTGGCTTACTGCAGCAGCGAGTACATCGTTAGGCTATGTATCATTAACCACCGCGAATGCTAATTTAATTGATGCTTACGGTAGCCAAGCACAAAAAGATAAATGGGTGCTGCCTATGCGCGAAGGCCGCTTTGCTGGAACCATGGCAATGAGTGAGCCGAATGCAGGCTCAGGTTTGGCCGATCTTACCTCTAGCGCCCAGCTGAATGATGACGGTTTTTATTCTATTGTGGGAAATAAAATTTGGATTTCTGGCGGCGATCATGAATTAAATGACAATATTGTTCACCTTGTTTTGGCGCGAGTAAAAGGCGCACCCATAGGCATAAAAGGTATTTCATTATTTATTGTGCCTAAGTTCTTAGTCAATGATGATGGATCATTAGGCGAGCGCAATGATGTTGCTCTAGCGGGTTTGTTTCACAAGATGGGTGGTCGTGGTCAAACATCGACAGCTTTGAACTTTGGCGAGAAGGGCGGCGCTACCGGCTATTTAGTTGGTGAAGAAAATAAAGGCCTCATGTATATGTTTCATATGATGAATGAAGCACGCATTATGGTGGGTTTTTCGGGCGCAATTAATGCGCTTGCCGGTTACCAATACTCTTTAGATTATGCAAAAGAGCGTCCACAAGGTCGCTTACCTTCATGTAAAGACCCTCTAACACCGCAAGTTAATATTATTGAACATGCTGATGTAAGGCGCATGTTGCTTGCACAAAAATCCTATGCTGAAGGCGGCTTTGCCTTATGTATGTTCGGCGCGCAATTAGTTGATGATATTAAAACCTCTGATTCACAAGAGCGACGAGCGTATGCGAGTTTGCTGTTGGACACGTTAATACCGGTTATTAAAACCTGGCCTTCTGAGTATGGTTGCAAAGCTAACTCAATGGCGATTCAGGTAATGGGTGGCGCGGGCTATGTGAATGAGCATCCCGTAGAAATGTTTTATCGTGATAATCGATTAAACCCGATTCATGAAGGCACTACGGGTATACAGTCAATTGATTTACTGGGTCGAAAAATTCAAATAAAAGGCGGTGCAGGATTTAAAGCGGTTTTGTCAGAAATACGCTCTAGTATTGCAGATGCCCAAGATAGCGAGCGCTTAAAGGGTTTTGCCGCACAGCTAGAGCAAGCCTGTGTGCAGCTAACGTTAACCACTGAGTTATTATCGGCAGCTATGGTAGAAAAGAATATTGATTTAGCGTTATCAAACTCGGTTAAGTATCTCGACATGTTTGGCAATATTGTGATTGCTTGGACATGGTTAAAATTAGGCCTCGTAGCCGAGGCAGGTTTAGCGAATGCTGCGCATAATCAAGATCGTGATTTTTATAAAGGTAAGTTGCAAGCCTTGCAATATTTTTACCGATTCGAATTGCCAGAGATTTACGCTTGGGCCGCATTGTTAAGTGATTTAGATGATACCTGCTATGCCATGCAGAAAGAGTGGTTTTAGAAATTAAATTGTTCGTTAACTTATAGGTTGATAGGTTGATAGGTTGATAGGTTGATAGGTTGATAGGTTGGTAGGTTGGTAGGAAATTTTAAATTTTTAGGAACGTCATAATGACAACAGCAATAAAAGTGACAGAAATTGAAGATTATATTGATTTTGAGACGGAGCCGACTGATTGGCTTGTCGTGACCCAAGAACAAATTAATCAATTTGCCGATTGCACTTTTGATCAACAATTTATTCATACTGATCCTGTTAAAGCCAAAGAAACCATGTTTGGTTCGACCATCGCGCATGGTTTTTTAAGTATGTCATTGTTGTCGCATTTTGCCGAGCAATACAGTGTTGTTATTGATGGCTGCTATATGGGTATTAACTATGGTTTTGATAAGCTGCGTTTTCTGACACCAGTTAAAGTGGATAGTCGTATTCGTGCGCAAGCAAAATACCTTGAAATTAAAGAGAAAAAGCCTGGGCAATATCAATTTAAAGTGGCAGTTACAATAGAGATTGAAGGCGTCGATAGACCGGCTTTAGTTTGTGAATGGTTAAGCCTACAAATGGTTTAGTAAGTATTTTAAACCCAAAAATTAATTCAGCGTTATAAGCCATAAGGAGTAACTGAGTGACCATTGAATTTACAAATCAAGTTGCGATTGTAACTGGAGCTGGCGGCGGCTTAGGGCGTTCACATGCATTAGCACTGGCTGCGCGTGGTGCTAAAGTGATTGTTAATGACCTTGGTGGCGGTGTCGATGGCAGTGGAGGCTCATCGGCAGCATCCGAAGAGGTGGTTGCCTTAATTAAAGCGAAAGGTGGCGAAGCGATAGCGCATGGTGCTAACGTTGCTAACTATGATGAAGTTGATGACATGGTTCAGCAAGCCTTGAGCCAATGGGGCCGTGTTGATGTGTTAGTGAATAACGCAGGTATTTTGCGAGATAAATCATTTGCTAAAATGACTTTAGATGATTTTAAACTAGTGCTTGATGTGCATTTAATGGGTTCGGTACATTGCTGCAAAGCGGTATGGGAAACCATGCGCACTCAAGGTTATGGTCGTATTATGATGACAACCTCATCAAGTGGCTTATACGGTAACTTTGGACAAGCCAACTACGGCGCTGCAAAAATGGCAGTGGTGGGCTTAATGAATACTTTGGCAATAGAGGGAGCTAAATACGATATAAAAGTGAATTCGTTAGCGCCGAGTGCTGCAACCCGTATGACAGAATCATTATTCCCCCCCGAAACAATAGCGACGTTGACAGCAGAAGCCGTGACGGCAGGCGCTTTAGCTTTATTGCATAAAGCATCACCGACTAATTATATTCTCTGTGCCGGCGCGGGTGGTTATTCATCAACTCGTATTTTTGAAACCGAGGGTGTTTACTTAGGCGCCGACCAACAAAGTCCTGAAGCCGTAATGGCAGAGATGGACGCAATTAATAACCTTGATGGTCAACAAGCTTATGATTCAGGTTTTATGCAGCCTGAGAAGTTTTTAGGTAAAGCGATGGCCTATTTAAAAGCGAATGCTTAATTATCGCTATACAGTGATTGATATTGTTATCGACTGAATTAAAAAAAGAATTAATATTGGGCTCTTAGCCGAGAATATTTTATGAGTGAAGCAAACGAAATGAATCCGACCATTGCCGTTCGTGATGGGCAGCAGTTGGATGTTGATATTGTTGACAGTCTTGTGAAAGAACATGTGGGTGGAGTAACAGGTAAGCCTGAACTCACACAATTTAAAGGCGGTAATTCTAATCTTACTTATTTATTAAAGTACCCTGAGCGAGGCGTTGTATTACGCCGACCGCCGTTTGGAACTAAGGCGAAAAGCGCGCATAGTATGTCGCGTGAATACACTATTATGAACAAAATTAAGCCGGCTTTTGCTGCGGTGCC
>Ga0115008_10003431_pt1 | contig 13134 bp, 15 predicted proteins | sample FraStrMetagenome_FD_87164 | JGI IMG/M metagenome (GOLD analysis project Ga0115008, IMG submission 87164) | Marine eukaryotic phytoplankton communities from Arctic Ocean - Fram Strait ARC3M Metagenome | ecosystem: Environmental > Aquatic > Marine > Oceanic | place: Fram Strait | collected...
ACTGGTATCTTATTTGATGGAGATACTGTATAAATAAAACTGAACTTTTACACTCCAAAACTGGAGAATAATTCGTTTTGAATTATTTTCTGTTTGAGAATATGAATAAACTAACTGAAATTTATGCGTTTTCTTGTATGGAATTTCGGAGCAAAACCAGAACAACAACTTTGGATAAGTTGAAGCTCTCAGATGTTAGGAATTAGTGTCGCTCTAAAAAGCCATAAACCATCAAAATCGCATCGTAGACAATCGGCCAGAGTCTTTTAAAAATCCAAAAATGGCGAACAATGCGCTCCGAAAAAGTAACTTTTACGATCGCGCGTGAACGGCGCAAAACACAGGACATAATAATCTTCGTTTGAATTCCCCAAAATGGGACTTTTGACTCTATATTTTGATTTAACAGAAGAGCTGTTTGATGATCTTAATGCAGAGAATATCGGAGTTACGGTCGGGAAGGAGAGATTCAAGAAGTGCAAGTTTGGATACAGTGACTTTATTTTGTCGACAACTGTGGATGTGAAGAATGAACAGTTTGATACAATCAGGATTGACCGGGAGAGCTATGTCGAGGGGAACTCCCAGATTGAAGTTGCCGCGATTTTTGTGGCAAAGAACAACCAACACTGGAGAAAATTTGTCCCCAAAGAGCTAAATGGCATGCCTTACTACTCCGAAGTGTTTACTTACGAGCTCGAATTCGTCACAGCTGCTTCTCAAGATCCATCCAGAGCCAAAGCTCTTGGCATGGCACTGTACAGCTCCTCCGGTGATCCGTCAAATCTGATTCACCTCGGGCGCGATGTAGAGCTCATTTCCTCCCGCCAGCTTGAGCAGCGGTATCTCGTCGAAGTGTCGAGACCGGATGAGATTGAGTACATCAAACTGTTTGTTGATGATCTGGAAAGTTCTGACTGGCTTCTGGACCATGTTATCGTCCATAAAATTGCAATGAACAATTTTGACCAGCGTAAAACTTATCACAAAACATTCCGTTACCAGCCAAGATATGTGAGAAGCAAGAAAGGTCAGCAAGTAATAACGATCTATGAAGACGTAATGTCTTCAAGTTCGACAATTACCCCAAATCCTGACTATGAGCCTCTACCAATCATTGAATCCAAGAAAAAATCAAAGAAGAACACAAAAAAGGTCATCAGAAATGAGAGCTACAGTAGTGTTTCAACTCTCAATACCGTTAGAGATTACACTTTTGTCGACCTCGCGAAAATTCGCTCTTTCAAAAATCGAGGTGATGTGATTTCCACTGAAAACATCTCCGTGATCAACCTTGATCGACTCTCAATCGAGGATCACACCAATTGGGATCAGCCCAGTTACGTTTCTGAAGCTGGTGATCCTCCCTCGTATACCTCTTCTGTCTATTCAGAGGTGTCGGAAATTATACCGCTGAGACAGTCACCGAAAACAGTGCGGACAAACTTTTCAACTGTTGTTCTTCCAACTTCTTTCGGCAAAAGTGGCTGTCAAGTTTCATACCAGCTCTCACTTAGGACCGGAAATAACAACAAAGAAGTTTTCTTGAACAGACTGTACGTTCGTGTTCTCGGCGATGAAGGCTGCACACGAAGAATTCTACTTCCTCTGTCCACGACAACCTGTTTTGGCAAAAACTCAAACGCGAACTTGAGCTTCCATGGAAAAGACGTCGGCAATATTACCGGCTATGAGCTCTGGACAAGAACGAAAGACGATTATTCAAAACTGGATTTCGAGATGGTACGAATACAGCGACAATCGCAAGCAGAAAATAGATTCGAGAGGAGAAACGTGAGCTACAGCAAGCAAATATTGCACAAAGGAGTTATGGAAGGAGCATATGATCATTCCGATTTGAGGTCCGAATACTCGCTTGCTTGGAGTGAAGCGCAAATTAAGCGGTCTAGGTACAATTTTCACTTTTTTATATATGAGTTTACATAGATATAAATGTTATAAACATAGATATCGTCAAGTTTCTTCTTCGTCTTCGGAGTCCGAAGCTCCCATGAAGATCACAACTATCGCCGAAAGAGAGGTTTACGCAAAACCACTCACAGAACCGCTAACAGAACCGCTCACAGAAAGGAGTTTCAACTATACCTCTGTCGACGGGCGCATTGAGACTGGCGGTACAACCGTGAATGATACAACCAAATCGACAAAATTTAACTGGAGAGGACTTGAAGTGCCAAGACATCACCAAGAAACATTTCCGATTCTTTTAGTCGTCCAAAATTACAACGACGTCAAACAAAACATTGAGCTCTATATGATTGATAAACAGAATAAAAAGTCAAAAACCTACAAAGGTTTGTTAAAAAAATATAAATTTTATAATAAATTTTAAGTCCCTGTCTCGAAAAGCGCTTGCTACAGGATTCATGCTCAAGACACACGCCTTGATCAAGTAAAGCTTGCTTGCTGTCAGCAAGAGCTTGCTAAATACATTCCCTGCATGCAAATCGACAATGAACTCTTCATCCGTCGCTTCGTGTCAGCTGTCTGTCCCCTTCCGATGCCACTTTCTATAACGCTTATTTCAGAGTACAATGCCAAATTCCATGCCTGCACTTTACGCTCCCGGAATAATCTATCGAGTCCAAGCCTCCAATACTGAGTCCATGAGGCTGATCTCGAAAGACAGAACTCTCTCAACTAAAAATGGGCCTTTGAAGTATTGGAAGAATGACCCTGCAACCCGAAGAGTATTTTTTTCCTCTTAAAATTTTTATAAAACATTGTTCAGGCTTATTTTTTCGGACAATCCAGCGAAACTGAAAGGATCTTTCTCAGTTCAGAATTCGACAACACAATCGGTATGCGTTCTTTCAAAACTTGCAGCAGTGTCGATTCTTCTGGGAAAATGCGATGGAACGAGGAAATGGAGATAATGAGAGTCGCTGGTTCGAATAATACTTACCAAAGAAAGATAATGGCACGCTATAAAATTGCAATCGCATTCAGTGATAGCGACCCAAAGAGGTTACTATTTATTTTCAAGAACGATTTTTTTATCAAAATATTCTAGAAGAGCTCTGCTAAAATTCACTGGGACTGACTACACATTCAACTACGATCTATCTGAGCATCACAAAGAAAACTGCCTCATAGAGATAGATCATGTTAACATCGGCTTCATTCATAAAGTTCACATCCAAACATCACTCAATGGAATTCCCGAGACGAAGCCATCGACTTCAATCGACTACATTTTCATCCAGTGTGACGATGAACCCGGTCACTTTTTGACATGCCCTAATGAAACTTATGATTCGCTCACGTCTGGCTACATGTTCAAGGTTGACTTTAAAGCGAAAAAAGCTTACGAAGGAAGAATCTTGAATATCAAATTGGTCGGTCAAGATGGAAGTGACAGGTAAAAAACGAGGGAAGCTTTTCGGCCAAAACTTTTTCAGATCATACGTTTACCCTGGAAATGCGTTCTCGAAGGGCGAAACAAACATCATTTTCGGTGGATCCTCTCAGTTCCGAGAACTGATCCTCACCGGTGACCAAGGAAGAACATTTCCCGAGTGCTTTGACGAGATTCTTGTCAGCCAAGCGAGAACCATCACTTACGAAAGCGAAGAAGGTCATGAGCCAGATTACAAAGTCGTCGAAGCCTTTAACGATATTTTCAATATAAAGAAAGGATATGCTGATAGAACGAAGACGTCCTTAAATTTGTCTGGAATACAAGTATGAACATTTTTTTACAAATAACTTTTTAATAATGAAATAAATAACACACTCATAATTGCCTTGTCAGTATTTACTCGTAGCAGTGCAAAGAGTAGTTCATCATCGAGCCCACGTCGATCACGTGGTAGATCTTAAAGAGAGATTCACGTGAGTTTCGTAAATTATGCGCAGCCACCTGATTGTAAGCTTCGATATTTGAGTAGTTCTTTGCAGGTCGAGCGATCGCAAGATGCAGTTTATTGTCTATTTTTTCAGTTATTGAACTTGGACAGTATAGTTATTACCTTTCGATGAGTAGATTATCGACTGACGCAGACCGGTTTGGACGCTCGGAAGCACGTCCGAGCGCAAGTTTTCCCTTGTTATTTGTCCGTCATCAGCTAATACTGCACTCAATGCATATAAATGGAGTATCAAACAGCTGTGGCTAAGCTTGGATAAGCTTTCCCCAAAACAGCGATCAGATTTGATACTCTTCCTTATAGAGGGCGTCGTTGTATTTTGGGCATTCCCAATCGACACCAAGATAGACTGTATTCTCAATGATATGGTCATCATTTTGATTCTGAGTATACTCTTCTAAGACCTCGTTGCTTTGATTTTTCATTTCATTGCATTATTTCGTATTTCATCAAACCTGTAGATGAGAGTCTTGAACGCATGATTCTCTACTTCTTTCGTGTCCGCCACCCCGACGAACGCGTCCAAAGTTCGTTTGTTATTTTCCATGAACTCATAGACTTCCTTGTAGTTCCCACAGGTCTCAAGTGCCTCGCGTACGACCATGTGGAAAGGTTTGCCTTCGAGTTCCCTTTCCGTTCCAGAAGGATGAAACAGCCGTTGATCTGGTAAAAGAACCAAACTCGCGGAAATTGCTTTCAAGGGGATGCTTGGTCATTTCTTCATGTTTGATGAAATATAAATGAAGTTTAACCCCTTAACGATACCGTCCTCGTTTATTCCAAAAGTCATTCCGAGCTTTCCAGTCCAAGTAGGGCTTATTGATTTTCATAAAAATTAACAGAAAAGGTCATCGAACCTGAAAACTGTTTTCGTATCGTGACCATGATAGACAGTTATCTGTGGAAATTCCCTTGAAAAGTATATTAAGATATTGTAAAAGGGCCTCAAATTAACCTGAGAGGATTCTCAAAGTCGCCATCCAGCGTTCTTGCAATGAGAAGGTTACTTTCATTATTAATCTTTTTTCCAAATATTCCTACCACGAATATATTATAATTTCCAATTTCTCGTATCATACCGATCATACTGCCATGAGATTCGCTCGACTCACTGATCAAGTTCATCCAAAGGATTTTCTCTGTAAGCTCACTTTTGTCGATTTCTGGATGATGAAGTGTATGCATGAGGACACCTTCAGTCATTCCGTTTAACTCAATTTTTGTATCATCGCTAAATTTATTCTTTTATAAATTTGCTCATGTAAAAAGCTACCTTATATAATCCCACATGTTGTCCAAAAGCTGTTTATACTCATGATCCAGTTTGTGCTCAGCGCACTCCTGCAAAAACAGCTCTGGGAGCCAAATGAACTCATCAAGACAGGCAAGCTTGTACTGTGCAATTGCGTAATCCTCAGACTTGCGTAGAGCCAGGAGTACCTCGGCTCCCATAAGGACCCCATATGCGAATCCCTTTTCAAAGGGAGAGCCCCAAAGGTGCAAGACGGGGATTGACGCGACATCAGTTTCGATGACATGGCGTTCACCTTTGATACCAGCTTCTGAGAGCTTTGAAATGAAAGATTAAAATAATGATTGTCATTTTAGGGCTCATTTCTTGGCATAATGTTTCTCGTTTTGGAGGTGTGTCCCAAGGTTGCTTTGATCAAGATTGAAATCATGGAGGACTAACCAAAAATCTGACATTTCAAATCTTTTAACTTGGTATTTGGAGAATACTGTAATTCTGGTCCGATACTGCAGTGCTCTGCGGCTGATCCCTTTGCAAGCCACAATTTCAGAATGCTTTGCTTTGTCTCTTAGTTATCCAGTAAATCACGAATTACTGATAAGGTTATCAAATTACCATCTTTGAGCGTGAAAGCCGCAACAAGGTTAGCTGCCAGTAAAGCTGATATAAACGCCTGTTTCTCCCTCATTTTTTCTCTTTACGTGTTCGTCAAAAAACTTTTGAGCGACTGCTTTAATATTTTCCGGGGGTTAACTTCATTAACTTTGATAAATATTTGTGCACGGAGTCGTCTTTGATTGACGATCAGTTTTATCTGATTTTTATTGCAGAAAACCAAGAGTTAATATAAAAGAGTAGAAGTTTTTGTTATGATCGGGTTATATTCTTCAGTTATTTTTTCCCGGTCATGATCTGAATATAGTAATCAATGATAAAATTTAATAAATATCTTACCTCAAGAACGGTCCACCGCTTCGAAGCGCAAAATTGTTCGCCATTCGTTGGCAGTATTTCGCGTGCTTGTTAATGTTCGGACCACACTTGATGTGTTATCAAAATATATATTTTATCACACAATTATTATTAGACAACTTTCCAATAAGCCAGCAAGGGCTCGTCTCGTGTTGCGCCCCCTTCTCATGTCTGTCAGATCACCATAGAAGCTTGAAACATGGGTTTAATGAAAGCTTTCAGACAGCTACGAGTTCAAATGAGATTGCCTGTTGGTATTTCCAAACACTGTTCACTCATATTTGCAAGTGATTCCGTATCAATTCAATAAAACCATTCCCATCTTGCGCTTCTGCAGCGTTGACTTCCACCGTGAACACGGCACTGACCTTTCGTTATGAAACAAGTCATTGAATTATTTCTAGGAAACAGTTCGAGCACAAAAAGGAATAAGTTGGACAAATTAATACGAACTTAGAAGTTTATGTCAACAAAATAGGTGAATCTTTCTCCTTTAGCAGTTCAAATAAGACAGTTAAAAAACGTCAGTACAAGTTAATGTTTTCCAAACATTGATCCCGCTGGAATTCGATCAAGTTTACTATACATTAATTGCTCTCTTGTCATAAAAATATTTGTTTCAAGTCCTTATTAATAAATATACATTACTCAATTTCATTTTATATTTCCTTTTTTTCTCAATTGACTATTGTGCCTCTCAGTCCAGTCTTTATACCATGACTTTAGATATATTTTAATACATTGATGTAATGGTTCCATATTATTTGGTAGAGGCGCTTTCATGCACTTCCCATATGAGTGGATGTCGCTCAAGGGAGCTGGAACATTTGTGGAACAGAGTTTGACGTCAATTATTGCCGTCAAGTAGCTAATATCGATATGCAGTATATGTTCAACATGAAAATTCTAATTTATGAGTGAAAAGTAATGTTGAATTTTAAATAATAATTAATTTCGAAGTAAAGCTGCACCTTCGCGGCGCAGGTGTTCTGGAATGCGTGTATCCGTAAAAGTCATTCTGAAAGTAATCAAGAGCATGCTGCGCTGCCGGATGCACCTTATTGCAGCTGTTAACAAGAGGGCGCACGTTTCATTCTCAGAATATATAAAACTCGTTTCCGGCTTCTCGGAAATCAAATCAATAACAACAAAAAGGAAATCAGCAAAACAAAAATGCAAAACAGCGCAAAACTCAACCAGCTCGGCGGTGCCTTTGTGAATGGCCGTCCTCTCTCTCTTGAAACCCGCGAAAAGATCGTTCAAATGTCTCAAATGGGTGTTCGAGCCTGTATAATTTCCCGAGACTTACGAGTGTCTCACGGTTGTGTCTCAAAGATCCTCACTCGATTCAACAAAACTGGAGAAATCAAGCCCGGTGCTTCTGGCGGCTCAAAACGTCGATCAAGCGTCAGCAACGAAAACGAATGCCTAATTGTTGAGCTCCGACAGCAGTTTGCATATGCCTGGGAATTGCGTGAAGAAATGGTCAAAAGAGGAGCCAAAAAAGTTCCCTCTGTTGATCAGATCAAGCGAGTCCTACGCGCAAAAGGCTGTCCAGAAGAAGGAGATACAACCGACCCTGCTTCCGACCTCGACCAGTCTCCTCCTCCAATGAAAGAAGCGGCGCCGACAAAGCCTCGACGAGCTCGCTCCAACTTTACTCAAGCTCAAGTCGAGGCTCTTGAGGGTGCGTTTCTCAAGACTCACTACCCAGACGTTTATATGCGCGAAGAACTCTCATCTCTGACCAATTTAAGCGAGAATCGTGTTCAGATTTGGTTTTCTAATCGCCGAGCGAGATACCGCAAGCAATGCCACGCACAACAAGCTTCCAATCAACCTATCCAGACCGCTCTTTGCCCATCAACTGCTCCAGCTATTCCTTCCCCGCCACAATTGTCCAATTCCCCTCCAGTTATTTCTTGGCCTCAAGAAAACTACTCACAAGATTCACAGTTGATGCATGAGTTCTACTCTTCCCAGCAAGCATACTTTCAACAAGCGCAAATCTACCAGAACATCGTTCCACAGCAATTTTACGTGCAACAAGCTGCTCAGAACGAAAATGTTATTGGAAACGAAAGCCCTGGCAATGACTCCGGTTGCTATTCTCCCCCTGTTTTGACTAATGATGCTGCTCCGGAACAGATCTACCTTGCGCCAGTCAATCCACCAGCAGTTGCTTTCAGCCCTGAAGATTCTTTCCAGCAGTACTTTACTCAAGCTTTCTGAATACGATCTGCATATAACCGTGTATCTTTTGCGTAGTCATCAAAAATAAAACCAAAAAAAAAACAAATCATTTTGAACAATTTGTCTATTTTGTAGATTTACTTATTCTTTAAATTTATTTCATCTTAAGGCTTGTGAATGCAGGAAAAAAATTCGCAATACCAAGAAGTAAAGGATTAGGAAGCACCAATGTATAAAATATCTTATAAACAAATCTTATGAACAAATGAATTTCTGAGGGTTTTGATTGAAGCTGGAGGTCTTTGGACTTTTATAAATTTAGTCGTCACTCGAGTTTTTCTATGTGGAAGAAAAGCGTGGCTGGGTAGAGACTGCCCCCTTCTTTGTCAAAAAGAGGAATTTGACGATAGCCAGGAGTGATGCAGTCAAAAGGGAGGTAAGAGTTTGCTAGTTTATCATCCTGAAAAAAGTAAGTCGACGGGTTGACGGGTTTTCTATCTACCTTTGTTCCGACATCTTTGTCGTAAACGAGTATTTCAAGCATCGACAGTTCTGTAAACCAACTTGTCAAGGTAAATTCTTCGTTCCAGCATGGACTAAAAATTGAGAATATGATTAAGAAAATTTCCTACCTGAAACCATTGTTGTCGATCGATTTAGTTTTGCCTTCATTTTTCGGGTGATCGTCAACTGCAGGACCAACAACGCGGATTTTTACATAAGGATCGACGACTTCACCCTTGTTTGATTGTTTTGGCTTGGGTAGTTGGCATCCCGAAATTATCTGAAATGTATTAAATAAAGAAACACAGAAATAATTAACCTTAATTTTGAAGCTATGTGGCTTGGAACGTGGAAAAGTTGAGGTATCGTTGATGTCAAAGTTGTTATTAAGAAGGCCTTCTTCGCGCAAAAACTCGGGCTTGAGTACGTATCCAGCGCCCTGATTCATTTTGAAGCGAGCTTGGTTGATCAGCATCTCTTCGCAGGCAGTTTGGTAGTTGAGCGCGACTGAAAAAATGATATCAAGGAAGAGAGTGGCCTGACTTACCAATTTGGCATCCGGATGCCCAGGCTGGTATGGGGTTATAATTTGAAGAGTCTATTTTCTTTTTGTTCGGGTAGATTCGAATCAGCTGTCGAGAAGTGTGGTGCAGAAGTGCTCTCTAGAGAAGAAGATAGAGAAATCAAAGTTGAAAATGACTTACTGATTGATTCTTTGCATAGGAAGAACAGACTTTGTCGTCGATAGAACTGATGTGGCGGAAGTCAGAGTTTTGCTGGGCTTCGTCGAAGTCTTTTAAATGCCTGGACTGGGTGTAGATCACCAAGTCTGACAGGTCTTTGTGAAGTTTAATCTTTTTCTAAACTCACGTTAGCCAAGATAACAGAAATTTGATAATAAGCACACGGTCATTCAGAAAACGTAGATAAGCAAAGGGTTTATGTTATAAACTTTATGAACGTTACTGGCACATACGAAATACAACATTTCAATGTAAGTACCGCTTTGCGCGAGCGGGGAGTACTGCGCTGAAAACGAGAGCTACGGAATCTTAAACTGCTCGTTTTTGACGATGGCCGGACTTCTGGCGAGGAAATCAAGGAAGAAATATCCTCATCAGTAGAAGTCGACTAAAATCGTATCGTCGATTTGTTTAAATAACGAATTAATGAGATTCTGCTATTAGGGCCTTTCATATGCTTACAGGGCCGGCAATGGATTTACTTGTCGCAAGAAGCAACAAACTTGTCTTTCTAACCTGGCTCTTGAACTGAAGTAAACTTTTTTTATTTGCGATTAATTGTGATTTCAAAAACCTCAGTGATAGTCAAAAAGCGTAACTGTTATGTGTAATTATCGGTCTGTGAGTTTTGGTTAGTCAAAAAAACGTGAATCCAATTCGATGTGAAAAAAGCAAACATCGTTATCTTACGCTGACTTTCTTTATGTGAACTTTAAGGCTTCTAGAAATGTGTAACATCCTTCGTTTATTTTTACGAGTGCCAAAGCTTTGTAACACTTTGATTTGTAGAATTTTTCTTTTGAAGTACCACTGTTCTTCAATAAGTTAAAAAATATACGTTGGGGCTGATTCAAATTAAAAAAAAAACGAGCCTAGTTTTAAACTCACGGTTTTCTTCTGCTTTTTTTGTGTCCCTGGCTCTTCTTGCTGCTGCCCTCCGTTAGCAACCGGACTGTCTCTAGCAGCATAGCCCTCGCCTTCGTCTTCTTCCGAAACTTCATCGTCGATAAGAAAGTCATCATTATCCGTTTTGTTGATTTTCGCATCTGCAGCTGGCTCTTTTAGCTTTTTGCCTTTTATCCAAATCTTCCCTCTCATAGCCTCAGGAGAGGGCAGGACCTTTTCGTCAGGATCTACAGGAGCGCGGAGAAGAAGATCTCCAAGAATATCAACCATGTATTTGGCCATTTTCTGCTGCTGAGGAATGTGGCAGTGGTTTTCAAGAGAGAGGCAAACTGGATAGTCAGATTTTTTAAAAGCATATTGCGCGACCGTTGTTATCACATCCTAAATTAATAATTAACTAATCGCTTTGACCAAGCAAAAGCAAGTAACCTTGAAGCTAATTTTGCTAGTTCTTGTCCAACCATGGTAGATAATTGGCTCGCCATTAGCGCCGTCCCAGCAGTCAAGCTCAACGCAGCGACAGCCTTTTAGCAGGGCACTTTTGTACGCTTCTGTGCTGCTTGGCCCCGTCAGCTGGTCATCGAGAAGGTAGGTGTTGTGGCTCGATGCGATCCAGTAGTCAGTTAACGGCCGGGTCATGTCCTGCATTGTTTTGTAGCAGGAATCGTCAATTACTTTCGCAGAACGGATGTACATTGCAAACCCATAAAGGCCAATCTCGAAGTCAGAGTCGTTCAGGTTGTCGATTGTTGCTTATGATATTTTTATTAAATTTTAAGAGTCAGTATCTCACCAGTTGGTTCAAAAACCATAACCATCTCTTTTAACTTGTCAGCGGTCAAATTTTTATAGTGCTGATACTTTCCCAAAAAGTCCCTGAACTCGTAAAGCTGGAGTGTTTCATCTTCGCCTGCAATCTTGTAATAGAGATTTCTGACTTCATTTGGGATCAGAAGCTCTTCATAAAGCTCTTTGACGTTACTCCACGAAAGACTATTTGATTTGTTGTCGTCATACTTTTTGAAAAGGTTTTCAAAGTTGGCGGGGTTCATGCTTTTCAAGAATTTTCGAAGAAGCCAAAAATATAGACTTGAGATTGACGCAAACTCCATTCCTGAGATTGATGCTGTTAAAAAAGCTTTTGACTTCCGATTTCGTGAGTGTTCCGTTTCCGTCCTTGTCTGCAGCCTTAAACTTTTCCCAAAGCCACCACGTATGTCTTTGTCTGCTTGTCATTCTCATGACTCGATCGCGGATGCGGCTGAGTCCTTCTACCCAAGCCCTTGCGGTAACAGCGTCCTCTGCGACCAAATAAAGTGGAGCAAGACGAGTTGCTAGCTTGAAGGATATGGTAAAAGCTTGATCTCCGTGGAAAGCAAGCTTCTTTTTAGCCTTCTCCCAAACGATGTCACTTTGAGTTCCTAAGCTGACCTCTTCGATATCTTCGACAGAAATCTTCCTGGCACGCGTGAGGTCTGTCCCCTTCGTGCTCATCCAAATGCTAAGTCGATCGTCCCACAGCACCATTTTTCGATCTTTTTGCCAGTTCTCCCGAACTTTTTTGAATATCCTCGTTTTGTCCGTCATGATTTTATCCAGCTCCTCTAAAAATAAGTTAGAAATTCAAGTTGAGCATTTTTTCAGCAAGGTTACCAAATTTTTTCATACGCCAATATATTGGCATTTGCCTGACTAGATTATGCTGCCGTAAGTGAGACTGTGCTCGTACCAGCAGTCCCTTTTCCGCCCATTCTGTTAGATTCGTTCACAAAATGATTCGAAATGAATAATTAAGCTCTTGATTTCAAATTAATGAACATTTACTTTAGGCCAAAGGCAGCTACCAACGATCGAGTGCGTGCTCGGATTATAGAACACGCGCTGGATTTCTATTCCTCGGGCAAAGCCAGTTAAATCTTCATTTCTCAACCCTTTTGGTAAATCGACTTTATCTCTGATACTGGGTATTTTTGTAAAATTTTTCTCCTTTTTCTGTCGAGGCATTTCGACATGCGGTTTCTGATTTTGATTTTGGTATTGGCCAGCTGGAAAATTTTTTGCACGATTTTTGAATGACTAGCGCTATTTGATCGACATTATTCATTGAATAAAGAAAGCACTTAGGCAGCAAAATTTTGCCAGCGAAACGCAGTGACCTTGAGATCATCGATACCATAACGATATGATACCGTATGATATTGATGTATTGATATCAACGAAGACTTACCCGCAGAATAAGGATGTTGTTTTCCATCGCGGTTTTCTGGTGTCAGCATGCTGGCCTAAAAACGAGTTTTAGCAGAAAAGTTCGCGTAATGCAGGTTTCTCTTTTGTAAATAAAAACACTCTTAAATTTACCGCAGCAATCAGAAAAATCTTGCTTTCCTTAAGGAAAAGCCCACTGTTCTGACTCTATTTCTATACAAAAGTAATTAAGTATTCCTCAAGAACAAAGGCCTGAAATTCTAGCGAAGGAAACACTTATTATCTTAAAGAATGATTTTAAAAACAAAAAAGCTGGGAAAGCAGAACTCCCTAAAATGTCAAAAACTTAAGGGACACTATCTAGCCAGCTCACGGCGCTCTTCTCTCGCTCATCAAAAATCGGTCGATTGTTTAATTTTTATTAAAATTTGCATGAATATCAATTCGACCCTTCTCTTTTCTCTCCGAC
>Ga0115008_10003432_pt1 | contig 13133 bp, 12 predicted proteins | sample FraStrMetagenome_FD_87164 | JGI IMG/M metagenome (GOLD analysis project Ga0115008, IMG submission 87164) | Marine eukaryotic phytoplankton communities from Arctic Ocean - Fram Strait ARC3M Metagenome | ecosystem: Environmental > Aquatic > Marine > Oceanic | place: Fram Strait | collected...
TCACCTGGTATCGATGATTCTGTTGTTCATTATTCTTCCCTCCAAAAGGCAAGTCGAACTGAGACTCGTTTTTTGTATCTAAATGGCGCCTTAATTTTTGTGGCTGATAAGGGACTCCTTTTCGACGACCAAAGGATGGTATTTCTTGAAGAGTAAGGTTCACTACGCTTTCAAGGTCTTTTGGGCACATGCTTAAAGTTGTAAAAGCAATGGATTCGCCTTTTTCAAATAAGGAAAGTAAAAACTCGTGATCGTTGAAGTTCTCAAAATTTTAGTCTCAATCAAGCATCTAAAGTGGAGGATAGTCAGGCGCCACCAGGATTTATAACGCTGAATATTGCGCAATTCAAATGTTTCTCAACGCTGATCTACCCCCTTATCTAACTTCATGAGAAGTTGGAAGAAGCTATGATCGAGCAGAGAACGGTACTACAGTAGTAAGACCTTGTTTAACCCCCTCAAGCAGTCATGTGAGATGATAAACTTACATGGAGGTTGCAGGAACTCCATCGATTCCATTGGGTCGATCCCGATATCGTTGAGGAAACCTTGCCCATTGTCGGAAAGGAAACCAAATGATTCCATATTGAAGAAAGTGTCTGTTGGGATTGCATTAGATATCTTTCATTGGGTTTTGAAATTGTTGAAATGCTCAAATTTTCTTATCAAATTCAAGACCGTTGACAAAGAATCAGGAATATCGTAAAAATGACCAGAGTCGATGACATGAGCGTTGTCAGGCGGTAGTGTTGCAACAACAGGCAGATCTTGAGGAGGTTTCTTCTTCAGGCGGTTAAGAGAACGCTCTGCTTGCTTCCAGAAGAAATGTCGCCAGGTTTTATACTCGTCTATTACAGCCTGAAAATTTTTAAATAATTTTTTTGGTTTCAAAATCTCGGGCAAGCCCGGGCGTTCCGATTTATTCAACAGCTATTTGTAAGCCTGGGGGTTGGCCTCTTGTTCAAAATTACGCCATGCTAACATCATAAGTGACGCTGCCACGTGTTCTCCATATAAAAAGCTCTACCAGTATTTTTCTAAGAGTTGAATTTTTTCGTTGAAATCAAGGAAGAGTACTAATCTGAAGTTGTCTTTGCGACTTTTTCTACCTGTATCTGTTCACGCCAGTAGTTGCCTTCTAGTAAATGAACGTCCGGTTTTGCTGTATAATCAGCAGAGTCTAAAGGTGTCACAAACTCTATCAGCTTTCTTCTTTTTACATTCGAAAGTCCGTCGAGATCTGAATAAGAATTCTAGCGACCAAAAATAGATGACAAAATGTCGTTCTAAGTTTGAGATAATTTTTCCTTGAAGAGCTCAAAAAGAAGAATACTAACTTACACTGGATATGCCATGTCCTCCAGATGGCGTTGTTGAGACGGATTCGATCCTTGAGGCGGATGTTCATATTGTTGAATTTTTTCCATCGGGGCGTTGTGACTCCGTGCCTATCAGACGATAGTTATTAATCCGTGATACTGTAAGTTATTAAGTTTCGATTACGTTCGAGTTACATAAGTATTATATAACGCGAATTTTTATTACTTGAAGGCGGTGTTCATGCAATTGAACAGATCCTGAAGATTGCGCTCAAACGTTGGTCTCCCATCGCGCCTGGGAGTCTAAGGAGGTTAGCGAAATGAGTTAAAATGAACAGGAGTACCATTAACCCGGTCGGGTCGGCATGAGGGTCGACGACCATAAAATTCCCGCTTGAAATGACATTCTGCTTGTCCATGATTTCTATTGGCCACACGGGGGACTCCCGCGCGCCACCACAAACTGAAGAGGGATCGAGGGGAGCTCCGACGATTACTCACGTCCGAGTGCAGCGGGCGATTGCGTGCGTCTCTGCTTCAAAAAGGCGAAAAAAGTGATGCGGGCCAAGTCACTCGCGCGATGGATGATAGCCACGCGGGCTCCTTGTGTGCCACAGCGCTACTCCGCTGCGCTATACGCCCACGCGTTTTCCAGCCCACGCTAAATCAACTTTACGCGGGTCTGGATGACCCCCGTGCTTGTTTTCCAGCACGAAAGTCCTCCGGAAAATACAATTTCGCCCAGAAAACGAGGAATTTATGAAGAAAATGGAGGATTCAAGAAGAAGGGTGCAAATTGGGAATTGACGATTTTGAATTAGAAGATGGACGACCTTATACAGTTTTCAAACGTAATATCATTAATTCTATGAATTTGACTAAAAATGTCTGAGCGTAGCGGAGTAAAATAACGCGATGCGAAGTTTCGCGTCATAAGATCTCGATTTTTTTACGAGAAGCTTCGCTTCGCGTTTTTTTGCTTAGCTACGCTTAGCCATTTTGTAGACGTATTCAAATAAACAACATCTTGGTTATTTTTCGAAAGAGGGATGAGTTCTTTCTTTTCAAAATTATTTATAATTCTTTCAGGACAATGACGCAGTATTCACCCAAGACGACATTCTGGCAATATTCGACCCAATTTCTTCATCTGAATCATCTTCTTCTGCAGTTTCAACTCCGCAGCTTTCCTCCGCCACAAGTAGTTCACGGCAGAGCCGGAAGTCTGCATCAAAACCACCTCGAACCCTCCCTCCCGTTTCCCTTATTCTCCGCCCTCCTCGGCCTGAAGACATTTATCTTCCAACTCCACCTTATGTAGCTCCTATCGTCTTTCCCAATTCAAGTTCAGGTTCAACAACCAACGCAGTAACAGTTCCTCCATTGCCTAGCAGAACGCAGTCAACCTTTGTAAATCAGAAGCCAAACGCAGGCCCGAAACCGCCCAGAAGAAGACAGAGCCTTGCAGCAAACGCGGTTACGTTGAGAAACTCAAGCCAGACAATCGCAAGAATAAATAGGATAAGCTCTGATAGTCTATATATAGCTATGATCAGTGATAGAGCTAGCAGCGTTTATTCGAGGTGAATAGGTGATAAAAAAATTAATCATTTTACAATACACAATTGTTGAATTGAAAATCGCGAAAAGTACGAATATATATTTTTTTAATAAAAAATTCGAAGAATTTTTGATAAAATGAAAGAATCTATTTTTAACACAAGAGAAAAAATCGAAAAAATTCTTCAAAAATGCTTTAGAAAATCAGAAATGCAAGAGCCCGATTCTCCCGCTTCAGCTCTCGCTTTTAAAGTCTTCTGGCTCCGAAATTCCGAGAAATACAGATGGACGAATAAAGAAACGAACCCTGGAGTAGTCTATGCTTTGGAAAATTCAAGAATCAGTCACGCCACGGAAATTAGGATCGAACCGTCGTTGATTACAGATGAAAAGCTTGTAGTATTTACGGTCGATATCAGAACTTCTGTGGCAGAGCTGGTTTTCGAAGTGAATGCGAAACTGAGAGATGCTGAATCAGAGCTTTTTAACAAAAGTTTTTGTCTTCAAGGTAAGATTTTCAGATTTCTTTATTTATCTATTTCGAAAAAGCATGAAAACGAGTTTTTTTTGTTAGAGAGGGTAACATTCGCAGTCAAATTCGATAATTTCGTCAGGTTCTTCCTCTTGAATCGTCTCCAAGGACAGCTTTTTGATAGGAAACCTCATCGCCATAGAAATCTTTTTCTTTGATTTTCTTTTCTGTGGATTTTTCGTTTTTTTGTTGCTTTCTTTTAGTATTTTCTTGTTGGAGATATTTTCCATCAAGACCTTTTTGACTTCTTTGACTTTCGCAATGACATCTTGTGGACATTTTTCTTTTTTGTTGGATTTTGGGACGGATTCTGGGATGGGTTGTTGTTTTGGGATAACCTTTTCTGTAGCCTTTTCTTTGACGATATTTGGTGTAAAAGATTTTTCCTCGGGAACTGTTTTCTTCGTTATATTTTCTTTCTGATCATTTTCTCTTGCGGCGGACTTTTTCAAGACTTTTTTCTTACCGCTTTTGCCGTTTTTCTTTGCCTTCGCAGAGCGTTTTGGTTCAGATTCTCTATCCGCCTTTAGTTGTGATTCTTTTAAAGGGATTTTTTCAAGCATAGTCTTGGCTGCATAAGGCAAATAATTTTTGTAAAAATTATCCCTTTCCGAACGGGAAAGTGAGCAAATGATCTTCAAACTTTATCCATTGTTGTCTCTTGATATATTTGAACTGAAGTTTCTCTAAATCTGTCATCTTATCTTCATCAGGGTCCCAGCCCTTTTGTTTAATCGGCTTCCAGTTCGGGTCCACTTTCTTCCTTGGATCTGGGTACATACTGAGAATGTAAAAGATCAAGTTCGAGTTTTTTGCGCATCTTGCAAGTTGGATAGCATCTTCGATCTTTCTTTTTGTGATCGGTGTCCCGACGAATTCGTTAAAAGTCTTCTCGAATTGATCAGGCGTTAATTTTTGCTCGTGCCATGCCTCGACCTGCTCATACGAGGGTTGAAATCTCCGGTTAAAAAAGGGTGAATAACTCATTTTTTTATGAGGATTGAAGCTGTCACGCAGTTTTAAAGTATTGTTGAGCGCTCACTTTTTTTCTTGAAACTTTCATGATTTATCAAAATATTTCAGTCGCATCCACGAAAGAAATTCTGCACAAAGAAGCTCGTCTGAACCGTCTTCAAGTCGTCCGTGAAATGTCAAAAGTTCAAAGTCCGTTGAAAATCACTGTAATAGACCAAAACACGCTCGACACTTGCTTGATCCGAACTGAAGCCGACGATGTGTTCTGCGATTCGCCGCCTATCGAAATTACGCACCAGCTCAACACGCAAAACGACCTTGCAAAAATGGCCGAAATTGAAAATCTCGTCGCTCTTTGTATGGGAGAATGCGAAAAGCTGCAGAATTGTGACATGACGAGCAACGATCGTCATTTGCGTCTCATTCACGTCCAACAAGCAGTAAAAGCGCTCATCATTCAGTTAAATGAAGTCGAGATTTTCCCAATTTCAAACGCTTCTATTCGCCTCGCTGCTGCTGTTAATAATTCTAGTGGCCCGGAAGATGTCAAAATATCTATCGAATCGGTAAAAGTCGGTCCGTATTTCATTATTACTATATTTTTAAGCTACGAGCAGCTATAAGCGACCTAGTTCATCTTTATAAAGTGTCGTGGACGGATCTCGAGCACAACATACCACACCAATTCCTCTCAACAAACGAAGTGGAGGATCCCTTTTCTCTTCAAGTCATCAGTCTTCATCAAGTTCCCGAAAACTACCTTCATTCTATCAAAATCGAGTATCTCTGGATTGCAGTATCTATCATCCGAGGCGATCGTGCTTCTTGCTGTAGAAAGAGTCATACAGGTACATAAACAAGTAAGATTTTCGTATTTTCGAGAGGTCATTCGGAGTCGTTTTATGTTATTTTTTAAAAGTTCTTTGACGTCAAAATGACCTGTTGGAGATCATTTGATGGTATCATGTCGTCTTTTTGAAGTTTTTTGAGAACAGATAGATCATTTTGATTGTTATAAAGTCTCATTATTATATTTAGGTCGTTCACGAGTTAAAAAAAGTCTCTTTCCGCGTGTTCTTTGGGACCAGCAGCTCACCCTTAATTTCCCGATTTCCCAACTTCCGCTCGACGCGACTTTATTTATCGAACTGTATGGCACCGAAACCGTCAGATCAGCTCGAGAAACGCCAATTGAACGCGAGCATGAACTCTCCTCGACCAAAATTCCATTGTTCGACTTCAAGCGACGCCTGCTAAAGGGCGAATGCCTCTTCCGCCTTGAAAAACTCCACGAAAAACTACCCGAGCCTATAATTTACGTTGAGTTTCCTTACCACTGTATTCAATTTCCCGAGATTGCAATTTCCTCACAAACGAAAAACCCAAGAGAATCATCAGATTGGCCTCTTGCGCTGAAATTACTAGAATCGACATACGACACAAAGAATCTGACAGATTCTGAACGACAGTTGATTTGGAGAAACCGGTCAAATGCCATGCGTGATTTGCCTGAATCGCTTCCATTTATTCTGAGATGGTAAGAAGCTAAAACACAACCACATTTTTTGTCAAGTTCTTTGATTCTTGCTTTATTGACACGAAGCGAAGCTTCTAGCCTTTATTTTTTCAGTGTCGATAACTGGAATGCCGAAACGCTCTCCGAAGTTTCAGGTCTTCTATCAACCTGGCCGTCGATAAAACCGCTAATCGCTCTTTCGCTTTTGACCAAAGAATTTATCTCTGTGCAGTTTGTCCGCGATTTCGCAATCAATTCTCTAAAACATGCGAACGAAAGTGTCCTTCTTTCCATTCTTACACAGCTTGTTTCACTTTTGCAGTACGAAAAAGCTCAAGACGGTGTTCTTGCTGTTTTTCTTCTCGAAAAAGCGTGGAAATCCATCAGACTCACGTTCAATCTTCACGCTGCGTTGATCACTGCCGCTGATCATACAGCAGCTCCAATTTTCTACGTCATGCGCGATCTTCTCGAATGGTCATCTGGCTCTTCGCTGAAATCAGAACTTGCAAAAACGCAGAAAGTTTTGAATATTATAAATTTCACCGCAGAACAGATCAAAGAAGATCGATCCAATTATCTGGTACATTTTGAAAGCCTCTGGACCGCCCTAGTCGAGTTTAGCCCGTTTCGTCTCGCTGAATTTCCAACTGTAGAATTTAACAATATCGTGGTGAACGAATGTAAGCCATTTTCATCCTTTACGGCGCCGCTTCTTCTCACGCTTGAAGGCAAAAACGGAGAAAAATATTCTTCAATTTATAAAAATGGCGATGATTTGCGTCAGGATCTACTTGTCACGTCGCTTTTTCAAATGATGGAAAATTTCTGGCTTTCTCAAGGACTCGATCTACGTATGCTGGGATATAAAGTTTATCCAACAGCAAAGAATTGTGGATTTATTGAGATTGTTAAAAATTCGGTCACTCTCAGGTACTTTTTCTTTCAAAAAAGTAAACTTATTGCATATCTAGGCAAGTTCAAGTCGGCAACAATCAGAAAGAGCGTTGTCTTCACGACTGGCTTGCCGGCCAAAGAAACAACAAATTCGAGCTAATCGACAATTTCACAAGATCCTGTTCAGCTTATTCTGTCGCTACTTACATCCTCGGCCTCGGAGATAGACACAATGACAACATCATGCTCACGCGTCGCGGCCACATGTTCCATATTGACTTCAACAAGGCATTTGGGCATTACCAGAAGATTGGGGGAGTCATTAACCGAGATCGAGCACCGTTTGTACTTTCTGATGACATGGTCCTAGTTATTAACCACGGAGCGACGATGGAAACCGGGCGCAAGTTCCCTGCTTTTGTCCTGCGATGCACCGAAGCTTACAACATTGCGAGACATCACTGGAGAGAGATTATTTCGATGATTATGGTTTCTGCGCCGATGAATATGACTGCGCTAAAAGAAGGCGGAAATGAAGTGCAAGTTGTTTTTGAAAATTTATCTCCGACAATCGGTAAAATTAATTTTACTAAAAATAATTTGACGGTGAGATTTTAAGATGACATTGCCGCACAAGAAATGTTCTTCAATCGCGTCAAGAAATCCATCACATCAGTTTCCACTCGAATCAACTTCTTCATGCATACTTTCGCTCAGCTCTTTCAAACAGGAGGTTGGGACGGAGTGAAGCCTCTACCTGATCCGATGAAATACACTGTCCAGGAAGTTGGCCGTCCTATCGACTTTGAAATTGAAGGCTTTGAGATGCAATTCCGTCCACAAAAGATGTATCTGTATCGCTTGCGCGTCCGCTGGCCAAATCGCATGAGTTTTATTCTTCGCTCGTGGATTGAATTCACGCAGATTCGCTCTGTCATCGAAAAATATCAAATCGAGCGTGGAGGAGAGCTTGTTCCAGTTCTAGGCAAGGCCGAATTGAGTGCAAGAGACGACAGGGAATCTGTAGCAATCGCTAGAAAATCTGCAATATTCGACTTTCTCCAGTTTGCAAATGCTGAGGCGCAGGTTCGAGATCATCCAGCAACGATAACTTTTCTGTACGAAGATGAGAGAAGACCGCCCGCGCCAGTTAAATCTAACAGCATTCCGAATTCGAGCAGGCAAGGGATGATCAAATATCAGATGCTATTCGAAATGCAGAGTTCTCAGAGCTACTGTGTGAAACTGCTAGTCAAAAATTGTTTTGACCTTCCGTCGATCGAAGGTAGAGCGCCTGAAAGCTACGTAAAAGTCTATATTCGCGATGAAAGCGGGAATAACATCAAAAATACTAAACAGAAGACAACAACGGAGTACTCACATAATCCTGTATTCAACAAGGTCTTTTGTAAGTTTCTTTTTTTTTTTTGAATCAAAAAGAGAATGTAACATCCTAGATTACGATTTAGAAGACATCCCGTCTTTCATGGAAAAGAAAATTGAAATCTCGGTGTGGAATTACTCTGGAATTTCCGCGTCGAATTTCATGATTGGTCGCGTACTTCTTCCACTCAAGGAGGCCTCTGAAGGCTATCTTGAGCTTCTCTCGCCCTAATAATCAAACGCATTCTCTCCTACGATACCTACCCTGTAAATTCCTGTTCAATCCCGCTTATCTAATTCTTCTTCTCTTCTGATGCACAAAAAACACTGATTCTTTCATTTTGGTATTCGCTGCCATTTTCTATTTATTCTAACGCTTCAAATAAAAATTTTTATGATTATTTAACATGAATATGTGACTTTATTTATATACAGGGAGAAGAAAGTTTCAGCATGTTCCTTCTGGAAGGGCTTCAGTTCCAGAGCAGCACTGATTCTCGCGTCTGGGCTTGTTGAAGGGGAAGGTAAAGGTATCGCCACAGCATTCTGCGAATGGAACTGAAGGCCCAGTAGGCCGGTGACAGTGCTGATCCCGATCAAAACCTCCTAGATTATTTTAAGTAAAAGCTTTTTGACAATTCGGACCTTTCAGCTCATGAAGAGTTGGGTTCCAAGTTTCTTCTTGCTTTGCAAGGCTCTTTGCCAGCGATTTGTCGCACTCGCAGATAGATCGTCTGCAGGAGCCAGGCTTGTTTGTGCAGACAATATCTCGATCAGGATCTTCAGGAGCTCCAATAAGATCAAACCGGTAGCTATTAAAAAGTTCATAATCAAATCAAGGATTTCAATATTACCCAAGAAGCTCTCCAGCGCATTTGGTGACGCTTCCACCAGCCCAAGTTTTGTGTGGCTTCATTTCTTCGAACTCGACATTGAGACATCTTTGTGAGTTTCACGAGCAAGTTGAATGATAGAACATGCAGAGCGCGTAGCGTTTTACGCTTTTGATATTTACACGATTTTTTTTGTGAAACTTTCCTGTAGCATTGCTTAAAATCAAAGCATGCTTTGTCAATCGAGTCTTGTGGCTTGCCATATCCTCCTGCTGCAATATTGTGACTTCCTTCTGGCAAACAGTAACATCCGTAGAAACAGTATCGCCCGAATTTCTTGGAGTTCTGAAGCCAGAGAACGAGAATCTTCATCTGTCTGAATTTTCGCTCTTCCTCGGGGTTCGATGTGCGAGTTTCAGAAGTGCCCATCAGATTTCGGATCATATCGTCGATCTCGTCAAAAGTTCCGCCTGTAATTTGGTCCAAAATGGCAGTGAGCTCTTCTGGAGACTCTTCACCTGTGAAACCATAGGTGATTTCTCGGGTAGCTCTAGAATATGAGTTACAAAAAGGAGGCTAAATCTCTGGTAAAACCGTTGAAGCCGCGAAGCAGACGCCAATGAAGCTGTTAAAATATTGAAAATTTTCATTTTTCAAGTCAATATTTGTTACACTGTCTGAGGGTTGATGGATAAATCGTTGATTTTCATGATTTTATAAGCGCAGATAGTCAGCGCGCCACCGCGTGTCCCTACCCGCATTCCACCCGCAAAGTACTTTTGAAAGCAGTTATTGGACTTTTAATGTTCTTGCTCTTCCAAAATGCAATAAGAATTTCCCATGAACTTCCACTATCAATTCATTAAAATCGTATGCTGTTCGCTAACAGATAATGCGTTTCAATTTGTAGGTTTTCGTAACAGGTGTTCGATTTTTCGTGTCTTTTCAACAACAGGCAAAAATTTCGCTTTTCTCATATAAAGGACAAATAGTTCTATTCACCACTCAACAATGCGCGCCATGAAAAAGATTTATGTTTTTGGATTTTTTGGTAATAAAAATGCATATTGACCGAATAAAGAGAATAATGGGCCATTATTAATTGCTTTTTTAGCGTGGGTATATCTTGGCGTTGGAACATGTCCATGGAGTTTGATAAGCGAGGAAGGGTTTTCAGAGAAGTCAAATGCACTGAGCTGGACTGCAATTTACACGAATATAGCGAGTTTTCTTGCTATTTTGTTGACCGTCATCAATGGAAATTGCACTAACAGTATTAAAAGTAAGTATTTTTTATAACTTTATGTATCAAAAAACATTTATTCTAGAAGGGATAAAGAAGTTTTACTACCCAGTCATTTGCGTCTTATCGCAATTTGCCTGCGTTTCAAGTTCTGCGATTCTGATTGAAATTCTGAAATCACCAGATGCTTTTTCAGAGAGCTTGTGGCTCTTTGAAATCTACCGGAGCTCAATAAGTGAGTAACGTTCAAATACCGTAAAATACCAGTCATTAGATTGGATTGTTTCAATGACGGTCTCTCTTGGTTCGTTGCTGAAAATAACAAAAGAGAGCATTGAAACAGATTTGATAAAAACCGAGCCATACAGGAATGGATCAAATGAATTCTCTTTTAATTGAGATTTCCTCTCGTTGATTCTTAAAAGTGATCCAAATAACAACGACAAGAAAGAGGATATTTCTTACCGCGATCATAACATGAATCTGAGTATCGTTTAGTATAAAACTACTGCCACCTGAACTATTTTATTTATTTTAAAAACACTCACACAAAAGTTTCTTGTAAACTGATTTCAACTTGGATTTTTTATTCTTCTAAAATCAGCTTGCAAAATTATCGCCAGAATTTTTTATGAACACGCGCAAAAACTTTGTCTCGCGGTGATGATTTTAATAAAAGCACGTCCTGAAGAACAAATGCAGGTGCTGGAAACATCATTCAGAGCTTCTAATGCATTTAAACAGCGATGCACTTTTTTAAACTTCGATAACGTGTTGTTTCTTGCATTATACTATTTGAGTTCGCACTCTGGGTATTCTAACACAAGGTACAGTCTCAATCAATCAAAAATGCCACTGATGCTTTTTTAATAAATATTATCATTCGCGGCTCTTTCTCAAAAATTCCAAGTCCTTCTGTAAAACGGTACCGTCTTACGTAGATTCTGAGTCATTTCAAAGTTATGAAAATCAGAAGCGAGAAGAGTTTTATCTCAAAAACATGCACTCGAAGAGAAGGTGTGTGTTTTTATGAAACGTCTAGCAGGATGGTCAAGTCCAAATTAAAATGACATCACTCGCACCAAACTCAGAATTGGAGAAATTCCAGGGCGAGATTAAAAATCAGGTAGCAAAACTGAACAAGCGTTTCTCAAGGCTTCTGTATTTAAACGTTGTCCAAAAGCACAAAGTCCACTTTTTTCCAACAAACTACGATGCAGCTCTTTGCTTCTTAGACCGGGATTCAATCAAGACCGGGAGAATACTTTTTATCTGGTTATTTTATATTCATCCGCCATTTTTGATAATTGATATATTGTCAGAAGTCTCCAACACAATTCAATCCTGGCAAAAACTGCGGTTACGAAAAATGAGTCTTCCTTGTTGTCAAATTATCGACAGATGGAGATGAGCACTTTTCGGGACCTCATGGGGCTTTTCCGACAAATTATCCGGAATAAGAATGTCGGATTAAATCTGATGGCTAACCGTCTGAAATGATTAATCAGAGCTTATATCGATTTGCTAATCGACTATTTAGCTAACTTCGAAGAATATCAACAAGTCAAATTCAACAACCAGCTAGTTAAAAAATTCCGCTTTTGCATTTAAATATTTTCGTTTTGGCCCAGGTGTTCTCCGAAAAAAAGGCAAAGTGACCCGTGAGCAGTCAGCCGCGACAAATTTCGTGCGCTCTTGAAACTTCGAAAAAACTGTTGCTATCAAGTAAACATAATTATCGGGGTTAATTAGCCCTCCACTAACCAACTGGCGTTTTGCCAGTCCCAGGCCAATTTGAAAATCCTTGAATTCGAAAATTCAGTTCCGGAAATACGAGCTCCAGCCTTGTGGCTGAAATTTCATCCGGAGTAACAACAGAGCGGGATAAACATTTCAATTTCAACCCCCACGCGTGGAATAATCTTCTGCCACCTGTGCGATGATTTCACGGTCAACTTTTATCGGAGCTTGGCTACAAGATTAAATCGAAATGTCTCTGTTGATTTCAAATCTATCTGTAGTCAACTGTCTCGGCTGAATAGTAAACACTGTTGACCCAACAGATAAAAGAAGCTTTATCGCTTAACCAAGCCTGAAAGATAGTGCATGGAGGCTGTCAATCAGCCAAAACTGTGCATGCTGTAATTCTCAAAATCGAGAAAACTTTTTATTAAGTTAGTCAAGTCTTAGATTTTTGTGATCAAAAAGAGTTTTCTATTACGTGATCTTCTGTCAAGTCTTCTGTAAAGTTTTATGTAGATTCGTGACGTTTTTTAGGGCAACCGAAAAGATAGAAGCAAAATCCTCTGCAACCGCTAATAGATATTAATTACGATTTGTACTATTAAATAAGATCTCAATCATACTCTTCATATGTAGTTTCTTCCGTGGTGTCTTCTTCAAGTCGTTCACTAACATGAGCTTCTATGTCTTCTACGTCCTTAACACAGCACGTGTAACAAGTTCTTCCGTAGAGCCAATAAAAAAATCTTCTGTCGTTGTACGCTCTAAATCATTTTGACATCCGTTATCGATATTATGATCAAACTGTAGATATGGCAAAGCATTCGGGTCCTTCTCGCATCGTTTTTCACAAAGACGACGATAATAGCGACGAAAAATTGGCCTCTGATCGATATTAATGGCCCACAGTAGAAAAAACATTCCTATGTAGGCTCCAAATATATATCCAAACCATAAAAACAGAGTACAAATAGCTTCACCCGGAAAACCGATATCGCAAGTAACTCCAACCATCTTTTTCTCTTGAGCTGGGCTCGGCAAAACGTGGTCGAAGTGGTGTGTCTTCAGATAAGCACTAAATTTTAATACCGCTCAATGATTATGTTTAATTTATCAGTAAACAGACCTATGA
>Ga0115008_10003433_pt1 | contig 13131 bp, 16 predicted proteins | sample FraStrMetagenome_FD_87164 | JGI IMG/M metagenome (GOLD analysis project Ga0115008, IMG submission 87164) | Marine eukaryotic phytoplankton communities from Arctic Ocean - Fram Strait ARC3M Metagenome | ecosystem: Environmental > Aquatic > Marine > Oceanic | place: Fram Strait | collected...
CTGATGATTTTTTAGTGGAGTGCGTTTTCGAAACATTCATGTTAATTATGTTGTATGTTTTTGTGGTATTAACAAAAATAATATTACCATTAAATATGTTTAATTTTCAATTTTTTATAATGTGTGATAATAAATATGCAACTAAAAATATTATGATACGTAATTATTTAAATATGATTATTTAATTCGTTAGGATTTGTTCGGTCTATTTGCTCAGTTATAATTTTATTATAATATTTTTATGTATCAATATACCTAGTTTTATCAATAATTGTATGTGTTTTACAAATGTGATAAATGGTACATCTTTATTAATCTAATTTTCAACAAAATGTGTAAAATTAAATTGTTATTATTTCAATTTTGGATAACGAACCACCAACATTTTCTATTTTTGTTGGCGATAGTGCGTATAATATACATATATTGCATTAAAATTGAAATTGTAGAACTATTGAACATTCAAAATATAAAGTATAAAAACACAGCATAATGTCTCTAAAAAAACAACACGGTATGCACAATAAAAGTAAATTATTAGATAATATCTTAAAAAAAATAAAATTACGCATGGAAAATAAGGATATCGTAATGTTTTACAATGATGTGCCTTTTAATTTGCATAATTTTGTAAAAAAAATGACTCCAAAAATGACACATACATCGGATGAACAGATAATTAACGAAATTAATTCGATGCTAAATAAAAACACGGTTATGTACTCCAATTTACTATCATATGCTGAGTTTAATAGCAATGATAGTCAATCATTGATACACATAAATTCATTCATAAAAAGCGACAATGTGTTGTTTTATACATCATATATATATAGTGACAAAAATATTAATGTTATTGATACATTTATAACAGTCGTAAATTTATTATTTTATATGTCAACCCGATGATATTCATTTAATTACACGCATATAAAATTAAATGAATATTAATTTTATCACAATATGTTATAATCATATACATGATGTGCGACACAATTTTACTCTATAATATGAACAAAAAAGATTATTATCAAATAAATGGAATTTGCGATATTCCAACAGATATCAATGAAGATTTTGCACACATCGCCGACAAAGTTATTTATTTTAGATCTTTTTACATAATTGACGATATAGGTACAATATATGAAAATTGTATTGACAATTTTGGTGCAGAATTTCCTCTTAAACAACTTTATTATACTAAAAAAAGCCCAACAATTAATAGTCCAATATATGCATATGTTATCACAAAATCTGGTGATATATATAATATGCACATGACATTATGCAACGGTATTACTGATACAAAATGTGTAGTGACACTAATGTATAATAAAATAAATGATACGCGAAGTGATAACACAACAAATGTTATTTACACGGGAACATTACGAAGGACAAATAATGAATGTGTATATACGGTTGACCAAAATTTACCAAACGGTTGCGGCGATATTTCAAGTATATTCAGTTCACATATAGCAGATATTACTTTTGTACATTCAGACGATCAATTTAGTACCAATAGTAATCATATCATTGATATGATTTATAATTGTGATAATGCACAAAATAGATTTTGGATAATAAAAAATAAATCAGTAAATGAATCGGAACTGAATATACAAAATAATGTTATATCAAGGGAACAATTTTTGGCGATAATTGATGAAAATATTTTTGTTGAAAATTCATTAAATGTATGTAACGTGTTGCATACAGAAAAATACAGAGAATTAAAACATTTTTATTTTAAATACAATAATATTGGTAGTATGGCAACCGCTACAAATGTAACATCAAGATTATATTCATTAAATCAAATTAATAACGCATACATGGGTCTTACTGATACTGAATTAATTTTAAAACAATTAATTGATAATTTAGGCGAATATACGTCAACTTTAATAATGGATATATTTGCGCGGCATAAATTTGCTCTGAATTTTATGAGTTTACATGACAAATTTAATTCAAAATGGATAATTAACAACGTTACACCAATGTATGCACATCCACATGATAAATTTATGGACGTAAATTTTGGAAATATTGTTATGAAAAAAATGCGGGAAACATTTAGTGCAATTGATGCGAATAATTTAATTAATGACCAAAAACATTGTTTTATATTTTCACTTTACTATTCAATGTATAATGCATATAGTTATCTTAATTTTTCACATGGTGATATATTATTGGGGAGGAATAATAATATTTTATATGATGACGTTAAATGCAATAAAAATTATGTTGGATTTTATGTGGGACGTAATACAGGGCGCGATGAATATTACATATTTAAAGTTGAAAATAATAATATTCCATCAGCAATAATATTTGATTTTGGGAATTCAAATATCAATGTGTCTGGAATGAATCAAAATTACAAGACTTCATCAAAAATTCCGAGAAGCGGAACAGAATTAGATTTTAAATTAAAACACATGTCGCAATCTGAAATAAAAACATATACATATGATAAAAATGAGGGACATGTAATGGCAACAAAAATAAAGCAATGGGAAGATATGAAAGGAATAGGAGAAGTACTCCAAAGAATATTTCCAAATGATGGAAATAAAATAATGAACGTAACGACAGAAACACATAGTTTAGTTGACGGTACACCTTCTCATAACACTCGAAATGTATTTACCGAATTTAATAAATTTGATATCCAAACATTTTTAGTCGACAAATTTAGTGAATATAAATATACATTTGATGGTGATAACTATACAAAAGTGCAAAATGTTGTTCAAAGTCCGAATATTAGCGTAGATGATGTCGAAATTTATGGTGATAATAATAATGTTCCATTTATGCATGAAGATATTGAAAATATATTTATGCCAAAAAATAAAATATATTATGACAAATATAAATTTTCGGCATCGATAAAAGATTGTTTTGATGAAGTGTATAAAAATATTAATGTAGGAATTCAATCCAGCGGAATAAATTATTATGTGCACGGAGGACTCGTAAATTTAAATATATTTAATGAGGCATGTGTTAAAAAATTAATGAAAAACGTGAAAACTCTTGGCAACCATAAAACATATGAATTGTTATGTAAATCAATGACAACGACCGATATTGATTATGTGTGTGAAGATAGTGATTCTGTCGATAAGATTTCAATAACAAATTTACAATATTTAAAAAGAGAACGAGAGCATGCTCTTAAATATATAAAATTATTATATTGCAAATTATATAATTTATTTTCGGGAAATGTTGTGTTTTGCGTAAAACGTGTACTTGTTGATCATACGTTGACGCAAATAAAAATATTAATCCAATCCGAAAATATGAATATATGGCTACCTTTTTCTGATATTGGAATCAATCGTGCGCCGTCAATTATTATAAATAATACGAACAACTATCAGTTACAACACATATTTAATTTAGAGATACCACATTTGTTAGATTCAATTGACATACATGACATACCGCGGAGACAAATAAAACTTCGACAGCGAATATTAAGAATGATTATGATGATTTTGTTTGTAATTGACAACAAAATGAATCATTTTGGTTTTGCAAATAATATTGATTTAGGCGATTATTCACTAATTGACATACCAAAATTAAAACAATCAATAATTAAAATAAGAGAATTATACAATCAAATTCCATTAAATCATCAAAATTACATCAGAAAAATATTAAATATTTACGGTAAACATAATATATCTGACATGATACTATTTGATGACGTCGGTACATTTTCGTTAAAAAAAAATATTCGAGAAATAATAGAGAAACAAATAATTAACTTCAAAAAATATGATTTCCAAAACATTGCAAAGCATACATTAGTTTCGTATTCATTTATGAACATAATATATAATAAACAATATAACTTAAATTGCAATAATCAGGAAAATTGCAATTCATTGTTTCAAAATGTATATATGTTAACACAAATAGATAAACAACTCAGAAACAAAAAAGCATTAGGAGATATGTATATTGCTTATAAGACAGTGTTAAATAATCTTGATGTGAACCAACGATTGCGCAATTTTTCTGGGTCCGGTTACGATGCCATTAATTCATGCATGATTGGAATGATTTATGGAGAACAATTTTTTACGTTTACACAAAGGAATGATCATCAAGAAATTACAGATAATAAAATTGCCAACGCTGAAATAATGACAACTATTGTAAACATGAAACAGCATAATAATGAATTATTTAATTATTTTGAAAATAATGCAAAAGGAAACAATTTCTATGTATATCGAGGAGAAAATTTTGGCTTTTCAGGTGACTCAACTTTGTTAAGCATGGATGTAGGTGATATATATGTCACACCTACACATACGTCAACAACACTCAATCTAGATTCTGCCTTTTCAAATAAATCAATTATGTTGCGCATAAAAATGCATAAAAATGCTCAATTTGTTGTTCTATTAAACTATTCTGTTGTTCCTTATGAACATGAAATTACGATTCCTTTTGGAACCGTGTTAAAAATAACAAATAAACATTATTATTTAAAAAATGGAGAAAGAAATAAAATATATGTGATCGATATGGAATATGTTAATAATATAAATTATGACGACATTGATGATTTTATTAAATACTACAAATATACATATTTAAAAAATAATGTCATAATTGACGAAGAAACTATGCGCGATACTCAACATGTGCAAGGAAATATTACTCGTAATCGCATAAGTCGCACACCTTCTACACCTTCTGCATCTTTGACACCTTCTGCATCTTTGACACCTTCTGCATCTTTGACACCTTCTGTATCTTTGACACCTTCTGCATCTTTGACACCTTCTACATCTTTAGCACTAAATGGCGGAAATAAAAAATATGATGACTTAATTTTAAAACGCAAGCTTAAAAAATATAATCATAAAATGAATAAAATAATTAATATGAATGGAGGTTCGGTTGATACTATGAATTATATAAATGGCACAACACATCAACCAAATAAAGAACATCACCAGCCAAATAATAATGATCAACCAAATAATAATGAGAAACAACCAATTAATAATGAGCAACAACCAAATAAAGATCAACAACAACCAAATAATAATGAGCAACAAATATTAGAAAAAGTGGAAGGATTAAACGAACTAAAAAAATCAAAATTATTAAAAACTGTAAAAAATATGAAACTTGTAAAAGATAAACTAGTTATGAACGAAATTTTGAGAGAATTATCAAAATATAAAAATAAATCTTATGATGACGCATTAACGTTTATTTTAACTAAAATAGAGTTACGCATAGAAGAACAACAATTATTGAAAATATATTACAATAAAAAAGAGTTGGCTTTAGATAATTTTTTAAAAATGTTTCCGGATGCAGGCGAAAAATTTGGTCTAGGTGACGCACAAATAATTGAAACATTAAATTTTTCCTTAAAAGAAAACACACATGTGTACACAAATGTTCAAACGTATTATGAGTTTAATGATGGAGAAGTTCAAAAGTTAATACATATAAACTCAGCCAAAGAAAGCGCGAATATATTGTTCGATACATCATATATTTACACAGATAAAAACATATATGTTGTTAATACATTTGCAACGATAATAAATTTGTTAATGTATGAAGCATTAAAATGATTGACTATAAAAAAATTATTTATTGCACATTTGTGTGACAGACTTTTTGGTTGACTGTTTGACATTAGTTGACCCGGATGATAGAGTTTGTTCAAAAAGCCAATTGATTGGTTCAAAAAGACATTCATCTTCTTTTACACATATATCGAAATGTTTAATTGGTCCATCTTTGTACAAACCCAATAATGTTGACGTCCTAATTCCAACATGTGCATGATTTTCAAAATTTTCATATTCATTTTCTTTTTTAACTTTTCTTACTATATCGTTTTTATTTCCAACAATTGCTATTGGAATATTTTTCATGTTTGAGTCTTTCATAATTCGTTTAATTTCTGGCATCCAATTAGTTGAAATACTTTGTTTACTTTTATATTCAGATGCGTCATACATTAAAATAATACCATCGGAACCAGATGTATAGCAATCACGAAATCCACTAAAACATTCTTGTCCTGCTGTATCGTACATTTGAGCACATAAATCATATTTACCCACGTTATAATAAGATTTTCCAATATTACATCCTCGTGTTGCATCATATTCTTTTTCAAATTTATAATTTATTTCATCACCATTATGCAATCTATTAAAATAAGATGTTTTTCCTGCACATCCGTCTCCAAGTATTGGAAACTTAAACAAAGTTTTTGATGGAGCCGGCTGACACCTCTCGCCAAAAATTCCTGATGTAAAAAATGACATATCTATAATTATTATATGATTGTGTTTTTGTTATATTATTATGTTTATTGATATTCGCGCGCAACTATTTATTTTTCAATTTTTACGAAAATATATATGTACGTAACTAATATATTTTAAATATGTACGTAACTAATATATTTAATAAATTAGATAAATAACAAATAAATTAAAATAATCCAAAAATACCTCGAGGCTGTTTTTGTGGTTCATCTGTTGTTTTTATTTTTTGAAGTTCATCGTAAATAAATAATAAACGTTCATCAACTGTCATGTTCACAAATTGTATTCGCTTAATTTTATTTTTATAATCTGGATCAATTTTTGAATAAATTTTTGTTGTGAATAATGGGTCCATAGTATCAATATCATTATAGTCAGTCATTTTAATAGTTTTAATATCATTTGTGTCGAAGGTCAAACATCCTGAACCGTTTGGTTTTCCCGAACTTATATTTAGACATGCCAAATGAATGATACCATCTTCGGAATGAAACACACATGAACCATCTGGTAAACTGTCTTCAAATTCTCCATCAATCATGATAATTTTTTTATCACTATCATGATATAATTTGCATTGTCCATTAAATCCTGATTCTGTTTTTGGTCCTTCAAATTTAATATTTCCTGACACATAATATTCAATGCCTTGTTTTTTAGACATAATTAAATTATGTTCATGCATGAATTTTTTTTCGGATACGCTTGATCTTTCGTCAAAACGAATACCAAATGTTTTATCAAGAAATGTTAATTCAATGTCAATATGTTTATTTTCATCTGTTCCATCATCGTTGTCATTTCGTGACAAAATAAATATTCTTTCGCGCGATACATTTGCTTCAATATAAATATTGTTCTCATCTTTTGTTGATGCTAATTTAAAGTCACCTATGTCTGATAATGTCATTACACAATCATCATATTCAGTGTATGTTTTAGTATCCGCATCGCTGCTTGATAATGCATATACCTTGACCACAAAAGAAGATTTTTTTGTTTGACTGTCCATTATGTTGTTTTATGTTATTGTTGTACCGTAATGTAAAATATACCCGCTATTCATAAAAAAATTCAATTTTTTGTGTCGCCATATAAAATAAAATAACTAAAATGTCAATGCGGGGAACAAAAATGCTATGTTAATGCTAAAAAACACTGATTCGTATGGCAATTTTTTGAAGTGTGTATGATTTCTTTAAAGTGTCCGTGTGATTTCTCGTCGTGCAGCGTCAAATAAAATAATCAAGATGCCAACTCAGGGAACAAAAATGCTCCGCTGATGCCACAGAACATCGACTCGTATAGCAATTTTTTGAAGTGCCTATATGCTTTCTTGTCAGTTTCTGCAAAAACATGTTTCATGTAGGTGTACGTTTCGATTTGTTCACGCGTGAGAGAGTTATCAAGTCTGCTGTGGAGTTCGATGATCGGTTTTGAAGTTGCGTGATCCCTGACTTTCACTTCAACTTCAATACCGTCAACAAATTTGACGAAAGAAAAATAGCGATTTGTTGGGTCACTTGGGTTAAACACATGGTCGTACTTGTAGCCACAATTCACCAACACTTCTCCAATGAGTTGAAGCATGTGCGCATCATGCTCGCCATTTTCAAGATTGAAATAATTAACGATCACGCCAATGTCGACATCCGATGCTCCAGGCAGATTTAATTTTGCCCCAATTGATGACATTAGCGTCACGAACGCAACGTTGTGTTTGCCTTCAAGATCTTCACGAAGTTGCTTGATTTCTTTTGACGCCATTTCCATGACTTTGATGTTGTCCAAATCGCGCGCAGCACAATAGTCCTCTGCCGCTTGAGGATTTTCGGGTGGTGCCCCAATTTGTTTCATAAGTGGAAACAAGCAGTTCATTTGTTCTTTCACGTACTGAAGAGCTTCTTCGGCATTGGAAAACGCTTTTTCTTTTTTCAATATTTCGGTCATTTTGTGCTTGATTGTGTTCAACGTTGATGGTTCATTTGTTGCTGATTGTGATGCACCCATTGTTACTGTTCGGTGTATGTTCAGTGTGGATAAGTACTATGTAATTAACATTGGACTCAATAAAATGTTGACTAATTCAATTTTTACGTGGTAGTAACCAAATTAAATTTTGGAATAAAATAATTTGATTAAGGCATTTCACTTATATGTTTCCAAATCACGCTTTCGTCACGCTTGACATCAATGGTGTCAAAGTATAAACCAAAAAATGAATAGAAATCTTTCAGCAGAAATTTAAATTCATCACTAATAGCACTCATCATCAAGTCTTCAATTTTTCCTGGAATCGTATTAAAATCACCCATGGCACAAACCGAACCAGGATATGCTTTCATGACTTTTTGCAGTTCAACCATCGCAATGTAGTTATTGTTCTTTTCACCATCGCCTTTAAAATCAAGCGGAAAATGAAGTCCCCACACAGTTTCGCCAGATTTCAAGCACATGCCAACCATGCCCGAACCAAAACCAGCCGGCAGAATGTTTTGCACATGATATTTACTGATAATATCTTCAGCTCCAGGTGAAATCCATGCGGACACAGCAAACTACATACATGAATTGACATCGTTGTTGCATTTCTCGATAAAAAAATTTAACCCGGTAATTTCACTGATGACATTTCTCATCTCAAGCCATGAAATCTCGTCACGTCGCTCACCAATGTTTCCGTAAAATGAAGAACAACCCGATTCAGACATGAACACCGTGTATGGTCCGTCACAATGCGCAAACAAGAACGTTGCACAATGACACAAGCCGTGTATGTGCCAATGGAAAGCCTTCAATGTTCGAATGCACATCATTTGCCAACGACACGTAAAAAAATGTCATCTTTCCAATGCAAATGCTGTAAATTTAATGGTCTGTCGTTGTGTACAGTTTTTTTTCATGATGGAGTTCTTGTTTTGAAATTTCAGTGCCGATAATTTTTCCGTCGAAAAAGCTATACGATATAAATTGAACATCCTCTTCGTAATTTTTTGAAATGAAAACATTGTCCAATCCAGTTACTGGCGACACCATATATTCCTCTTTTGACACATAAAATTGTGTCGACAGAGATTTTTTCATCACTGGTTGCGGAGGTGGCAATTGTTCAGATTGTGAAGCACCCATTGTTATTGATTTTGTGTGTTATGATGAGTTATGTAATTATATAATTAACGTGACATAAGTTTATCATAATATGCAATCCATATTTATCCTTCAGCGTGTGGATTATTTATAGCCATAATGTGCCAATTAGTTTTACAATGTGGTAGATACAATTAAATGTTTTTAAATTGAACAACTAATTTGTTTTATTTAGTAGACAAAATTGAAATAATATATATATATATATACATGCATTTTATTTAATACCAAACAAGAGATTAACTGTGGTTAAATAATATATATAAATGGGTAATTATCCTTCTAATAATGATAATAAGCTTAAAATTGTGTCCGATGTTGAACAAAAAATTAAAAATGACAAAAAACGCGAAGTACATGAATTTCATAGAATTGTATTGATGATTTTAACAAATGAATCACATGTTTACATATTTTAGTAGAAACTCTAATTATCATAAAATGCATGTGACATGTAGAGGCGAATTATTTGAACAAAATACGCCAATTAATTATGACGATAATAATCCACACGCTGAAGGAGAAATATGGATTGCATATTATGATAATTACGGAATGATCGAATCAACCACAAAAGAACAAAATGAAAACGCAATATTTGTCAATGTGCGCATTTTCATAAAGCAAAATTGTATTCATGATTCTAAAAATAAGCAATATATTATTACAGGTTGTGATTTTTGTGACGGACAATATAAAATGGAACATGTGAAAATTACAGATAAATTAAATATCGTGCCACCAATTTATCTCAATGACATCGAACGTAAAAAATATGATGGAACAATAAATGTCACAACACATACACAATTAACAAATATTATCGGAAATGAACCATCATCAAAATGTATTATTGATACCGTTAATTACGCGTTGTTAAATGATTTCCCTGGCAAAAATCAAAATGTTGCAATTGTAATACACAAAATATTAAATGGTAAAAATTCACAATTACACTCATTCATTCATAACAAATAATGTTAATAATGCAAAAAATAACAATGGCGTAATCATACATCATACTATTGTTACTGTTATGATGATTAACAATTAGAATTTATAAGTAATCAATCACGTGCACTTTTAAAATATTAATTTATAAATTAAATATAATTATCAATCTTTTTTAATAGACAAAAATTGAAATAATATATATATATGCGTGAATTTTATTTAATACCAAACAAAAGATTAATCGTGACTAAGACTAAATAACATATAAAAATGGGTAATTCTTCTTCTAAAAATGATGATGAAATAGATCGCGATGTAATTAGACAGACCAAAAAAAATAATAAAAATGATTTTCATAGAAACGTATTGATGATTTTAACAAATAATTCACATGATATGTTCAAATATTTTAATACACACCAAAATGAAAATAAATGTTTTATAACATGCAGTGGCAAATTATTTGAAAAAACACACAAATTGATTATTCTAATAAAAATGTGGATGCTGAAGGTGAAATAGAGATATTATATTATATACGTGACGGTGGTATACATCATACGAATACGAAAGAACAAAATGAAAGCGCATTATTTATTAAAATAAAAATTTTCATAAAGCAAAAATGTGTTCACGACACTAAAAATAAGCAATTTATTATTACCGGTTATGATTCTTGCAATGGACAATATAAAATGGAACATATGAAATCTAAAGATTGGTTCGGTAAATCGCCACCAATTTATTTAAATGATGACGACCATAAAAAATATGATGGTACAATAAATGTAGCAACCCGTACAAATTTAACAAAAATTATTGGTTATGAACCTACATCAAAATGTATTATTGATGCTGTTAATTATGTGTTGTTAAATGATTTCCTTGGTAAGAATCAAAATGTTGCAGACGTGATACATAGTATGTTAAACAAAAAAAATTCACAATTACACTCGTTTATCACAAATAATGTTGATTATGGAAAAAATGATTGTGATGACATAATTACAAATAATGTTATTGCGACAGTAGTAGAAATTGGTGAACATTGTTAACAAATTATTAATTTATAAGTAACACTAAAAATTCATCACAACTATTTGCATCAATAGATAATAATGAACATTATTTACAATTGTCATTTCAAAATATAAACATATGAATAATCATTATCAATGTAATTTTAGTAAACATCAAGATAATATATGGGTAGCAACAGAAAAAGTACATGGTTTCAATTATTCGTTCATATGTGATGGCGTCACTGTTTGTCCAGCAAAAAAAGGCTCCACATTATCTCCTACCACGGGATTTAATAATCATCAAAAAGTGTTCGCATTGTATAAAAATGAAACGCAAAAATAATAAATCATATTTTGTCAATTACAATGCATTGGTTCAAATATTTAGTCCATATGGTGCTATTATTAAATTGACGCCAGTAATCATGACTGGTACACTAAAAGAAATATTAGATTTTAATCCAAAATTTGAGTCGATTATTCACACATTATATGGACTGGAAAAATAGATAATAATTTTGCAGAAGGTGTTGTAGTAAGATTGCTGAAAGATAGAGTGTTACCCAACAGTAAATATGATGAACGAATTATGTTCAAATATAATAATCCTGATTTTAATGAATCAACAATGGACACACTCAGCAAAAATCATTTAAAAGCATTAAAAATTAATGATAGAAATGTTTATGTTTTACTTTTTGAAACATATATGACCATGCATCGAGTTGAAAACATAAAAAGTAAATTAAATGATGATGAAAAAAATAACTGAAAAATTATTATATGATGACGTGATGATAGATTATAGCATTGATGAATCTGCACTTGATGACGCATGACGCCGAAATAAATAAAAAATTTAAAAAATATTTTTGATTGTGTAAAGGATTTTTACACAGAAACAAATTGTTTTAGTAAATACGCATCATAAAATATTGAAATGTTATTCATCTTGACATACATTATATTATAGCATTATTTTATACAACACATACATACTTAACACAATGTCGTACACGTATACATATTTGGATAATACTAAAACACATTTGATGATTGAAACAACAATCGTAAAACAAAAACATGTTAAAATATTTTGTTGCAAAGTGAACATTGACAACGGTATTGTTTTAAAAAATTTTGATGGGATTCAAGAATTGGAAGACACGATTGGTAACGGTAATATTATTTATGATGACGATAACAAAAATTCAACAGAAACAATAATGTCGACGGATATACATCATGTTGCTGACCAGAAGAAAAAAATGTATATAATTCTAACAGAATTTCCTGGAATATCAATTAAAATGAATTTTATTCCCGCAAAACATTTCAGCTGGATGAAAAACGAAGAAATGGATGAACTAAGAAAACATCACTATGCTTCAAAAAAACAATCTCACGTAAAATTAGAATCTGAAAACGCGTTATTAAAAAAAGAATTGGCAGAATTTAAAAACAAATTTGACATGTTGAGTTCATTTGATTATATAAATTTTTGTCATAATGATGTTCTCGTGGAAGATAAAAAACGTATGCAAGATAAAATTATAGAATTACAAATATTGAACGATTATTTGCAATCATCTGAAATGCAAATGAAAAGAAAGAAATGTGATGAATATTTGTCGAGCTCTTATAAAAAAATTAAACCATAAAAA
>Ga0115008_10003435_pt1 | contig 13129 bp, 13 predicted proteins | sample FraStrMetagenome_FD_87164 | JGI IMG/M metagenome (GOLD analysis project Ga0115008, IMG submission 87164) | Marine eukaryotic phytoplankton communities from Arctic Ocean - Fram Strait ARC3M Metagenome | ecosystem: Environmental > Aquatic > Marine > Oceanic | place: Fram Strait | collected...
AGTTACTTGTTTTCTCCGCCAAACCTATACGTAGTCCTACGTATATTTTGTTCAAAGTATGTTAAAATAAGTTGTTGTGTTTACGGTTTACCGTATTTAGAAGTAGATAGGTTAAGGAAAACTAAATATGTTGGAAATTCGTGGAGTTTTTAGAGTAAATAGGGAACTAGTGATTAATGATACACGTTTTTACAAGCTGGCATTTTTTATATTTTCAATTAGTGTGGTTTCATTTTGACCGTTTCTACCCAATGAAATTAAGGAGCTTTTTTTGTTAGGGTCACATATGCTATTTACAAGTACTTTGTTGTGATCAAATAATATTGTAATCTGTTCGCCTAAACTGCCAGATGAAAAGCCTGGATGTGTTCTCGCAACAATTGCTTTTGAATTAGACGTATGTATATGCCATTCTAATTCCTCTGCAACTTTTTCTATGATGTTATTTAATTGCGATTTGTTGAGATTGGTATGTACTTCTTTAAATTTTAATCTGCTTTTTTGCAAGTAGAACAATAGAATTCCTAATACTGTTGGGATTATTATAAACCAAATTTCTCCAGATGTTAAGGGCTTAAATGAGTTTTTAAAATAATCTTTGAGATGCATAACGGTAAACGTAACAGGTAGTATAAAACAAAAGCCTACAATGCCAAAATGCTGTACCTTTTGCCAAAAGTTTAATTTAAGTTCTCGTTTTTCTAATCCATATGTTATGGTTTCGCTTGTCATTTAATTTGGTGGTTTTAATTTGGGTGTTGATTTATAACGTGGTTAAGGAACTAATACAGTAAATAAATACTTGCTAGTAATAAATTATTTACTTGTTGTTCAACGTTTTTATTTCTCAAAGTAATTTAAAACTTTGTATTCAATTTTTGTGTTTGTCGCATTTAAGATTTCAATTCGCAATCCACGAAATCCAATAATTTCACTCTCAGATAGATCGTACTGTAAGTCTTGTCTAAAAGATGGTCTGGCATAATCATTAATATATTCTCTATAAATGAATTTAAGGGCATTACCAACACGACCATTATAAATAAATTCTTGTTAAAGTAGTCTTTGTTATTTGCTCGTACTGTTGTTTGAATATATTCTATGTCTTCTTTAGGTGGTGTTATAAAGTTTAATCCAAAGTCACTAAATCCGTTTGTGTAAATTCCATCAGTGTTACTTGTTGTATAAATAATAGGGTTTGCACCACTTTTCGGAATTGCTATACCATATGTCACTTCCGAAGAATGTTTATAGAAATCATATTTATTTGTAGTGTGGTCATTAATAAAAATCTGACCTAAAGCATTTGTTTTGAAGATATTATCTAGTTGTATCTGAAACTCTTTTGTGATTTCTATAGCGTTATAAGTAATTCCTTTTTCTTGTGATGCAAGAGAGATTCCAATTTCCGCGTTGCTGATTGTATTCAATGCAGGTGAGAAAGTTGTGGAATAATCTGGTTTTACTGCATTTTTTTGTGCTACACATGAGACCAAGGTGATTATGACAAATAGAGAAATTAATCTTTGCATTTCATATTTTTTTTAATGTTGAACAACTTATTGGCTACGAGTAGTTGCGCGGTTAAGCAACTAATTTATCAAATAAGCACTTACCAAAGCAACTAATTATGCATAGTGTTGGCAGTAGTTATTGGCTTTTTTCATTCTCCAATCTTTTCTTTTCAAGTTTCATTCTTTTTTTTATGTTTTTTCATTAATTTTTTATCTTCTAAAACATCCCAAAAACAATACTCATATTTTGGAAGAACAAAATCACTTTCGGAGTAAGGTTTTGTAATCATTGATTTCAAAATATATTCAAAATCAACAGCGTTTGGTTTTGAATAATAATTAAGTTTTATGATTTTTTTGAATTCAAGTTTGTTTTTTAGAAAATACAAATTTTGAAAAAGTAAATTATTGTTAATGTCAAAAATGAAAGCATCTGCAAGATTTTTAAATTCACTTTCTTCGTAATAAATATCAATGAAATAAAAGTCGGATTTTATAATTTTAATTTTCTTACAGTCAAGATTATTGATAGTGAATATAGAATCACTTTCAACTATTTGAACTTTACTGGTATAATCAACTAATTCAATATTAGTAGTTTCTATACATTCATATTTTGGTGTGTGCGTAATTTTTTTTGACGAAACTAAATCAAAAATATATTCAATTTTTTCTTTCTTGTAATATGTTTTTCTAAATTTTGCATCTCCAAATACTATTTTAATAGAGTCAACTATTCTTCCTTTTTTTTTCCAACGATTATAAAATGTCGAGTCATTTATAATAATACGAATAGAGTCTTTGTCTTTTCGATTTGGACTTTTAAATTTAAAATCTTGTTCTTGTTTCTTTTGGATATGGATATTTGTTTTAGTTTCATATTCTAAAATGCCTTCAAAATCTTGAGCACTTAAAGCGGATATATTCAGAATGATTAATGTTAAAATATATATATTCTTCATGTATTTTAATTACTGCCAACGTGTTGTATCTGGCTAGTTGCGATGATGAGAACTAAGTTAATAAAAGAAAACGAACTAGAATAAGTTCTTTAGGATTTTCCGAATATACACAAACTAGCAATTAAATATACAGGTTGTTGTGCTGTCGTTATTTTTTACTTTCATTAAAAAACTTTATCCCACTTTTTTATTATTCAAGCTCTAAGTCTATCATTTGAATAATATCTTCCGCCTTTCCAATTAAATATAAGGTTTCTTGATATGTGCCTGAAAGAACTCTAACTCTAAAATGAAGTAGGTTGAGAAATTTTTTATAGCGTAAAATAGATTCATAATCACTTTTTAAAATTTGGTTATCAGGCATTTTCGCAAAAGTAGGTGTGCCAAATCTCGAAAAAAGAGTTATGTTCGACTCGGTTAAATTATTCACAGAAATGAAATCTGACAAAACATTTTTATAATCATTATTATAAAGATTACTATCACTAATTTCATCTTCCACCATGTCGGCCACATCTCCTGGCCATGCAATTAGTATATTTCTAAGTTCGGTGTTCGTAATCAGATTGATTTTTCCAGTATTCAATAATACTGATAATGATCCCGCTTCATTGTTGAAAGTAGGAGCATACAATGTCCAACCAAAGAGGCTATCCAAGTGCTTTTCTGGATATTGCTCAATTTCTTCTACATTTATAAGTGTAATATCTTTAGCAGCTGTAATAAAAGAGGACCTAATTGCATTCAGAATTTTAAATTCTTCAGCAGCATTTTTATAATCTTCTTTTAAGTTGCTTAATATTTCTTTCTCTTCTTGTCGATCCAATCTTTTTTGATTCCAACTATTTATACTTAATGCAATCAGAATTCCTATAACTACAAGAATAACTTCGCCAATTGCATATTTAAAATACTTTCCAGTTTTGTTTTGTTCCATGAGGTTGTAGCGTATTTTTCTAAAGAATTTAATCATGATTTGTACTTTTAATTTCTCCGCAAGTGGTTATCTCCACCAAAGGTCTAATCGACCTTTGATTTTGCTTCTCAAAATTGCGTTTCCATAATCTAAATAATTTTATCATTAGTTAGCGGTTTCTGTTAATTAAGCACAAGGTTGAACTTTCGTTATTTTAATTTCTTATTAATACTTTCAATCAACTTTAGAGATTCTTGCTTATAATCCCTTAAATGGCCTAAATATATTTTATAGTAAAGCAAGTAGAAAGAATTTACTCTATTCCTTTAATCAGTTGATGAGAGAGCGTATTCTATAAATTCATCATTTATATTTTTGTTTAGAAAGTCTTCAAACCAAGACTTATTGTTCTTGAAGTAAAAATAGTTGTCATGAAAATCTTTAGATACCTCTTCAGTTGCTACGTCTATTTCTATATTGAAATAATTATAAAACTTAATAATATCAATTGAAAGACTATCGAGATTCGAGTCAAAATTCGTACTGTTTTCTTTCAGTAATTCTACGCCACGTTTATTAAAGCTGATGTCTGGAAATCCGAATATAGCTGTAAAGTTTTTACACTTTTAATAATCATCATAAGTTATGCTTTTGTTTATAACATTTTTGAAGATACTGTCCTTAATAGCTGTTGATAAAATTACGTCATCAATAATTTTGATGTCAGATAATAAGTCATTTTGTATAATTGAGTAGACACTTTTGATTTTATTATCAAATTTACGGTTCTCATTCCAATTACTAATTAATAGAGCAATCAATATCCCAATAACGACAAGCACAATTTCACCAATAGCATATTTAAAATACTTTCCAGTTTTGTTTTGTTCCATAAGGTTGTAGCGAATTTTTCTAAAGAATTTTATCATATTTATTTCCTGAGAAAGCGGAAATCCTTTTGGTTAGCGGTTGGTCATAATGAAGTGTAAGGTTCTTGTGCATGGCTAGTTGCGTTGACTATGTCTAAAATACTAAAAGAAAACGAACCAGCGGTAGTTCCGTAGGAATTTCCAAGTAGGCTAGAACCAAGCAATTAGTTTTAGAGACTTCGCTCTTGCAGTTTTAAGTGAAAAATTTGATAAGATTTTAATTACATGAAATTTCATTTTAAAGAGTAGTGATGATCAATTAAAAAATGATTAATTACCTTACATCATATTTGTCAAAATTTAAAGTATTACATGAAAAAATATATCCTTCTATTTCTTCTTTTGTCATTTCTTATTAGTCCTCAATACATCGCATCTCAAACTGAAAAGCCAAAAGTTGTTCTTGTTTTAAGTGGTGGTGGCGCAAAAGGATTGGCGCATATAGCTACTTTACAAACTCTTGATTCATTAGGTATTGTTCCAGATTTAATTATTGGAACAAGTATAGGAAGTGTAGTAGGAGGTTTATATGCGACAGGATACTCAGGAGATAGTATTGCTGCTATTGCGAAAAAAATAAATTGGAATAAAATATTGAGAGGAAGTATTCCCTTAAGTAATGTAAGTGTTGAAGAGAAAGGTCAATTTAAAAAATATCTAGCTGAAATTGATTTGATAAAAGGGAAACCAAAAGTATATTCTGCTATTCTAAATGATCAGAAACTTAGAGAGTTATTTTCTTTGCTAACCTTCCCAGTTCTTGAAATCAAGGATTTCAATGATTTATCGATTCCTTTCAGGTCTATGACTACAGATATTGTGAATGGAAAAGAAGTTCTTATAGATAGTGGATCCTTAGGGTTAGCCATGAGAGCTAGTATGTCTATTCCGGGTGTGTTTTCTCCGGTTCCTTATAAAAACACCTTATTAGTTGATGGCGGAATATTAAATAATTTTGCAGTTGATGTCGCGATTGATATGGGAGGAGACATAATTATTGGAAGCCTTGTTGGTGGAGGAATGCAACCTAAAGAAAAATTAAATAGTATTCCAAGACTTCTTTTTCAGGCAAGTATGCTTACTAGTAATTTAAAAAATGAAGAGAATAAAGCACTTTGTAATATATTAATAGATCATATACCAAATATAAGTTATTCGACTGGTGATTTTGAAAAAGGCAACCTTATATACGAACAAGGAAAAATAGCTACGAATCAAAATATAAAACAGTTAGTTGAATTAGCAGAAAGCTTAAAACAATTTAAACAACGAAAGCATGAGCTTCCAAAATATAAAAGAACTATTGTTTTAGATACTATTGTTTATGAAGGCATAAGTCCTGCTAATCTGGAACTAGTAATAGCGAGAACAAACATAAAAACAAATAAAGAGTATGTGCCTGAAGATCTTATTGAAGGTGTAGAAAGGGCTACTGGAACTACTTTATTTAGTCAAATAATATTTAATGATTTACAATATGATGGAAAATTGGGATTGGAATTAAATGCAATTGAACATGCCAAACACCAAGTTAAAGGTTCTCTGCACTATGACACATATAGGGGTGTTGGATTAGTTGCCAATTATACAGGTAGAAATGTTGTAGGGAATTCTTCTCGCTTTCATGTAAGCCTTGATATTGCTGAACAGCCAAAAATTAGAATTCAGTATCAGAGAAATTTTGGAAAAGAAAAACTATTGTGGTGGAGATCTGATGCCTTATTTGAGCATCTAATACAAAACGTATACGTGGCTGGAGAACTCTCTAAAAAGATGAAATACAATTATTTTCAGTACGACAATCAAATTAATAAAAATATTAATTCTTTAAATAGTTATGTCGGACTAGGTATTAATTATGAACTTGCAAGTATAACGCCCGATATTGATCCAAAATTTAGTGAAGATGGTATAAAATTGAATGAGTATTCATTCAACAGTTTGGAGATTTATGCACAATATAGCTTCAATAACATGAATGCTAATTTCTACGCAACGGAAGGAACTATTTTTAATGCGAGCATCGGAAGGTCTCTTTATAGTCATGTTGATTTAGAGTTTTTTAATAATGCTTTACCTCCAGTCAATGGTAATACTAATAAATACACAAAGACCATAATTGAGTTTCAAAAAAGGATTCCGTTTACTAAAAAATTTACAGGTATAATTGGTGCTAATACGAACTTTATTTTTGAAGATGCCTTATCTAATGATGACCTTTCATTTTTTGAATATGGATATACTCAAAAATATTTTTTTGGAGGTAACTTACCAAATCAAAGAAAAAACAATTATGAATTTCAAGGATTAAATGAAGATGAATTGAATGTAACTCAATTAATGAGACTTAATTTAGCTTTACAATTTAACCCTTTAAATAAAACTTACATTACTCCTCATTTTGATATTGCATCTGTTGGTTTTGATGACTTTGACGAATACCTTAAAAATGCGTTCTCACCAAAGGGTAATTGGACAGAGAACAATGAAACAAGTACGTTAATATCTGCTGGTGTAAACTTTTCGTATAATTCCTATTTAGGACCTCTAAATTTTGATTTATCTTGGGTTAACAAAATAGATGAAATTCGAATCTTTTTTAGTGTTGGCCTAACATTAAACTAATACATCGTTTAATTATTTAAGGATGCTTATTTAATTGTCTGTCATTAGTACGTCAGGTCCTAAACGATTTTGATTTTTTGTGCATGAATAATGGTTATTGACTGCGATATAGCTGCATGTTTTCGCAAGGACTCAACCCCATTCTTCCTTGAGACCATTCTAAAATTGGTCCAATTAAATTACTTGTACTCCCTGGTGACCATGTTATTAAGGAAATTGGCATCTTCTTTTGAAGAATAAGTGTCTTTTTTCTCCAGAGTTGTCATCCCTGGAAAAAGGTCGGAAGTCCAGTATAGTGTGTTTTGACGGTTTCTAATTCTTATTTCTCTGAAATTTGTAAACTACTGCTTTTTATAGTTTGGTTTTGGTCTAATATTATTTAAAAGTTCTTTCTTATCAAAAATAAATCGTTTGGTTCGTCTATCAGAAATGAATCCGTAATCTTTCCACATTATTTCGGCACCATCCTCAATATTATCGTCGTAGATTGGTAAGAGTTCTCCAATTCCAACAAAAATCCATTCCATTTCAATTTTGTCAGTATTCGTGAATTTATATTCACCTTCTTTACCGATTTTCACAGCCTTATCATACGCCTTTTCAGGTGAACTTGCTTTAATGAGATGATGATTTCCCTAAGTTGTCACTCTTCTTAAATCTTTTTCTTTATTACGTTCAACAGGTTCGCATTTCTCAACAATTTCTGTGATATACCAATTTCCGTTTTCATTCGATATTTTTTCTTGGGTATTCATTTCCTCAAATTGTAGCTCACGTCGTGTTTGTGTAAGGTTAGTTGCGTGGTTTAGCATCTAATTTAGTAAACAAAAACGAATGCGAGAAAATTCCGAAGAAATTTTCCAAATAAGCACTTGTCAAAGCAATTAATTATACACGTTGTTAGCACCAATATAAACTCAACCTTGAACAAAAAGACAATATTCCGAATATTTTTATCAACTGGATTCATTATATGGGTTTTATCTTGGATAGGTGATTCCAACGGAGTTCTTCCCTTATCAACATATGGTATGGTTTTTTTGGTTATTTTAACCGGATTTGGAATTTACTTTTGACTAAAATCTTATAAAGAGAAAAGAGGGTTTTATCCAAAATTTTTTAAAATCTATCGAGATTTGCACAAAAAAATGAGAAAGAATCCACTTAACGGAATTTTTTTTATGGTAAGACACTTACTTAAATTTTATACTTTAATGCTTGTCTTTTCAATGATTTTAGTGTTTGTCGGATTTTCAACAATTGGACAATCTAAACCTGTAAAAACAGTTCAAAACTATTGTGAAAACAATTCTGAAATTAATAACATAACTGGGGAAATAAATCATTACGAAATGTTTACTCTAAATTGAATTCTGAAACTGGAAGTTCTGAATTATCATTAATTTTCGTTTCTGAAAATGGAGTTTTTAAAGTGTCTTCAAAGTTGGAAAGAGAAAATGGAGAATGGAAAGTGAAAAAATTGGAATTGAAAGATAAAAATACAGGTGCTAACAACGTTTATAATTAATTGCTGGTTCTGTGTGTACTCGGAAAATCCTGCGGATTTTCCTCTGGTTCGTTTTCTTTTATTAATTTAGTTGCTAGCCAACGCAACTACCCATACACGAACACGTTCTGTTTTCTAAGGCTTTAAGGTTGTTTTCACGGTCACCTATGAGCTGTTCAACGTTTTTAAAGGCGTCCTTGTTTATTGTTGGTAGGGTTTTGCCTCTTGTAAATGTAGAAACGTTATGACCTCGAGATATGGCGTAAGCTATTTGATGTGGCCCTAAAAAACTAGTGCCACCAAGAATTAAAATAGTTAGCTTTTTACGTTCTTCTTGGATTGGTAATTTTTCTTTCTTTTGTATTACAGCTCAATATGGTCGTGCCAACTATGGGAATTGCTAAACTAACCAGGGCACTTTTTTTGATGAATTTACGTCTAGAATTGTAATCTTTCATTTGAAAACTGATTAAAAGTTATATGTAAATCTAAAGATATAAAAAAAGCGCAAGTGTATACTACTCGCGCTTAATTAGCTATTAATCAATTATAGGGATATAAGGATAATCTCCAATGTAAAATTAAGTCGATTAATTGCTATTAAAATTGATGTATGGTAAGAAATTAAGTATTTGATAATTCTTTTCTAATTCTGCTCAAACTTTCTGAAGTGATTCCTAAATAGGAAGCGATGTGATAGTTTTTCACGTTCTTTTCAATACTAGGATAACTTGTGATAAAATTGACATAACGCTCGGAGGCAGATTGTGATAGATTTCTCAAAATTCGTCTTTGAAGGGCTGTAAACGCACGCTCTAGTTTTTTTCGAAAAAAGGATTCTATTTTAGGTATCTGAGCATATAAATATTCTTTGTCGGAATGGGATAATTTAAATAATGTGGCATCTTTTATAACTTCTATATTCATAATAGATTTCGATGAAGAAAAATAGGCTGTATAATCACTTATCCACCATTCATCGATTCCAAATTGTACTGTATGCTCTTTTCCATGGCTATCCATAAGGTAAGATCTAAGGCATCCACTGTATATAAAGTATTGTGCATCTACGATTTCACCTGCACGTAAAAGTGTTGTGCCTTTTTTGTAGGTCTCTTTATGAAATACCGATTCTATAATCTTTATTTCCGCTTCGGAAAATGTAAGATCATTAAAAATCACACTGATTTTAGAGTTATCGGATTGCATTAGAGTTTGATTGGTTCTAAAAAGATACACATAACATTTTAAATGCTTGTATAAGCTCCGCTATTCTCTTTATAAATCAGTTAATCGGTTATTATTAACAAGAAAAACCACTTTATTAAGATAAAGTGGTTTTTAGTTAGTTGTTTGAAATTGAAAGTGTTACTATTTATTTTTCATAGTATTACTGTTTTAATTTTGCTAAATATATTTTAGAAAAGGTGTATCTATAGGTGTGCTTGCCATATGGTTTGTGTAATAACTAATTATTTTTTGAGGCATGCTTAGATATCATGATGTATTCTAGAATTTAATAACATTAAAAGTATACGTCGCAACGATGTCGTCATTAATTTTTAAGTGGATATCCTGTTTGCCTTTGCGGTTAAAAAGATGTTTGAATGTTAATAATCCATCTTCAATTTTGATATCATGAATTTGTAGTTTATTTACTTTGTGACTTGAGGAATGAACTAATGATACCGTGGCTGTATCGAGCGGTGTTAAGGTTTTAAACGTAAAGCTAATTACAGTGTTTTTAGGTGTGGTTACCTCTAAAGTGTTTGGGCTAATGGGTATTATTTTATGTTTAAAAGCTTCTTGATAGATTAAAGGTCCTGCAATAAATTTAAAATTTTCTAGTGCGTCATTTAGAAACCATTTTTTATGCAATGGGTAGTGGCTTTTGGCAAATAAATTTGGGTCTGCTAAGAAGTAACCATCATTATATGATTTTACGAAATAATTGTAATAGTCTGGATAACCGCTAGACCAAGTCGCATCACATAAATACCATTTGTCTCCAAGCTTGACAGCATTCCAAGAGTGATTAACTGTTTCTAGATGATTAATATTGGAGTCTACAGTGCGCACGTAGCCATCAATGATTTTACATTCTATGTTGGCTAAAAAACATAATTCCTTTATGAGATAAGCATAACCTGTGCACATGGTTGTTTTGTCTTTCAATAATTTTTTGAAAGCGATTTTCTTGTAGTCATTGTTCCATTTAATTAAAGCTAGGCTATCATTTTTTAATTGCTTTCGCTTAAGGAGAACCATGTCAGATTGATTTATATCGCCTATAATATTATCGCATACCCAACTATGAATCGCTCTAAATTTTTCTACCTCAGTAGGTAGCTTTGAGGTTAAGTTATGAGTCAATAATGATAAATTACTTAGGCTTAAACCTTTGTTAAGTGATGCAATATTATCAGCTCTACTAAAATTGGTCGAATTAAAATCTGATATTTGAGCATCAGAAATGCTACAGGCAAAAAACAATACGAGCACGAGTTTCTGCATGACGTCTATTTGTTTTTATTTGATGTGTAAATCTCTTTTGTCGCCACTTTACCCACAACAAAACAAGAAGCCCATGACATGTTAATTTGTAACTTGACTTTTGAGGCTGAATTACTATCGTTAATCACAATCTTTTTTGAATCCATACCTACAAAGCTGAATACTAACACATCTCCTTTTTTTAGTTTCTCCGGAAATGTAAAATTACCGTCAAAATCTGTCTGAACGCCTACAGTAGAACCTTCTAAAATTACAGAGACACCAGGAAGTGGCAGATTATCTTCTTTAGCAACTATATTTCCTTTTACCTCAATATTTTTGGTGAGATTTTGAGTGATTGATTTCAAAGGAGAATTGTCTAATTCGCCTGCAAGTTTTTCTCTGTCTTGTGCCTGCATTTTTCCAAATGAAAACAGTGACAAACATGCTAATCCAATACCTCCAAAAAAACTGAGTCTTTTTTCGTGTTTAGGGGCACTGGTGTATGTTTTTAATTGATGACTCTTAAACTGTCCACACGTATTTTTACCACTTTTAGTTTTAAAATAAGTGATGATATCCTGAGTATTCATTGTAGTAAAATCGATGACTTCCTTTTCACAAGAGGAACAAAAACCACCTTTTGATGTGGGTTTAAACGAATTGAAATTTTCTGAACATGGTGTTTTAATGTCTAAACTAAATTGATTTTTCATGATAGTATTTATGTGTTGATTATTAATCAAACATATGTTTCTATCGTCTTTTAAAAAACGGGGATTTAGTTAACTGTACTTTTTAGTGAGTGAAGGGTAACTTTCAATGAGTATAAAAAAACAAATGAGATGAACGAGGTGTTTTTGCTGTTACATTTCCGAATAAAAAATAAGTATGCTTTTTAAACTAGCCCTCACCATTCAAAATCTCTTTTACCGCTTGTTTGTACTTAAAAGGATTAGTGGCTTTCTTTATTTTTTTATATGTTTTCTGCGGATTAGAAAACGACTGTGAGAAATACTCCCAAAACCCTAGCATCTTCATTTTTATAGGCGTAGGACCAGATAGTGCAGCATCATACTGCTCATATATTTCGTTATGAAAGGCTTCGAATAGTTCCCAACGGTTTTTAGGGTACTCAGTCGTATCGTTTTTTATCATACTTGGCAAAAACGGGTCAGCTATCAACCCACGACCAATTATAAAATGATCAATACTAGGGAAACGCTCTTGCATTTTTTTAAACTGCGCTAGCGTTGTAATGTCACCATTGTAATAGAGTTTGTGTTTGGCCACATCGATACATTTTTGAAAGGCATCTAAATCAACTCCACCTTTGTAGAGTTGCTTTCCAATACGTGCATGAATCGCTACGTTTTTTAGCGGATATTTATCTAAAATAGGGATGGTGTGTAAAATCTCTTCACTGTTTTCATAACCCATTCTCATTTTCATAGACACTAGAATATCGGTTTCGTTATGAGCGCGATGTAGAATATCGTCTATTTTATTAGGGTCACATATTAATCCAGAACCCATACCACGATTAGTGACCATTGGGTAAGGACACCCTAAATTCCAGTTGAGTTCTTTATAACCAAACTGTTGCACGTATTTTGCAACAAATAAAAACTCCTCTGCATCGTTAGTGATAACTTGAGGTATGACTTCTAATGTGGTGTTGTGCTCTGGTAATAAATCACGCTCGTAGGATGATTTTACTTTTAATTTTCCATTGAGCCTAATGTATGGTGCATAAAACGTATCAATACCTCCAAAATATTTTTGTTGTGCGTTACGAAAACGGAAATCAGTAAACCCTTGTAAAGGCGAAGATAAAAGTGTGAAACTCATAGTTTTTGCTTAACGCAAATATAAGTTAATTGTCGATGAAGTTGCGACATAAAAAAACCACTTTGAATTAACAAAGTGGTTTTGGTTATTTAGATTCCGTATCAAACGCGGAATGACAAAAATTACTTAATCATCTCGTAACTACGTTTAATAAAGTTGGTTAACTCTTCACCTTTCAATAAACCTTGAGACAAACGTGCCAAGTCTAAACTTTGAGTAATCAAACGCTCCTGCTTCTTCTTAGTTTTAGTGTTTAAAATTTCACTCACTAACTCAGAATTTGTATTAACGATGAGGTTGTACATTTCTGGCATATTACCAAACATGTTCAT
>Ga0115008_10003437_pt1 | contig 13127 bp, 9 predicted proteins | sample FraStrMetagenome_FD_87164 | JGI IMG/M metagenome (GOLD analysis project Ga0115008, IMG submission 87164) | Marine eukaryotic phytoplankton communities from Arctic Ocean - Fram Strait ARC3M Metagenome | ecosystem: Environmental > Aquatic > Marine > Oceanic | place: Fram Strait | collected 2012-06-18
GCATCTTAAGGTATACTTGCCGCGCTGCAGTAGTTGCACCATCAAGCTCAAGCTTTTCTGCCATCGCCAGTAGCATGCGTGACACCCAGTAACGGCCACTCGCCCCCAGTCGCGCCGCTGCATCTTGATTTAATAACAAACGACTGACCATTACAGTATACTGCTCTTGCGCTGCTGCCTCTTTACCACGTCGGTTCAATGCAAAGCCCAACTTATAGCCCACTTCTGCTTGAAAATCGATTGGCAAGCCAGGCGTATCGCCGATGCGCTCCAAAATCAATGCGACATCAGTTAATTGCGAATCGTTATTTTGAGCTAAGGCCAACATACAGTCGGCGCGCGCTAATTCGGCAATATAGCGGCGAACGTGGCGTGGGTAAGAGTGAATCACATTATCGTACACCAATTGTGCTCCGGCGAAATCATTCATCTGCCGCAGCAGATCACCTTGTTTTAAACGTGCCGAAAAAACTAATTCATGCTGCGGATATTTAACTACGATTTCATTATGCAAGCGTACTGCATCAGGATAGAATTCGGGACCACGTTGCGCGCAGTACAGAGCGGCATCGAAGATCGCCTGTGGCGCTAGCACACTTTCGGCATGCGTTGCCGCCAAGCGTGAAAGCGTTGCTTGCGTCGCCTTTAAATCGCCAACTGAAGCTTGATAATTAGCCTCAATCAAATAAGAACGCTCTGCGGCAGAACTGTTAGCCGAATCGCTACGAATTTTTTGCAGCGCCCGCAAGCCACTACTGGCCTCGCCGTCAGCAATTAAAACACGAGCCTTCAAGAGCAGTAACTCGGTAGTTAATAGCTTGGCATCGTCCGGCGCCAGTGCATCAAAAGGCAAGGAATTTAAGCGTGTGATCAAGGCGTCAACACGAGCAGCTAGATTAGTCACATCAGCAGCCAGAAAGGATAAGTAAGCCTCCATCCAGCGTAGGCGTAAATCTAGTACTGTCGGCACATTGCCGTTGCCGCCACTGGCCAGCAGTAAACGAACGCGTTTTAACGCCTGCTCTAACTGCCCCTGACTGCGCAGCGCTTGCGCGATATTCCACTCGGCACGCCAGCGATCCGCACTATTGATGGCAGTACTAAAATCAATCTGATCAATGCGCTGCATCGCTGAATCGATCTGCCCGGCACGCAACTGGGCGCTGATTAAACGAAGAAATAGTTCACCTTCGTTTTCGGGGGGCATAATTTGGTCTCGAGCCGCTTCATAGAAGTCGACCGCATTCACATAATCTGCGTTTAAAAAGTAAGAATCCCCAATTAACTGATTCAAGCCACTGCGTTCATTCGAGGCTGCTGTCTGGTCTCGCAATTGAGTTAAATAATCTGCCGCTGCCCGATATTGCGGCGGTGTTCGCTGTAAGGCCGCATAAGCTAATGAGCGGAAAACCTGGTTAATCTGGTTCAGCCCGGGAAACTGATTTAGAATATAAAGTGCATCATTCTCAGCTGACGATATCGCACTGCTAGCCAAATCAGTCGCGCCTCGCTCAGCCAAGGCTTGAGCAGCAGTCAGTGAGAGTTGACTACGAATAAAGTAAATCTGTCCCAGTAATGGGTGAGCCGGCGCTTGAATCACCAATTCATTCAAAAAAATGGTAAGGCTATCCGAGCGACTATCCCAATTGCGAGCCAAGATCTGCAAGGCGATCCGTTGCGCCGTTCGGTCTTGCCCATTTCTTAGTAATTCTTGCAGCGCCTCTTGGCCTGCGGGTGCAGAGGAACCGAGTACCATACCCTTGAGTAGTAACAGTTGCTCCCGCTCCGCCACCTCTAATTCGGGATTCTTTCGTTCCGTATCAATCACCTCAACCGCCCGATCGATTTGCCCTTGGTTGTATAGGACCAGGGCATACTCGCGTGCATAGAAGTAAGCTGCGGCTTGGCCTTGGTAGCGTTTTAATTGACCACGCACATCAGCCGCCAAAGCATCACTGGCAGGGCTAAGAAGCAATTTATGATGATATAATAGGCTCTCAAATAAGGCTTTTTGACCGTCTGAAAAAATCGCAGCAGCGGTGGCCGCGCGCTCAAACTCGGGCAATATTAATTCCGTTTCCCCCGCCAGCTTAGCCCGAAGGCCGAGAATAAGATGTAACCAAGCAGTATCGGTGGGTTGTAATTCGTTCGCTCGAATCGAGGCGATCATTGAATTAAGCTGCGCGATATCAACCGAACGCCCGTTGCCGTAAGTCACGATCGCTTGATACAAATAATAAGCACTATTACGCCTATTTAGCGCCACCTGCTCTAATGCCGAATGCGCGGCTTGAAACCGCTGCTGAGCAATCAAACTCACCGCTAATCGGGTATGAACTCCATCAGCTTGATCCGAGCTTAAAATCTCAGTTGCAAGAATCCTGCGATATTCCTGTTCAGCGACTCGGGCCAAGCCAGACTCTAGTGCCCGCTCAGCCGATTCAAGCTGCCAGTCCAACCATACGAAATCTTTCGCCGAACTGGTCAGCACTTGATCCTCTAGTAGTGGTGCCTGTGCAGATAGAACCACTGCGCTCACGCAAGATGCAAATGAGATCAGTAAAAAATGCCGCAAGTAAGTAATTTGGTTGAGCCACATGAGTAATCTCCCATCAGTAAGACACTTCTCTCAGGTTGCAAAATGATTTTTAAAAGATTCTAAATTCAGTTACGCCGTACATTTGAGTGTTTTATTCACGTGATGACAAAATCCAGAGAATAAATTATACAGAAGGGGGCAGGCAGCGACTAATGGTACAACTACAGATTGTTAATTATGCAATCACCGCATACTTGTCAGGTGCGGCTCGGTAATCATTATGATGCCGCTCAGTTAGCTCTGAATACCGAGCCACGATCAGCAGCCAAAGTTCACCGCCCGATTGTCATTGCTGGCCGTGGTCCTTGACTTATGGAGTCAGTCGCAAATTAAATAATATTACTATCGTAAGGTTAAGATCACTGCTACGTTCTTATATAATGGCATCAACTTTTACATATCACTCTGAGGTTTTCTTCGACGAACTTGACGGATTAGGCATCATGCACCACACGCGCTATCTGTTGCACTTAGAACGTGCACAGCAAAAATTCTTTCAAGAGTTGCTGGCAGTGCCAGACTTCAATGCCGAGCGTGACGAAGACATTTACGTGGTCGTGCATGGTATTGAAGCTCGCTTTCGACAAGCATTCCGTGTGCCGGGACCGATTGCGGTCGACTACCAGATCGAACGCATCCGCAGTAGCGGAGTCACAATGCGATTCTCGATTCGCCACCCGCATGATGGTAGCGTTTACTGCGATGGTAGCCGTACAGTCTGCAAGCTTTCTAGTCAAACGCATCAACCAACCGCCTGGAGCGAGCCTTTTAAAGCTGCACTAGAAGCTTATTAATTAGCATGCCAAGCACAGCCGAACGGCCTATTTTAATTGTGGGCGCAGGCATGGCAGGACTAGCTTGCGCCATACAGCTGCATCGAGCTGGGCGGACCGTGCGTGTCTTTGATGCCAGCGATCAAGTCGGGGGACGTGTCCGAACAGATAAAGTCGATGGTTTTTTATTGGACCGCGGCTTTCAAGTCTACCTCGATCGTTACCCTGAGACTGGTAAGTTATTAGATCTTGAGTTATTAGATCTGAAGGCTTTTGAGCCGGGTGCTCTAATGTATCACAATGGAAAATTGCACCGTTTAATGGATGCTTTCCGTCGCCCGACTCATTGCTGGAGTAGCTTGACTGCGCCCATTGGTAGCCTACGCGACAAACTGCGCGTCGGCATGCTACGTATGAAACTTCAGGCGAGTTCATTTGAAGCGATTGCGGCGCGTGAGGATCGCTCGACCGTAAGCTATTTGCGAGAGTTCGGCTTTTCTGAATTAATCATTAATCGTTTTTTTCGCGCTTTTTATGGTGGCATTTTTTTGGAACGTGAATTGCGCACATCCAGCCGCATGTTTGAGTTCACATTCAAGCTTTTCGCCTGCGGTAGTGCCACAGTTCCAGCCAATGGCATGGGAGAAATTCCACGGCAATTAGCGGCCTTACTACCAAGCGAAAGCATAAGCTTGAATGAAGCCGTACAGGCAGTTGACGTACATTCGGTAACACTTGCAAATGGCGAAAAAATTCTAGGCAGCGCAACAGTCTTGGCGACCGACGGTAGTTCTTCTCATGAGTTGCTACCGCAAATGCCACGTCCAGCAGTCAGTTGGCGCTCAGTCACCAATCTCTATTTCGCTGCTGATCAATCGCCGACGCGCGAGGCCATCATTTGCCTCAACGCCACTGGTTCTGGCTGGGTCAACAACGTGTGCGTCATCAGCGACGCGGCTCCCAAGTATGCTCCGTCTGGCCAATCATTGCTTTCTGTCACGCTGCTCGGTTTGCCTGACGAAAAAAAATTGATCGAAAAAGTGCTGCATGAACTTGGTCAATGGTTTGGTGCTGAAGTCGCTCACTGGCGTCACTTACGTACCGATCGTATCAAGCACGGATTGCCCAACCAATTGCCCCAGTGCGAGCGCCCCATCAGTTGCTCACACTTAGGAGTATGGGTATGCGGCGACCACCTCAGTAGTGCTTCGATCGAGGGTGCCGTAGTCTCCGGTCAAGCGACTGCATCTGCCATCATCAAAGCCACCACGGCAAGTTAAGTCAGCCATGATCTGTTCTCTGGCCTCAGCACTGATTTGAGTTACTGCGTAAAAATCTTCGCTCCACGCGGATATGGGGTGAGAGTGACACTACGTGGTCGCCCAAGTACTCCTTTAGATCAGAGAATTTTTCCACTATCTTTTCTCCCTAAATTCAACATCCTGGTCAATTTTTACCCCTATGGGTTAGCGCTTGCAGCGCATTGCATGCTAATGTTGCTGTATGTTTAAAATCCCATTTCGTTTCATCTCATTATTGAGCTTCTCAGCTGGCGCACTGCCTGCGTTCGCCGCCCAGCCGATTCTAGTCGAGGCCGAGAGCTTTGAGAACCATGGCGGCTGGAAAAACGACCAGCAGTTTATGGATCAAATGGGATCGCCGTTTTTACTAGCACATGGCTTCGCCGCTCCCGTAGCAGATGCGGTAACATACATCAACGTTGCGGCGGCTGGGCCATATCGCGTCTGGATGCGCACACGTGATTGGGTGGCGCCGTGGAAAACTGAGGAGACCTCGGACGCGAAACGCGCTTATGGAACACCAGGTATTTTTAAACTCGTCATCAATGGCGCCGAACTGGAAACCACTTTTGGCAACGAAGGGGCAGATTGGCATTGGCAGAATGGCGGCCTTGTCGATTTGGCTAGCGGTTCGATCGAGCTGAAGCTGCATGATTTAACCGGCTATGCCGGCCGCTGCGATGCGGTCTTGCTGTCGCAGGATCTGGATGCGATTCCTGATGACGCGGCACCTGCAGCATGGCGCCGTGACTTGCTCGGCATTTCTGAACAGCCATTGCCCGCGGGCGAATATGACCTCGTCGTGGTGGGTGGCGGGATTGCCGGCACTGCGGCGGCGATCAGTGCGGCGCGTTTAGGCTGCACGGTCGCCTTGATTCAGGATCGGCCGGTATTGGGGGGCAATACCAGCTCCGAGGTCTGCGTGAATGTGCACGGTAAGCTGGGCTACAAGCCGTATGAGAATGTCGGTAATGTAGTGCGCGAACTATCTCCGGAGGATGAAAAGCATTGGCATAAGGGGCCGTTCGAGACGGGGATCTCCCTAGATGACATGCGTGAAGCACTGGTGCGATCGGAGCCGAATTTGTCGCTATTTCTCAATCACCGTGCCAACGATGTGGTGATGGACGGTAAGCGCATCGACTCTAAGCGGTAGTCCTATGCACTGATTTTATTGTCCAATAAATCGCCGTCACTGAAATCGTAATGCGCAATCAAGTCAGCCTGCAGGTAATGACCGGCAAAACTCAGGAAAAACAGAATGAGAAATAATGAGCGCAAACGAATCGAGGGGCAGAGGTAGAATGAATAGCTTTGACCAAAAAGTTGGCATCCATTCAGATAATTCAACTTAATACAGTAAAAAACAACTTAGGATCGGGTAAAAACCCTTTCGTCTCGCCTGCCCTGAGCTTGTCGAAGGTGATGTGTCCAGAATTTGATGGTTGCGAGATACTCTATATTTTTGTGATATATTTAGTTATTGTGAATGCAAGCTTGTAAACTTGTAAGCTTGCTGGGAATTCCCCTGTGCGGGATTTTTTTGTCTTCGTATTAAACTGAACTTTTATAGATTAGAAATGAGTATTTTCTGAATCGATTGTAAAAGAGCTCAATGTATTCGAAGGCATGACTCCTGACTTGATCTTCATTGGCAAAGACGAGGTCTCGCACTGAAGCGCTTTTATAACAGCCGTAAAAGGATTACATGGCTGCATTGTCGTAACAGTCCAAGTGTCCGAGCGACGACCTTATCTTTTTTATAGACACCTATCGAAGTTGATGGATTTCAATAGTTGTCGATTTGGATGGAGTCCTATAGAGCTTCTTTCCAATTGGATGGAAGAAGCGGATCCAGGTCATCTTGATTACTCATTGTCGCCAATCGATGGACCAAGTCGCTCATGTATGCGAGCGGATCGATTCAATGTCGTTCACAAGTGACGAGAATTCAGCCAATGATAGCCGATCGTTGGTCTGCGTCGGGAGCGCCAATAAAGACAAAGTTTTTTACCGCCAGCAAAGGCGGCGTATGGCATTTTCGATTAGATTTTTGTCCAGTCGAACGTGCTCGTAGTATTGGATTTTCAGCAAAGCATTTCATTGCGCGATCAAGTAGCTGCAGGCTTTTCCTAGCCTTGATTTTAGACGCGAACGGCCTTGAAGTGTTTTCACAACTTTCTGTATACGTATTAGAGTGTGTAATGTCTGTATTGCGCCGTGTCGCACGAAGTTTTCCACAGTGAACTTTGGCATGATTGTAGTGTTGCTCATATCGATAAAAGTAGCCGATCAAGCCGGGCACTATGCGCACAACCTGAGGAGCTTCAAGTTTAGCCTCGGCAAACTTGCTGCGCGCATGCGCCTCAATGCGCGAACATCTTCTCTTGGCGGTATAGTGGGATGCGGTATAAGTATTTCCTCAGTGCAACATACGCGAGTAGTTCGGGCGATTCGTAGCTGTTATCAATAGAACCTTGCAGGGCTGGAGCAATCGTCGGCGGTTGCGAACGATCCGGCTGATGACGGAGATTTGGCCGAACGATCGCCCGCTTCCATAGCTTCGTTGTTGTAATCCTTACTTCAAAAGTCGATTCTGCGACGCTGCGATTATACATCTGTAGGTCGGCTTTCACGGCTTCGGGCATCAGCTCGATGGTTTCGAGCACAGGGAAGTCATGGAAGCGCTCTGCTCGCAGATGACGCTTGGTCGGCTTAGCACGTCCGCAACTGATCTTTTCTTTTTTGGGAAGCGCTTGTATCTGGCTACGTTGGCTCTTCGTAGAGCTTTGGGCGAGTCTATCAGGCATCTAGCATCACGCTTTTGCCCGTGCCAAACAAATTGCGTTTAAACCAATCAACTTGGGCACGTAGATCGGCGACTTCATCACGAAGGGCATTTCGCTAGGCGTCCGTCTCTGTCAATCGATACACCTAATAAGCTGCTAACACAATGACCTACACCAATAAATAAGATGCAGTTACATGCAAATATTTCATCGCTCATACCATGCTTTTTTGCAGCCCTTTTTGCTCTGTATTAAAGTTCTGTCCAGCATCCACACTTTTAAGTCTTAGCTCAATTAATAGGTAGTATTACTACCATCGGCTAAAATGAGTTCGTGGAATAAATGATTTCTAAGGCTCAGGATCGATCAATTCGCCGCCGTTCTTAAGCCGCCGCTCTAACCACGCGACCAGCGGCCCTAGCGCAGGCCCTCACTATGGGAAAAAGCCACCTGAGTAAAACCACTGCTATCATAGGCGCTTTGAAAGCGTCCCTTGGCTATCTACTGCAAGGCATTGTGTTGTTTGGCACGGACGAACCTGTTCGCTCGCAGCCTGTCCATGGCCATCTGGCTCGTGCGACCAAATAAGTGCTCGCAGCGCGCGTGGATACGGCTGCAGCGCAAAATGGGGGCCATTACGTTATTCTTATAATTGCGCCAGCACTACTGTTTGGATCACCATTTTAAGCAAAGACAAGATACCAAGAACCTAACTCGAGCCTAGCTTAGCCCTCTTGATCCTGACCGGCCTGCCCGCAAGCCATGAAACTATCTGGTTTCTTGGGTCCGATCTCTCAACCTAGCAAGCTAGAACCTGCGAGCATTGCGTCCATTACCACGCATTCGCTGCTGCTTGGGCGCAGGCGGATTTTCAAGATACAGGCCGAACCACTGATCCCCCAAGCCTGAATTGGAGAAACTCTCGACACGAGCGTTGGATAAGTGCTCCCAGTTTCGGCTGAAAGTATCGACTCCAGTGGCCTTATGGGCCTTTAAAAGAACCCTCCGGGCTTCAGCAGGCTGGCCAAGCTTAACGTAAATCCACGACATTAAGCCGTAGAGTAAAGTGCCGCGTTCGCCCCAAGTCCAACGAATCCGGCGCTTGAATACCCTTTCCGCGCCTGCCAAGTCATCGTTCTGATAACAGCGCGCCATCCTCATGGCAGACGCCATAGGATCAATCATCAACGGACCCCTTAAGAAACCACAGGTGGCAAGAATTTTGTCAACTTGGTTGAACTCCTTAAGCTGGTAGTAAAACTGAAGGCGCAAGGTGGCAATCTGACGTCCTGTGAGCAAGGACCACTTCCGAAAGGGTTCAAGCTGCTTGGTGAACTCTAGCCCCTCCTTGAACATAGCTGTTTGGTCTATCTCGAGCTGGCGTTGGATCTGCTTAACGTTTCCGCCAGGCTTGTTCTGAAACAGCTGCACCTTTCGTTGCATGCGCGCCTGCGCGGCTTGCATACTTTGCTGTAGCTCGCCTTGGACCTTGGACATCTTTTTCCGTATCGGAAATCCGACCAAGAAAAATGTGCCAATAAATCCGATAATGCTGTAAAAGACCGTCGCCCCCGTGCTTACCTGCGAAGTAATCAAAGTGCCAACCAATGCGGTAGCGACAAGCGCTGAAATAAGAATTGTAATCATACTGTGCAACCTTTGTGCCTAGTGAAAAAAAAGGCGCAAACGCAAAATATACAGGGATGAAAAAATAGCAGAATAGGTCTGTTCCGTAATTCTTATGATCTGGGAATCCAAATTGGGCTCATTCTGATATTTTGTGAGGAATTAAAGTTCTTTACGGAAGTGAGTTTTATAGCTCTTTCCGTGTTGAGAGGATGGAAACAACCCGTTCGTTGCTTAAAGAAGGCACTCCGAGTGCAATGCTAATGCTTAATATATTTAAGTGCCACGCAAGTCGCCCACGAAGCGATTGCACAACTGCTAGCAATAAATAGAGATACTTTAATGGATGCTTGCTGAGCCTACCTGTCGATGAACCAGTCATCGCTCGAAAAGCGACCGACCGATGTGAGCAAAAAAATTGAACTGCCATCGAAACTTCATGCGCAAACATTATGTGCGATTACTCGAATGCTGACATGTGAGAAACTTCGCTAATTTACGAAAAATTATACCAAATAAATTGTCAAAAATAGTCCATAACACTATAATGTACTGGATTTTGTACTATTAAATGACGCACACATAATCAACCAACGACACTCAGTACCGAGGGAAAGATCACAGGTTACTCTAGCCGGGCTAATGCGAGGCAACTTCAATGAAGTACTTGAATACAAAGTCAGACAGCTTCCTAAAGAATACAGCAAGCCTCTACAGCGTCCCACTAGCGGAACCCTTGAAGGTGTGAACCAGCTACGCTACCTGTCATTAGAAAGGACTGCTGAGCCTAATCTGCTTCACTATCGGTGGCAAAGTAGCGGTTGTTACTTTGTATCTTCAGCGCCACGGTGAAGTTTTGTTTCCAAAATGTGGGTTAAACTGACCTAGTTAACCCTAATAAGAAAAACGCTTATTTCATAATTAACTAGGATAAAATACCAGACGAAAGCCCTTAGCTGCGAGCTTGAGTGGCAATTCAGAAATGGTGGGCCCGGTGGGACTTGAACCCACGACCAAGGGATTATGAGTCCCCTGCTCTAACCACTGAGCTACAGGCCCAAATCATAAATTGTCTTTGACTGACAAGTTTATGTTAAAAAACATATCAGTTAAAATATTAAAGTAACTTGTGTCAGAATTGACAAAAATTATTACGGGAGCAAAGGCACTGCTAAGACTCAGCGCAAGACAATATTTCTAAATTTCAAGCGGGGAAGATTAGTTTTGAATGCATGATAATAAATCTGCTGCCTTCGGCAAAATCCTGCGTGAAGAAAGCCAACGTTTAGCTTTAAAGGTTATAGCCTCTGAGCTGCTTAAAACCCTATAAATATGTGCAACTGTCTCACCAGTTCCATCAGTCGCTAGCCCTCGAACTCTCAACTGAGCTGGCTTTGGTGAAAATTGAAACAGCCTAACCAGAGCATTTAATCCACAGCAATTGCTAGCATTTTGCCGCGCGCCCCTCTCACAGCCGTATAAAATAATCCGTGGCAAGTTCTCGCGAATGAAGGAATATTTTTCGGGTAAATCCGCAAGATATACGACATCCCAGTATCACAGAATTTTAATATGTCCAGCTCTCAGCCTTCTGCCACGACGCGAAAGACCTGGCAACGACGGATGGCTACACGCTAGTAGAATTGATAATTTAGCTCTCACTGCTAATATTAATTAGCGTCGAAATATTTGGATTGATCCACTGCCTAAATCCAATCTCACGCCACCAAGCTTCCAAGCCAGCGACTAAAAACACCAAGCAAACGCACCACCACTTGGTAAATGGCAAGCAAACAGCAAACAACGAATTGACAGCCACACTGGGACGGCAAGCGCATTTATTAAAACTCACGAATAACTAAATAAACGCAAAAGCGCCGCAGTCGACTTAGCCCCACTTTCGACAGCATATACCCGCAGCTAATCAATTTAAGTGGACTAAAATCATAGATCAAAACCTGGACGAACATCGGCGCTTAATGCAAGTCGCAGAACAAAACAAAAATGGTATTTGCGACTGTAGCATTGGTGGCGTTGATACTTACTTAGACATTTGCATCTTGTGCCAACAGCCCCCACATGGTCGCTACGCCTATTGCGACGGCTCTGGTATTAAATTTGGCGACGATCTATACCCGAGCAGTCAAAACAAGGTCCAATGCTTTACGTGTACGCCGCATCAAATCAAATGATGTGTCCATCCTGCAGATGGACGAATTAAATCTCATGCGAGCGCACCCTCGCGATTTTTCATCGCACGCTAAAAAGCGAGCCACTGCACACCCGACCAATCCACCATCAGTGAGGCAGAACTGCTAAAGCTGGACTGCTTGCGCCGCAAAATAGAGCCCGGCCTAAATGGATTTATGGTGCTTGTTAATTTAGTTACCCTATCAAAAATTAAGGAGCATATGAACTAGGTCCAGTTTGCTTGCCCCCAATCTCGTCGTATATTTTTTGTATAGCAAAAAATATAATAACGAATAAAGACGACTATGATCTTCAAACTGGACCTGCGGGCATAACTTCCTTTACTGAGGCGGCCGAACGCCCTCTCAGTAATCTGCACCATTTAAACATCATTAACAATAATGCCGCGAACTATAGCTATCGGCGATGTCCACGGCTGTGCCGATGAGTTAGCAGCTTTGATCGCAAAACTGCAACTGCGCAGTGATGACCGTGTTATTCAGGTAGGTGATCTGGTTAATCGCGGCCCTGACAGTCATCGCGCCATACAATTAGCCCGTCAGTTTCAAATTGAAGTGGTTTTAGGCAATCACGAATTACGCTTACTGCATTCACGCCGCACACAACAGTCAAAAGCCCTGAAGCAATATGACCTCGAAACCATCGCGCAATTGTCGCAGTCAGATTGGGACTTTTTAGCACATTTACCCACTCATATCCATGACCGCGATACTGCTACAGTCTTTGTACATGCTGGCTTTTTACCGCAGATCCCATGGCAGTCTCAATCACTAGAGACGGTTACCCAGATACAAGTGGTCGATCAGCAGGGACGCGCAAAAAAACGATCGCAAGCCCCTAACGCAGCCCCTTGGGCTGACGACTGGGCCAAGCGTTGGCATGCCGACGACCCGGACAGGCCCTTTGTGGTATACGGACACACGCCGCGCCCCCAAATATTGCAGCGCAATGGATCAATTGGGATCGACACAGGCTGTGTTTATGGCGGATACCTGACTGCTTTCATTCTAGAAGATGCTAAAATCGTACAAGTTCGCGCCCATAAAGCCTATGCTCATAGTAAACGCATAGTGTAACTTATTTAGCCGATTCCAACATTAACGCCATTTAATAAACTCTCTTTGCTTCGTTAGCACATTCCATTTTTCATATGTCAGATCCAGTCAATCACCTAGGCCTTCTATTGCTCGATTATCAGGATGTATTCCTTGATTCAATTCCTGACCGCGATCGTTTGCTACGACGCAGCTGTTTCGCAGCCCAAGCTGCTGCGCAATTGGGTGTCTCGATCGCGACGACCGAGCAAATACCCGAAAAACTAGGAACGACCACTCAAGCACTTAAAGATGCGCTGCCCGCAAACACACCAAACTTTAGTAAGAACGCCTTTTCAGCATGGGCTGCGCCAGGCTTAAACCGTTGGATTGAAAGTAACCAAATCGATCACCTATTAATCGCAGGACTTGAAAGTTCTATCTGCGTGTATCAAACTGCCGTCCAAGCATTGGCTGAAAATGTGGGGGTCACACTACTGTCTGACTGTATTGGTGAGCGAAGAGCCGAAGATCGCATTCCGGTACTCCAGCAATTACTGACAATGGAGGCCCATGTGCTGCCCGCTGAAACCATATTTTACAGCTTACTAGCGGATGCCAATCACCCGCAATTTAAAGCATTCACCAAGCTAGTTAAATCCGCGCAGGACTAGGCGCAGCTGCACTCTTTAGTCATTAGCACCAAGATTAATGCAGCCGCACTAAAGCAGAAACACCCGTGAATTTTCGCAGCGTTAATTGACCTGTCACACATTTCCTCTTTCAGTACTTCA
>Ga0115008_10003438_pt1 | contig 13126 bp, 9 predicted proteins | sample FraStrMetagenome_FD_87164 | JGI IMG/M metagenome (GOLD analysis project Ga0115008, IMG submission 87164) | Marine eukaryotic phytoplankton communities from Arctic Ocean - Fram Strait ARC3M Metagenome | ecosystem: Environmental > Aquatic > Marine > Oceanic | place: Fram Strait | collected 2012-06-18
CGAACGGCAGAGGCAACTCAGCATCCAGGAACGCCAGCTCGTCGCCGCGCTCCGCCACCCCTACGTCGTCCCTTACCACCGCAGCTGGATCGAAAAGTCGCACACCATATGCATCGTCATGCGTCACTGCGACGGCGGCGACCTCGCCAGCCTGACGTGGCGCGCCAAACGCCGAAACGAACGATTCCCCGAATCGCAGTTGCAGCTCTGGCTCGCGCAGCTCCTCTCCGCGCTCGCCTACCTCCACGGCAAACGCGTCATCCACAGAGACGTCAAGCCCGGCAACGTCTTCCTCACCTCCGACGGCGACGTGCGACTCGGAGACTTCGGCCTCGCGCGCGTCAACGACGCCAGCGTGAAGGACGACAACCAGGCATCCTCCGCGGTGGGCACGCCGCACTTCATGTCGCCCGAGATTTTAAAAGGCGACAAATACGGATTCGCCGCCGACGTCTGGAGCCTCGGGTGCGTCGCGTACGAGCTCACCACCCTGCGCCAGCCCTTCACCGCGTTCAACATGGACGGCCTGAAGCGCAAGATACTCACGTCGCAGCCCGCGGGGTTTAACCGGCCGGGTAAAGAGGGCGAGGAAGACGCCTTACTGTACGGAGAAGGGTGGCGTTCGATCGTTCGGTCGATGCTGCGGAAGGCGCCGGAGGATCGGCCGAGCGCCCGCGAGCTGCTGAGCGGGCAGTACATGTCGGCCGCGGCGGAGAGCGCGGATGCCCGCGCGAGGGAGATCGAGGCGGCGGAGAGGGACGACGAAGGGGGGGAGGATGCCGGGCCAACGCCGGAGCCGATGCCGGGCCCGGGCGGTGACTGGTCGCCCTCCGCGGACAAGCGCGGCGAGGATGAGGAAAGTAGGTCATCAGTCGGGCGCGGGTGGGCGGACCTGGACCCGAGCTACATGCGGTACAACCCGCGACGGAAGCCGAGGCCGCCGCCACGGCCGCAGTCAGCCCGGCCCGCGAGCGCGAAGCAACGAACGGATCCCGCCCCGTCGACGCACCAAACGCTCGCGACGGAGGCGAGGAAACGGCTGCCCGCGACCCCAACCGCCGCGAGCGGCGAGCGGCCCAAGTGGAACGCCTCGCACCGCGCGAGGCCCGTCAGCGCGGGTCCCCGCGCGTCCTCGTCGTCCGACGCGGGCGACTCCACGGCGGCGGCGGGGAGAAGAGCCGCGAGGGAGAGAGTCGCGGCGAGGAAAGCCGTCGAAGCCACCGCCGCCGTCTCCTCCTCCTCCAAGAAGAAAACTGCTTCAACCCCGGGCGGGCGCGCGCCGCCATCGCCCGGTACCGGCGGGTTCGACCCGTACGCGCCGGTGGTTGCCAAACCAACGTCGTTACTCACGCCGAAGCAGCCGGGTAAGGATCAATCCGCCTCCGCCGACGAGAACGAAATTCCGAGCAACAAAAATGAAACTACGAGCGACAAACACGAAGTCGTGGCTCGGGCGCAGCGGCTGCTCGCCGAGACATCCCCGAAGCTCGCCGCGCCGTCGCCCACGCCGCCGGACGCGGTGGAGACGATGGAGAGCACGGATGACCGGGTGCTGCGGGCGCTCGCGGCGTTGCACGCGCGGGGGAGGCACGCGGAGCTGGCGCAGGTGCTGTCAAACTACCGCGGCGATTCGGAGACTGAAAATATTGAAAGCGCGGCGGCTGGTTTGGAACTGGGTCAATCGGTCATCGTCGGGAGGTCCGACCCGGCGCCCGGGACTGTTCGGTACGTGGGCGCGGTGGCGTTCGCGGAGGGCGAGTGGGTCGGGATAGAGATGGAGACGCGGGGCGTGGGGAGGCACGACGGGGTCGTCGGCGGTGTTAGGTACTTTCAGTGCGCGGGTGGCCGAGGGGTGTTCGTGTCGTCGGCGCGGCTGACGCCCGCGTGAACGGGTTTAGATCGAGCTCGCGTTGTTGTTTTAGGACGCGTGTTGTTGTTTGTGTTGCGTCGCCTCGTCGACGATGTCTGTACTTTAATATGGGCGGTTCGCCCGTTGTCATCGAATCATACGAGTCCGCCAGTCAGACGACAGCTCACTGTGCAAAATATCGTATCTGGAGGGTGATTCAACAACGCGCTCTGTCAAAACGCGTCGCGCCGACCATGGGGCTCCTCGACGCCCTCTCCGGCCGCGTCACGCGCAGCGCGCGCTTCCGCGAGTACGTCGATGCCGCGTTCGCCGAGGTGGACCACAACGCCAACGGATCGCTCGACCGCGCGGAGCTTCACCTCGCCGTCGTGCTCTTCTTCGACAAGCTCAACGCCAAGGTCAAGAAGCGCGCGGTGCCCCCCGTGAAGGCTGAGCTCATGGCGCTGTTCGACGAGGTGGACGTCGATAAGAGCGGGGAGCTCAGCAATGCGGAGTTCACCGTGTACATGGAGAGGCTGTGCGCGCAGACCACGAGCGGGCTGACGGTGTCGCTGCTCAAGTCCTTCATCGCCGTGCCCGCGACGGCCATCGCGCTGGGCGTCGGCATCAAGAAAGTCGCGCCGGCGTTGCACGAGAAGATCAAGGAGGCGAAGGGTCTGGGGTCCGCGACGATTTCCTTCTGCGCGTCTCAGATCGTCAACAAGGTACCGGCGTTCGCCGCGGTGCCATGAGCCGTGGGAACCGGGGGGATGAGAGAGAGGGAGAAAGAGAGGAGAAAAGGGGGGTTGGCCGCTAACAGACATTCGGTGTCAGCCGACGGGTATTTACCCGTGTACTCGTGACGTATAACTGATATAACTTATTCAATAGATACATTCACACGCGGCGCCCGTACGTCACGCGTCCAGGGCGGCGAGTTCATCGGCGGTGAACCACGCGGGCAGCGCCCAACGCCTCACGAACACCAACGCTCCGATGAAAAACGGAAACGCCACGGCCACAGAGTCGATCCGCGTCATCGCGTACAGTCCACCCATTAAAGCGACCTGAACCGTCGTGAACGCGTGCACCCTCCGCACGGGCAGCTGCTTACTCGCAAGCGACGCGCGCATGAAGGGGAGACCGCGCGGGCGGCTCTCCTCGCGCCACACGAAGAGCAGCAGGTGGAGTCGATCGAACAGTTGGTTGCCCGCGGTGGACGTGACCCCCATGTACAGGAACACGCCGGAGAGGACGCTCTTGGGTACGACGCGCAGGGCGGGAGATATCGCGAGGGAGCACGCGATGAGCACGTGGATGCAGAGCTGCGTGACGCGCTGCTCGCACACGCCAACCGCGACCGTTTTCATCTCAACCCCGGACGCTGCTCCGGAGCTTTCGTTTCCATCCACGGACTTCGCGGTCGAGACGCTGGGCTCGCCGCACATGCTCAGGCTCCTCGCGCGCCTCGCCTGCGCGAACCCCGACGATTCGGATCCTCCCTCTTTATCCTTGACGTCAACCGGCACCGCCTTGTACTCGGTCAGCGACACCAGGTGCGTCATCGAACGAACGGTGGCGGCGTGCGTGAAAGGCAGCCCGAGCAGCGCGCAAACCTGAGTTAAAAAACACGTCATTCTAATTGCCCATACGATGATTTAAAAAAACTCACTGGATACACCACCGCTCCGCACACGAATAAATCGAGGTGGTACGCCGGCGGCTTGCGCAGCGCGTGGTCCTTACGGTTGATCAAGATGGACGTCAGGTTCTGGTCCATGTATCCGAGAAATGTGAGCCCGAGTGCCGGGACCATGGTGCCGAACACGGCCCACGGCTGAAAGTCTTTGTTGATCCCGAGCGGATTCACGAACCAGCTTCTCGCTTTTCCAGTCTCTGGGTTGACCCACGTGGGTGCAAACTCGGACGGGATCGCGAGCGTGGGCACCGCCGTGTCGCCGTGCCTCTTGAACGCGAACGCCACGCCGGTGAACGCCAGGATGGCGATGGTAACGCCGTAGTCGCCCATCGCGTCTCGCACCGATTTGTTGAATATTTTACCCGCGCGCTGTACACAAAACACGACATCAATGGAATTGCCCATACAGAAATAAAAAAGAAATACGGAAATAGAAAGAAACGCACCTTGATTGACCGAAGTTGCATGGCGAGCCCGTAGGTCCCGAAGCACAGCATCGTGCCGAGGAACGCGGCGGATTGGTCGTCCGAACTCCCAGGCGGCGGCTCGGTGTACAGCTTGACCACAGCGGTGATGGCCTCGATGATGAATATGACGGATATCAGCGCAGCGAAGATCTCCTCGGTGAATCGCCTGTGGTGACAACAAAACACACCCACGTCAGACTAATTGCCCAGTACGAGAATTAAGATGAACGTACGTCACTCGGTTCATGAGCGCGGACGCGTCGAAGCAGGATAGCAGGCAGGTGAACAGCGCGGTCCACAGCCCTTGCCACACCCGCGCGGGGAGAAACTCGACTCCGAACTTTTGGCACATGTTGTAGAACACCACGGTGTACGCGAGCTCGGGTCCTGCATCGATGGATTCGTATGGGAGGTGGAGCGGTGAGTGGAAAGAGAAAAGAGGTTGGAAACTGAACCGACGTTCGTTTTGGGGGACCCGGGATCGCGCGCTTGGGCACGTACCGGTGGCGCCGAGGATGCACAGCGGCTGCCCGGAGAGGAACGCGTAGGCCACGCCGGATATCGCACTGGACAGGATCATCTCCGTGGCGCCCAGCTGGTCGTTCGTGTACTCGGCGAAGAGCGCGCCGAACGCGATGGCTGGGGCGAGGCACGCGAAGAAGAGAAAGGCGACGGACGATAGGCATCGCCCGCGGTTGGCGGGGAGGAAGGCGTCGGTCCAGTCGCTGACGTAATGGGGCGCGCGGCGTTTGATGTCCGCCATGAGGCCACCCGCGAACTTACCGGAGAACGCGAGGGGTCTGCGCGGGTGAGTTGGACGGGGGGAGTGGGTCGGTGAGCGACGGGTAGTCCCGATGGGGGCGAGGAATGTGCCAAATGCGGGGCGCGACGTGGGAGTTGGCGGGCGCGCGCGCTCACTCCGGGAGGGGATCCGTCAGCAACACGTTCGTCTCGTCCGCATCCTCGGACGTGGTATCCAGCGATGCCATGTGCGGGCCGGTTCGGTGTTCGATGCGATGCGCGCGGCGCGTCGAAGCGAGTGCGATACGAACAGTCGGTCCCTCCGAGATCACCGCGCGTCTCGTTGACTGGTTCGGGCCTGAGACTTTTCGTGGGGGATCTACCATTGTGGGCTCGAGCGCGTCAGTACCGCCCCGCACGCGCCGGTTCCCCACACTCGGCCACCATGGCGGCGTGGGAGATGACAAAGGAGGCGCTCCGGAAGGTGTGCCGCGATAACAACGGGTAGGTCCCCGCCCACTCCCCGACGACCCCACGCGCGGATCCCCCAAAAACTGATCGTTGGGTCGGCACCTACCGCCCCCTCCTCGTCGCGAAGATGAACGCGTGACTGACCCTCACATATACCCACACGCGCGAATATCCACACAGTTACGCGCACGCCCCCGAGCTCAACGATGTCCTCCACCTGCACTGCAAGGGAATCGCGACGATCGAGAACCTCGAGGAGTACGTCGGCCTGAAGACCCTGTACCTCGAGAGCAACTCCATCGACGAACTGGAGGGCCTTTTACACCTGGACCGACTGCGATGCCTCTACATCGCGAAGAACTGCATGCGCGACCTCGACCGCGCCGCGCGGCTCGTCGCGTTGACCACACTGGACGTCAGCGATAACCAGATCGTCAGCCTGGAGGGCCTACGGGGCCACCCGTCCATCACAACCCTCGTCGCCGTCAACAACAAATTAAAAGATGCGGAATCAATCCAAGCCCTCGGCTCGTGCGCCCAGTTAGTCACCGTGGACCTGACCAAGAACAAACTAGAGGGCCGATCCGTCGTGGACTTTTTCCTGTCCGACATGTCCGACAAACTCAAGCTCCTGAAGCTGCAGGGTAACCCCGTGGTGAGCGAAGTGCCCAGTTACCGCAAGACGCTCGTCTCCGGGATGAAGCGGTGAGTATATTTTTATTCTCGTATGGGCGATTAGACTGACGTCGTGTTTTGTGGACAGGCTCAACTACTTGGACGACTCGCCGGTGTTCCCCAAGGACAGGAGGCTCGCCGCCGCCTGGCTCGCAGGCGGAGTCGAAGAGGAAAAGGCGGAACGCAAGCGGATATTCGAGGATGAGCGAAACGAACGCGAACGGCACAGAGCCGCCTTTGACGAGATGGTCGCCGACGCCCGGTAAGTTTTTTAAGATTCTCGTACGGGCAATTAGTATGACGTCGTGTTTTGTTCACAGGCGCGAGGCTGATGAGAAGCAACGAGCCGGGGTGGTCACGGAGCGGGACCCGTACAGGTTCATGAGTAAGGAGGCTGCGGAGGAGGCGAGGATGCTGGCGGATGGGATGACGGAGTGGGAGCTGGAGGAGATGCGCGCGAACGAGCGGCTCCCGTGGCAGGTGCGCGAGCGGAGGGAGAGCGAAGGCGAGGTGAAGACTTCTTCGGATCGAAATACTTCTTCGGATGCTTCCGATGAGCCCGAGACGAACGACGAGGACGAAGACGAGGAACTGGAGTCACGAACGGCGCTCGCGGCGGAGGTCGTCGGCGACGGCGACGAGCACATCCCGGTCGCCATCCCGATCGACGACGACCGACCGGGATATTCGTCGATTTTCGTCGCGCAAGTCGCCGACGACGAAGACGTCGCGGGCTTAGTACCCCCCGCGGCGACGACTGACGCTGAACCACGTGTCACGAACATGGCCACCGCGCGGGATACGGAGTCCGCGCGCGAAGCTGCCGAGGCGTCCGCCGCCGAGGAGCTCAGGGTCGAGCTGCGGAAGATGCGCGCGAGGCACGGCGACAGGCTGGCGGAGACGGACAGGGCGGAAAGGAGCCGAAGGGAGTTGGAACGCGCGGCGGATTCAGTGCACGCCAACCCTAAACTCGGCGACTCGACGCACAGGTCCCCGGTGGTGTTCGGCACACGGGCGTACGACCAGCTGTGGGCGCAGGCGAAGGCCATGGGGGACGCGGCTGAGGAAACAGGGACACCGCTGCTCGAGGACGAGGACGAGGAGGACGAAAGAAATAACGAGGAGGATGGCGAATACGGCGCGAATTCGGTCAACTCGGAGAGCGTCGACAGCGTCTCTGACTACTCGTACGGGGACAAGGAGAACAGGTGGGAGCGGGCGTCGATGGCGTCGGTGGGTGCCACGGTGGCGTCCACGGAGGCTGGTGAGCTCGACGGTATCGACGAATTTGACGAAACCGAGGATGACGAAACAGACGGATCGGGGTCGGACGGTACCTCGATCGACGGCGACCCGCTGGACAGGTACACGGTGAGCTCCGTCGCGGGGAAGGAGAGGGGACGCGACGACGCGGACCCGGTGGACGCGAACGACGAGCTCTGGGGTCTAGATTGAGCCCGAGGGTTAGACTCGGCGTTTTAAAGGGACTTGATTCGTATTTCGCATCAAAGAAAGAATGAATTCAGGATCTGGTAAAAGCGACTCTCGGGGGCTGGCGATCGAAACAGCCCCACACGGACGGACGGATTCGTAGAATTCCCCTCTACGGCTCCACGGTCTTCATCTTGGAGAGCTTCTGGTAGCTCGCCACCTTCTTGATGGTCTTCTTCTTGATCGCGGACGGCACTCCGTTTTCATCGACGTCCACCGCCTCGTCAACCTCCTGGTTGCTCCACACCCGCTTCATACCCGCGACTCTCTTGTGCGGCACGGTGGCACCGCACTCCACCATGTGCATGTACTGCTTGTTCGTCACCGCGAACGCGCTGCCCCGAATCTTGCCAGCCTTGTGCAGCTCCAGCTCATCGTCCACGAAGCGGATGTCCAGCGTCCGCTGATGCGTGTAGAGGCCCGCGTCTTGCATGGGCAGCACCCAGGCGACCTCGTCGGACTCGTTGTGGTGCGAGTGCCACCACCCGGGCGGGGTGATGAAGACGCCGCCGGGGATCCAGTCGCACCTGATCGGGTCGATGATATCCCCGTTGGCGTCGATCTCCTTACCCATCAGGGTGTAGACGTTGGGCGCGGCGGAGACGGCGAGGTCCAGCGCGACGCTGTTGTGCCTGTGAACAAAACACGACGTCAGTCTAATTGCCAATACAGACCATTGCCAAAAATTGCCAAAAGATTGCCAAAAATAAACTCACCTGTGCGGGCGCTGCACAGTCTTGGCGGGGATGGAGTTGAGCAGGGACCAGAGGACGTGGGTTAAGGTCTTTGTTTGGTCGCAGGCCTTGTTGCCGAGTAGGACGCCGAGCCTGTTGCGTTCGCCTTCCGTCTGCTGATGCGAGATCTCCTGCACCTGCGCGAGCATCTTCTCCCTGGAGAAAAACGTGGGTTCAAACTTTTTGCCATTCGGCTTGACCCCGAGGTAGTCCATGAGGGGCTCGTCGTGGACGTAGTAGAGCGCGGCGCCGCCCTTCTCAGCCTCCGTGCAGGTGTGCTTGAGGGCACCCTCGGTGACGGGGACGACGAAGAGGTCGCCGAAGCCCCAGGAGACGGTGCCGTGCTCCGAGGTGGTGGTGCCCGCGCCGCGAATGACGTAGAACGCCTGGGACGTGGCGTTCGCCTTGGTCTCGATGGACTCGCCGGTCTTGACGCGGACGAAGGAGGCCATGAGGTTTGGGGAGGTGCATGCGGTCTCGATGTCGAGGCAGTCGTTGATGCCGAAGGGGATGATCCGCGTCTCGCCCTCCTCGTGCAGGCTCGGGGGATGCACGAGGACGGGGATCGGGGCCATGTCCGGGTTCGCGGCTGCTCCGTACTCGAAGATGTCGGCCGTCTCGGACCACTTATCGACGGTGGCCTTGTTGGGATCGCCCTTCAACATGGGCGCCGGGGAGGTGGGGCGGGGCAGGAGCGCCTCATAAGGGGCGCTGCTGATCCTCGTGAGTTCTTCGGCAATCGCGACCATCTCGGTTGGTGGCGCGGCTTTTTCTTTTGACAAGTGTCCGCGAAGGTGGGACGCGCGCGGTGCGAGTGCGGTGCGCTGGGTGTGCCTGGAGGTCTCTTCTGCGATCTCACGCGGTTATGAGTGCGGGGGACGTGCGGCTGGGGATACGGACCGTGAGGGGTATCGCGGCGCGTGAACCAATGGCCCCAACCCGCGTGGTTCGGCACCTAAACGGAAACGCGTCGCTTCGCACGCGACGTCGCTTGGAAACGCGTCATTTCGAGCCACAGAAATCGACCGCGGACCGAATTGCATTTGGCCTATCTGAATGCGCATACAAATGGGGTATATTTAGTGTTTAGGGGGTCTATTTGGCTATTTGGGCACCTTCGGCACCCCTCAAAATTTTCCGAGATTTTGCTCCCTCGAAGAAACGCTCGCACAAATCCTCCGCGTGAAACGACAAAATGTTCATTCTTCGTCTGCACAGCGGCACCATCATGGACCGCAAGCGGCCGCACTGCAGCGCCACCAGCGCGGGTGACCAGGAAGCCACCAAACTGATGCCCCCGCCCCCGCCTCCCGCGCTCCCCGTGCTCGAGACGGAGTGGGAAAGAAAGAAGCGAATCTCCGACGCGAGGCGAGCGGAGAACGCGTTCATGGAAGAGGCGTTGAGGCGCGAACGCGCCGAGCTCGAGCGCGTCGCGTGCGAAAGGACCAGTGCCGCCATGGACCAGTGCGCGCGATCGGAGCTGCACGCGTTCCTGGAGGAGCTTCGGCTCGCCGGCAGGCTCACCGCGGACGAGATCGTCAAGCGACTGGGAGGCACACGAGTGCACGCCTGAGATCTAAGAGAGATTCACCGACCAACACTTAGCCATTGATTCAATCGCTACGTCACGTTTCAAACCGTTTCAAACCGTTTCAAACCCCGAACGTCCCGAGCACAGCCAGCTCCCTCGCCACGTCCGCGCCAACCTGCAGGTACTGCGACGCCTTCTTTCGGCGCCTGACACGCCCTTGACCGCCCTCACCGACGCCGCGTTCCTTCTCCTCCTGGATCTTCGCCATCCTCGCCAAGAAGAAAGCGCGCTCGTTGCCCTCGCCCACGACGCCCAGCCCGCGTCCGTACCCCCGGGCGCACGTCACCCCCGTGCATTCCGCGAGCTCACGCAGCCGCACCGCCGCGGCGGCCATCGTGGGTACCTGCCCGTGCGCGGAGACCGCGGCGGGCTTTGACGCGGATGTCGCGGATGGGGGGGACCCTTCAGCCGAACCGTTACTCGCCGCAGTTGTGTCCGACAGTTGTCCGCCGAGACAGGCGTGTTCCGCGATGGCATCGATGACCGCGGCGGTCTCCTTCGCGACGTCCCCGCCGCCGCCGATCGTGTGCCTCGGTTCGCCCGCCAGGTCCGACCCGCCGCGCTCCTCAGCCTTATCGCTCGGGTCGAAAGCGCCGTCGGCGTCGGGATCGTCGCCGAGGCTTCCGCCTTGATACGCCTTGGGGTCATCCGCCCATGACTTGCGCGGGCCGGTGACGGTGGCGCGCGCGGGGCGGAGCATCGCGTCCGCCGCGGAGAGCGATGCCGCGAGGGACGCGAGCGAGTCGAGCTCGAGCATCGCGCGTCTCCAGTCATCGCGAGGGCGTTCGGCGGTGGGACCGTCGACATCGGCATCACGTGAGTCACCGGGGGCGTCCTCTTCGTCGGCGGCGTCGAGTGACGCGGCGCGCTCGGCAGCCGCGGCGGCGGCTTCGACGAGAAAGGCGTCGCGCGCGGCGTCGGCAGCCGCGGCGACCTTCGCCTCGGCGTCCTCCTCTGATTGATCGCCCTCTTGCGCCGAATCCGCCTCGTGGACGACCTCAGCTGCGACGAGCCCGAGGGAGCCCCGTCGCGCCTTGCCCAGCACACCCTTCTCGATCCGTATCTCGTTTCTCATCGCGCGCTCAGCCTTGGCCGCGGCGGCGTCGGCGACCACCTCCGCGCGCCGGCGCACCGCCGCCTCCTCCGCCGTACGCTCCGCCCGCCGGTCCTCGAGTGAAGCCGAGCGAGTCAACGCTCGAAGAGCCTTCACCGCCATCGCCGGCGCCGTCGCCTCCGCGGCGGAAACGCGCGGATCCACGCGCGCGATCAGCCTGGACGCGGCGCCCGCGAGCCCGGGCTCCTCCAGCGCCATCACGCTCACGCGCTTCCGAGGAATACGGATCGAGGCGCGCGGGTTGGACGCCGCGAACTGCGCGGAGAGCAAAGCCCTTCGAACGTCGCCCTGTTTGGACTCGCACGCGGCGGCGATTTCACCCGGCGATACCCGCCTACCCTCCGCGGCAGCCACTAACGACGCGTAGACGGCGGTGTCCGCGGGCGACGGGCTTCGGAAGCGAACCCGCGCGAGCTGCAAGCCGTCGCCGGACGTCCCGGGTGGGAGCGGCGCGTCGACTAAGGACGGGAGTGAGTGGGCGTTGGAGGTTAGGACGATTGGACGCTTGGCGCCGGCGACGAGCTGCGCGAGCGCAGCCATGAACCCACGGTCCTCGCCCCGCAGCACGTCAACCTCCTCGAAGAGTATCAGCGTGTTCTTCGCGGCATCCTTGGTTTGAGTGTCCTTGGGAGCGGCGCGTTGCTGTTTCTTGCCGAAGAACCCCCCGATGCCGCCGGATGATGCGGCTGGTTTTTTCTGCTCGTCGCCGCCGCCGATCCGTCTCGATTGCGTCGCCTCGCCGAACTGGTTGAGCACCTCGAGCCCGCTGCGCTTCCGCGACGGGTTCACCTCGAGCACCTTGAACCCAAACTCTTCCGCCGCGGCGTACACAGCCGCCGTCTTACCGGAACCGACGGGACCGCATAACAGCAGCCCGTTCGCGGGGATGCCTTTTTTGGAGACTAACGGCGCGTACGTGGCGCGAGCCATCTCGTCGTCACCCTCGTCCCATTCCTCGTCACTCGATTCGTCGTCGCTTCCCTTCGCCTTACGTCGCCTCTTACCGCCCTTCTTGGGTAAATCGCGCGTCGGTTTGGATACCCCCGCGTCCGTCGCGAAGATCTGCGCCGACCACGCTCCGAGCCAGTCGCGAACCCCGTTCTTCGCGCCGCCGTCGCATACCAATTGCTCAGTCGCGTTCGGTCTGTACGCATCCGTCCACATCGACCCAGACGCCGCCGCCGGGCCCAGTGTCGTGTTGTTCGACACTTGGTCAAGGGTTGTGTTCGCGCCGCACCGGGCGACCGCGCGGGTCTTGAGCGCGGTCAGTCGGGTTCGCAGAGTACCACGAGCGGCGGCCAACTCGCCAGAGGCGACGGCTCTCGCGTTCCATCGACCCTTCGACGCAAGCACGAACCGCGCGGCGTCGGTGAGGTAGGCATCCTCAGCCTCCTCCAAGTCCATCGGCGTACTATCGTCAGGCTCCGTTTCCTCGGTTTCCATGGATGCGATGGATCCCATGGGCGTTGACTTGATCGCGGGGGTCATCGAAGTGATAGCCGAGTTTAGCCCGACTTTTGCCCTGGGCGGTCCAACCACGTTTGCCAGCGCGTGTCTGCCCACAGCCTCGTCCTCAACGACGGCCGCGTCGATGGACGGTGACACGTGGACCGGCGGCATGGCCTGTTCGATGGGCGCGGGGAGCACGTACAGACCGAGCGGGTTCAACGAAGCAGCGGTGGCGCCTGTTTCCTTGGCCAGCGCCGCTTTTTCCTTTTGCATGGCGAAAAAGTGGTGCGTCTTCTTGCCGCTGGAGAGCGCCGCGTCCGTCTGCTTGACAGCCTCGAGGTCGCGCTTGAGCGATTGCTTCGCCTCGGTTTCAGCCGCCTCGCGACGCTCGTGTGGGGTCATGAAGAAGGACCCCGCGGCTCTTCGACGCTCGTCCCTCGCCGCTTTCCGTTTCAAACTTTTCCTTCGCTCGACTCCCGCGCCCGCGGATAGCGTCCCGTGCTCGACGCACGACGCGCAGAACCACTCGCCGTCGGGCACCGACGTTAAATCCACGCACTTTGCGTGGTATATCCCGTCGCACCCGTCGCACAACAACCCGTCGTCGTCGTCCACGCCGCAGATTTCGCAGGCGCCCGAGTCGATACCCAGCGCCGCGTCCTCGGCGGCTTGTTCCTCGACCCTTCGTCTCTCCTCCTCCTCAGCCTTCGCCTTAGCCGCAGCCTCCGCCTCAGCCTTCGCCTTGGTCTCCGCCTCAGCCTTCACCCTCGCCTCAGCCTCGGCCTTCGCGATCGCCTCAGCCTCGGCCTTCGCGGCGGCTTCAGCCTTGGCTTTGGCTTCGGCTA
>Ga0115008_10003439_pt1 | contig 13125 bp, 21 predicted proteins | sample FraStrMetagenome_FD_87164 | JGI IMG/M metagenome (GOLD analysis project Ga0115008, IMG submission 87164) | Marine eukaryotic phytoplankton communities from Arctic Ocean - Fram Strait ARC3M Metagenome | ecosystem: Environmental > Aquatic > Marine > Oceanic | place: Fram Strait | collected...
ACCCATTAGATTTAATTGGATTTTAGAACCTGAAGAAGAAAAAGTTGATGGATTTTTAGCACACGAAGTAGCTGAAGTTGTTCCTGAAGCTGTAACAGGTGAAAAAGACGCTATAGATTACAAGGGAGATGATGATTTACAAATGCTAGAAAACTCAAAACTAGTCCCTTTACTAACAGCTGCTTTACAACAAGCAATAGATAAAATAGAATTATTAGAACAAAGAATACAATCAATAGAAAATAAATAAATAAATAAATAAATAAATAATTATGATTACTTACAAATGGGATATTCCAACAATGAATGCTCACATTCAAGCTGAAGGTGAAGACAACGTAATTTACACAGTACATTACAGATACACAGGTTCTGAAGAATCTGGAGGAGTTACTTATTCATCAACTAACATTGGAACACAAAGTTACACGTATGTAGCAGGTGAACCTTTTACACCTTATGAAAACACTGAAGCTTTTGAAGCTATTGTTATTGGGTGGCTTGAAGGATCTTTAGACGTAACATCGATGCAAGCTAGCATAGCTGCAAATATACAATCTCAAATTACACCAGTAAATGAAGATTTATATTTTACCTGGCAAAATCCAACGCCTCCAGTTCCTCCTGTTGAAGAATAAATAGGTAAAAAAAACCTAAAACGGGTAATAATACTCGTATACCGAAAAAGGTATAATCAAATCAAATTAAATTTAATATAACATGGAAGCAATTGTTAAAAACCTTAACTTTGGCGAAGCAGCCAGAGTCGAAGTATTTAAAGGTATAGAGAAGTTAACAAAAGCTGTTAGTTCTACATTAGGAGCTAGTGGTAAATGTGTAATGCTAGAGGATAACGCAGGTAATCCTATTATAACAAAAGATGGTGTTACAGTGGCAGATTCTATAATATTGAGAAACCCGGTTGAAAACATGGGTGCAACTCTTTTAAAGGAAGCTGCTAGAAAAACAGTAAGAGAAGCAGGTGATGGTACCACCACGGCTACAGTATTAGCTCATGCAATTTTACAAGAGGCTTACAAAATATCAGATAAAACAAATTCAAGAGAATTAAAAGACGGTATTAATGCAGCTACTGAAAAAGTAGTTAAATACCTTCAATCAATATCAGTTAGCGTTAAAGACGATATGATAGATCAAATAGCTACCATATCAACAAACAACGATCCTGAGCTTGGAAAAATAATAGCAGATGCTTTTAGAGCTGTAAGTAATACAGGTGTAGTAATGATGGAGACATCAGCAGATGGAAAAACAAAAGTAGAAGTTGTAGATGGAGTTCAGTATGAAAAAGGATTGACTAATTCACACTTCATTACAAATCAGCAAGCAAAAACCGCTGAACTAGAAAATCCATTAGTACTGTTGATAGAGTCTCCAGTAGATACTATAAGACAAATACAATCTGTACTAGAGTATGTAATAAAAAACAATAAACCTTTGCTTATTATAGGCGATTTAGATCAAGGTGTTTTATCTGCTCTAGCTATGAACAAAAATAAAGGTAATATAAAAGTTAATGTTATCAATGCTCCTACTTATGGTGTTAGCAAACAGGAAATTTTAGAAGATTTATCTTTATTAACAGGTGCAACTATTATAAATGAAGACTTAGGTGATGATATGGATATGATCCAAATAGAACACTTAGGAGCATGTTTAAAAAGTGTAACATCTCACGATGAAACAGTTATACAAGTTAAAGAGTCAAATGAAGAGGTTTTAAGTATCATAAATGATATTAAAGAAAAACTTACAGAAACTAAGTTTCCACACGAGATAATTAAACTTGAAAAAAGATTAGCTATGCTTTCAGCAAAAATAGCTATTGTTAAAATTGGTGCAAACTCAGATATTGAGTTAAAAGAAAAAACAGATAGAGTCGAAGATGCTATTTGCGCAACCAAAGCCGCGATCAAAGAAGGTATAGTTCCAGGCGGTGGAATTGCTTTATTAAACGCATCAGATAATGTATCATCTAAATCAGATGGAGAGGCTGTGCTGCTAGAAGCTATTAGAGCGCCTTTTAAGACAATATTGGATAATGCTGGCATAACAGACTATGAATTGCCTAAAGCTAAAGGAAAGGGTCTTAATGTGGTTACAGGAAAAACAGTAAATATGATTAAGTCAGGGATTATTGATCCTTTACTAGTTACCAAAAGTGCACTTAGAAACGCTGCGTCAGTAGCTACTACTATTTTATCAACCGATTGTGTAATAAACAACTTGAGAATAGATGAAAGCAATAGGTAAAAACATAATCATAAGCAAAATAAAAGAAGGTACTACCGAAACAAAAGGTGGTTTACTTCTTGCAGAAGTGCAGCGAGAAGATATTAGATACACAGAGGCTGTTATAGTATCTGTTGGAAATGAAGCTGAGGCTTCTGGTTTAAAAGAAGATGATAAAATATTCTTCGACAGACACGCTGGTCACAAAATAGAATTTGAAAAAGAAATATACCACGTTATAAGAATACAAGATGTAGTTGTTGTTTTATGAAAAGGCTAGAAGCAAGAGATATCAAAGATATGAACTTGTTAAAACATTACCGTATAATACGCAAATGGGCTTGCAAGAACAACGAACTTAATGACGCTGACTTAGAGTTGCTTATCTACTTTGATTGTATGGAGTTTTTTACAAAACAAGATTTCAAAGAAGGTAGTTACTCTTATAGTTGGGACAACAGAAGATGGAACAACTTGTTAAAAAATGGCTGGATAGTAGTATGGAGAGAAAGAAATCATACTACGCAGAAATATCATATATACAAAGTGTCTTTTAAGTGTAAACAACTTATAAATCAAATGTATAAGATTATGCTAGGTGAAGAGGATATTTCAACAAGAAAAAGAAGCAACAAACTAATAGCAGGTAAATCATATACAGATAAAGTTCTTACTAAGGCTATTTATAATGTTAATAAAGATAAAAATAGATTATTATGAACGCAGCAATTATGGCAGGCTTAGGATCAATATCAGATGTAGCCAAGCAAATATCAGCAAAGAAAGTGCAGTCAGACTACAGAGCTAGTGCTAATGTAGGTGATCCTTGGATAAAACCCCAAGCTACTGGACCTGGTACTCCTTCACAAACTTTTAGCAAAAGAAGTTGCGCAAAAGGGGAAGATATATATGGTAGTGAGCCACAAAGAGCAATGAGTATGCAAACTGTAGATAATCAAGTTAACAATATTGAAGGACCTTTAGTAATGGAAAATTCTGAAAATAAATAAATTATGATAAATAAAAACAAACCAGCAATGGGCAAAGCTCAATTAAACGGACAAGTAGGTGAAAACGCAGTATGGGATGGACCATTAGATACTAGTGGATTTCCAATGGGTAAAGGATCTAGTTCTGGTATTACCGGTATGGAGGTTTCTAAAGCATCTGTCGGTAGTGATAGCTACGCTCCTATTACTCAGAGAGCTAAAGCATCTAGGTAATGAATATGGGAGACATAAAGCTATACGCTTTAAACTTAACAGCATTATCTGTTAGTATGACTAACATAGAAAACTACCTAAAAGTATTGTTATTACTAGTCAGTATAGGTTATACACTATCTAAATGGGTTAGTTTAAAACAAGAGGATAAAGAAGAAGAAAAAGATAAATAATGAAATTTAAGTACTTTACTTACAGTGAGTTTGATTCACCAGACCTAGAAGGTAGTGGTAAAAAGATGAGCAATGAGTTAATAAGCATGTTAGATATTGCTAGAAAAAAGTACGGTAAATCAATTATTATAAACTCAGGATATAGAACTCCAGAGCGTAATAAAGAAGTAGGTGGAAAACCTACATCTTCTCATTTACTAGGTTTAGCTGTTGATATACAATGTAAAACATCTACAGATAGGTTTTTACTAGAAGGTATATTAAGAGAAGTTGGATTTAAAAGATTTGGCATAGGTAAAACATTTATACATGTTGATATTGATAGAGACAAATCACAAAACATAATCTGGTTATATTAATAATTTATGGCTTATACTCAAAATGATTCTCCATTTTTAAAAGTTAGGAAAACTACTAAAGGAAAAGAAAGAAACTTCAGAACAACTAGTGAAGGAGCAGGTATGACTTCTACTGGCGTAAAGAAATACAGAGCACAAAACCCTGGAAGTAAATTAAAGACAGCAGTAACAAAGTGTGACGTTAAGCCAGGAACAAAACCCTACAAGAGACAAAAAGCTTTTTGCTCTAGGTCAAAGAGTTGGAAAGGTGAAAGAGGGAAAGCAGCTAGAAAAAGATGGTGCTGTAGTAGATTTTAAAATAAACAAACACTAACTATATAAAAATAAAAAAATGGGAACAAGAGTAACAAAATACAACGTTAAAGATGCTAAAAAAGATGATAAGGCTCACATGAGTTATTTAAAGCAGGATATAAACTACGATTATAAGCATGGTGGGTCTGACAAGCAAATGACAAATGACGAAAAACATATAACGAATCTAGCAAGAGACGTACAATACGATGACTCAGTAGCTGAAATGAAGGGCTCTGTGGCTAAAAAGAAAGGATCAATGGCTTATATGAGTGCTAGTCAAGAAAGGAAAGATTTAAATAAAATGCCTGGATCATATAAGGAAATGGGTGATGCGCCAATTATGATGAAAGGTTCTTTTATGTCTAAGCATTGTAGAAAATAATAACAGTAGAGGTCTGTAATAAAACTCAAAACGCCAAACACTAACACTAACACTAACACTAACAAAAATGGCAAAATTTTTAAAAATTCCTTTATCAGGAGTAGCAAACACGCCTTACCAATTGGTAGGTATTGAATCAATCGTAACAGTTGTACCAGGAGATGCTGCAGGAGCAAATCTTACAACCGCTGTAACTATTCAAACTGGTAAACCAGCAGGAGCTGCAACAATTACTTTTACAGCTAACGCTGCACCAGTAACTGCAGGAGACTTACTAAAAGCATTTAACGATGCTATCGCAGCTAACCCAGGAGGTATTGTATCTACTGTAGTTGGACCGGTAACAGTAGCTCAAGCACCAGCTGCACAATCAGGAACACAAGGAAGACAGCTAATTACAGTTAAGCAAGTAAACGCATTGTTTACTGCTGTTGCAATAGCTTAATCAAACTAATTAATCTTGCGGGTGTAATATCCCGCGGGGTTATTTAAAACAACTTATGGCATTTAAACTAAACACACCACCTTACGATTGTGATAACACTCCTATCTATAATGTAGATATGGAAGATGGCGTTTTAGGTAAAGCCAACAACAACGGAACTATAATACTTAATAATAAGTTAGATCCAAAGAAAAAAGAAAGTGTCATAGCGCACGAAAAAATACATATTGACCAGATGAAACGTGGTGATTTAGACTACGATGATCAATACGTTTATTGGAAAGGCAAAAAGTTTTCAAGAAGCAAAATGAACGAAGGGGCTAAAAACTTACCCTGGGAAAAAGAAGCATATATAAAAACAACATAAAATTATGGCATTTAAAGTAAACAACCCGTTAACGTACATAAACCCTGGTAAAGGTGTAAAGGTTAACGTAGGTGATTTTGGATCAAAGGTAGCAGAAAAACCAGCTAAACAAACTGGTCCTGATAAAATTGGTATGAACGTCCGTGGTAGTAAAGGTTACGAAAAAGCGTTAGCTGCTTCTAAAAAAGAAGTAAAATCTACTCCAAGTGTAACGCCTAAAGTAGATACTAAGTCAAGCGGTAAGCAGCAATTTGATAAAGCTATTTCTACTTTTAAAAAAGCAGCATCTTTAACAAGTGGAATAGGCTCTGGTAAAGCTTCCTCAGTTAAATACCCTGAGAAGCCTAAAAAAACTGGAGGATATGTAAAAAAAGGAGGTACATCTACTGGTAATATTAAGGATTATAAAGTAGGAACTCAAGCTAGACGTGATGAATACACCGCTAGAGGTTGGAAACAAGACTCTACTACTAAAACAAACAGCGATTCTACAACACAAAATAAACCTATTGCAGAAGTAACTAAAACTAAAGGAGTTAGTATTGGTTTAAAACCGACAAAAGCCAGTGATGTAAAACTTAGTCAAAAACCTACCGTAAAAGCAGCACCTAAAGATAATTCTAGAAAAGCTATAAAAGCTAGAAAAACTGCAGACAAAAAAGCAGGTGTATCTAAATCACAGATGAGAGCTAACAAAGCTAAATCTAAATCTGAAGCAGCTTCAGCAAAAGCAAAAAAATCTAAAAACCCTTCTTACAGAGCTCAATTAACAGCTAAGTCAGAAAGATTAGCTAAAAGAGCTAAGCGTAAAGGTAATTCTTAAATAGTGAAAAAGATATTAGAATTTTTTAGTACAAAAGTCTTCAAACAAGTTGGTGATGTGGTTGATAACTTATTCACCAACGAGGAAGAAAGATTAGAAGCTAGAAATAAGATATTTAAAGTATTGCAAGATGCTCAATTAGAACTGCAGAGAATGCAAACTGAGATCATTGTAGCTGAAGCTAAAGGTAATTGGTTGCAAAGAAGCTGGAGACCAATACTTATGCTTTCATTTGGTTTTATCATTATATATACAAAATTTATATCACAACTATCTGCACACTTAATAACACCTGTTTTAGAACCAGAGTTCTGGAGCTTGTTAGAAATAGGTATTGGTGGTTATGTAATAGGTAGAAGTGGAGAAAAAATCGTGGACAAACTAGGGCCACTATTCAATAAAAATAAATAATAAAAATAAATAAAAATGGGACAATACGGAATAACAAGCGGGGTAATTGGTAAAGCATTACCTATCGGTGGCGGAGACGCTGCTATAACGCCTGCTTCTGCTTGGTTATTTGAAAATCAAACAGGAACATTAGGAACGAACTTAACAGGTTCTCAAATATACTCAGGAAGTGGAGGCTCTATAATAGCTATATTATCAGGAGTTAACGGAGTTCTTGGAGTTGCTTTTACTGGAAACATGATAAGTAATGGAACAGGTTACACAGTGAACGAGACTGGAGTAGCAGTAACGTCTGCTAGTGGTCTTGGTACTGGGTTAACTGTAGATACTGTTGTTGCAGACGGTGGAATAACATCTATTGCTGTAAACACAGCAGGTGTAGGTTATAGACAAGGAGATGTAATAACAGTTACTAGTGGAGATGGTAATGCAACTTTTACAGTAAACGTAACTGATGCTCTTCCAATAGCTGGTGATGCTGTTACATTTACAAACGTTCCTGCTGGAATTATATTGCCTGTAGCAGTTGATTATGTACTAAATTCATCTACAGCAACTGATATGGTTGCCTGTAAATAATTACGTAACAAGTAATAATAACAATAAGTAATAACAATCAAATTAAATAAAATGGGAAAATTAACAGAAGAACAATTAAAGTCAGTAAAAGAAGGTCAAGGAAAAATTAATTCTATATTAGTAGAGATTGGTTTTTTAGAAGCTAAAAAGGCAGAGTTTTTAGGAGCTCACTTTGAAGCGGTAAAAGTTTTAGAAGAAGTTAAATCAGAATTAAAAGAAGAGTACGGAGATATAACCGTAAACTTAGCTGATGGTAGTTTTGAAAAAATAGAGGCTGAAGTAGAAGAAGCTGAAGTACTTGAGATAGTAAAGTAATGGAATCAGTTGTAAGAAAGATCAGTATAGGATCTGATTATAAAAATGACGCAATGCACTACGCTGTAGGACAGCAAGTTTATGGTGGTCATACTATATCAGCAATATTACACGATCCAATATTAAACTCTTACAGTATATTCATAAAAAAAGAAGACGAGATTATGCCATGGAAGAAATTTAATTCTCACATGGCAATATCCGTTGAGTATGATTTAGAATATTAATGAAAAGTTTATACGACTTCATCATCAAACCATTAGGTGATAGATACCAAAACGAAATAAAGCTTGGTGACAAAACATTAGTTTTAAACACTAAAATAGAAAGCTTCAAAGCTGTTAACAATTTAGCAGTTGTAGTTGAAACACCAAAAGCTTTTAGAACAGATATTAAAAAAGGAGATATAATAGTAATACACCATAATGTTTTTAGAGTATTCTATGACATGAAAGGTGTTAAAAAAAACAGTAGATCATATTTTAAAGATAATTTATATTTCTGCGCTATTGATCAAATATATTTGTATAAAAATACCGGGAATTGGAAATCATTTGGAGACAGGTGCTTTGTAATGCCTTTGAAAAATAAAGACTCTCTAGAGCTCGATAAAGAGCAAAAGCTTATTGGTATACTAAAATATGGTAATAAGTCTTTAGAAGCTTCTGAAATAGTCCCAGGTGATGTTGTAGGTTTCAAACCTAACAGTGAATGGGATTTTGTTATAGATAAGCAAAGAGTTTATTGTATGAAATCTAATGATATTGTAATTAAGTATGGACACGAAGGAAACCAAGAGGAATATAATCCAAGCTGGGCAAAAAGCGGTTAAAGAATTAATTAAAGTAGCTGAAGAAGCTATTGTAGGTTCTGAAGACGATTTATCTGCGGATAAATTAAAAAACGCTGCTGCTACTAAAAAGCTAGCTATATTCGATGCTTTTGAAATACTTGCTAGAATAGAATCAGAAGAAAACTTACTGAATGACAAACCCGAAGAAGTTAAGGAAGAAAAAGCTTTTAAAGGTTTTGCTGAAGGAAGATCCAAGAAATAATGTACGAACAAACATTATATCACATAGTTAAAGACGTTATTAGACCTAAAGTTTTAAATAAACTAAATAAGTTTAAGAAATGGGAATACGGTTATAATAAAGAATATGATTTTGTTGTAATTAGTAAGACTGGTGAAATAGGAGAAATATATGACATACAAGGTTTAAGAATAGCTTTGCCTAAGGAAAAAGAAACTAAAGTTTTTGAAGGTAAAAAATGGCAATATTCTGAATATCCAAAAGAACTAAGTAAAATTAAATCAGTATTTGATTGGGATGAATATCCAGTTGAATTTAAAGAAAAATGGTATGACTATATTGACACAGAGTTTAAAAGGCGTGAAGAAGGTTTTTGGTTCTTTAATAAAGACAAGCCTACTTATATTACTGGTACTAACTACATGTACCTGCAGTGGTCCAAGATTGATGTTGGGCAGCCAGACTTTCGTGAATCAAACAGATTATTCTATTTATTCTGGGAGGCTTGCAAGGCAGATACAAGATGCTACGGAATGTGTTATCTTAAGAACAGACGATCAGGGTTCTCGTTCATGGCATCAGGCGAGACTGTTAATCAAGCCACGATATCTACCGATTCAAGATTTGGCATACTTTCAAAGTCTGGGCCAGATGCAAAGAAAATGTTTACTGATAAGGTCGTACCCATATCAGTTAATTACCCCTTCTTTTTCAAACCAATCCAAGACGGTATGGACCGCCCGAAAACGGAACTTGCGTACAGAGTACCAGCGTCCAAATTTACCCGTAAAAAACTTGACTCCAATGAGAAACTCAAGGAGATCTCCGGTCTCGATACAACGATCGACTGGAAAAACACGGGGGACAACTCGTACGATGGTGAAAAATTAAAACTACTAGTACACGATGAAAGCGGAAAGTGGGAAAGACCAACAAATATATTAAACAACTGGAGGGTAACTAAAACTTGTTTAAGACTAGGTTCTAGAATTATTGGAAAGTGCATGATGGGTTCAACCTCTAATGCTTTAGATAAAGGTGGTGAGAACTATAAGAAATTATACTATGATTCAAACGTTGACAAGAGAAACGCCAATGGGCAGACTCGCTCAGGATTATATTCTTTGTTCATACCTATGGAATGGAACTACGAAGGATACATTGATTCTTATGGATTTCCTGTATTCAATACACCGAAAAAATCCATAGAAGGACCAGACGGTCAACTTATAGAGTTAGGTGTAATTGATTACTGGCAAAACGAAGTAAATGGTTTAAAGGAAGATCAAGATGGTTTAAATGAATACTATCGTCAGTTTCCTAGAACAGAGGAACACGCTTTTAGAGATGAAGCAAAAGAATCTTTATTTAATCTAGCTAAAATATACGAGCAAATAGATTACAATGCTGATTTAAAAAACACGTCAGTTGTTACTACTGGTAGTTTTCAGTAGGAAGATGGAGTTAAAGATACTCGCGTTATATTTATACCCAACAAAAATGGTAGGTTTAATGTTTCTTGGGTTCCATCATATGAATTGCAAAACAGAATAATAAATAAAAGCGGTACTAAATATCCAGGAAATGAGCACATTGGTGCTTTTGGGTGTGATAGTTACGATATATCAGGAACTGTAGATGGTAGAGGTTCTAATGGTGCTTTGCACGGTTTAACTAAGTTTAGTATGGAAGATGCTCCTCCGGATCATTTCTTTTTAGAATACATAGCAAGACCACAAACAGCAGAGATATTTTTTGAAGATGTTTTAATGGCTTGTGTGTTTTATGGAATGCCATTGCTTTGTGAGAATAACAAACCTAGATTATTATATCATTTTAAAAGAAGAGGTTATAGAGGTTACTCTATGAATAGACCTGATAGAACATATAATAAATTATCAATAACTGAAAGAGAAATAGGTGGAATACCTAACTCAAGTGAAGATATAAAGCAAGCTCACGCTGCTGCAATAGAGACATATATTAATACTCGTATTGGTTTAATCGATACTGGATATGGAGACATGTACTTCCAGAAGACATTAGAAGATTGGGCAAAATTCAATATAAATAATAGAACTAAACACGATGCTTCTATAAGTTCTGGTTTAGCTTTAATGGCTTGTAATAAAAATAGATATATACCAAAAGCGCAGATGCAGAGAGTAGCTGTTGACTTAGGTATAAAAAAATACGACAACAAAGGCGGTATGTCTAAAATAATAAGATAAATGAATATACAGACTAATACTAATAGCTCGTTTCCTAGTCAAATAGTAAGCGATGAAGAAAAAGCCAGCTTAGACTACGGTATACAAGTTGCTAGAGCCATAGAGAATGAATGGTTCCAGGAAGGTAGATCTGGTAATAGATATGTACAGAGCTATAGTAATTTTCATCAATTAAGACAATACGCTAGAGGAGAGCAAAGTGTTCAAAAATATAAAGATGAATTATCTATAAACGGTGATCTGTCTTATCTTAATTTAGACTGGAAGCCAGTAGCTGTTATATCTAAGTTTGTAGATATAGTTGTAAATGGTATGTCTAATAAGTCATATGACGTAAGTACATTTGCTCAAGATCCTTTTTCTGTAAAAAGTAGAACTGACTATGCTGCCGCTGTTGAAAGAGATATGAATACCAAGGAAGCTCTTATGAATATTCAAGAGAATCTAGGTATGGATTTTTCGGCTACAGGTGATTTACAGGCTTTACCTGAAAGTAAAGAAGAATTAGATGTTCATATGCAGATGACATATAAGCAAAATGTAGAGATTGCAGAAGAGGAAGTTATAAGTAATGTACTAGCTGCTAATAAATACGATCAAATTAAAAAAAGAATAGCTTATGATCTAGCTGTTGTAGGTATAGGTGCTTCTAAAACTAGATTTGATAAATCTGAAGGAATTAAAGTAGAGTATGTAGATCCAGCTTATATGGTTTATTCATATACTGAAGATCCAAACTTTGAAGACATATACTATGTTGGAGAAATAAAAGCTATAACAATACCAGAATTAAAAAAGCAATTTCCAAATATACCAGACGATGAATTACAGAGAATTCAAAATATGCCTGGCAACTCTCAATACGTAACTGGTTGGGGAAATTACGATGAAAACACTGTCCAAGTAATGTATTTTGAATACAAAACTTACATGGATCAAGTTTTTAAAATTAAGAAAACAGAACAAGGTTTAGAAAAAACATTAGAAAAGCCAGATACATTCAACCCACCTGAGAATGATAACTTCGAAAGAATATCAAGAACAATAGAGGTCTTGTACACTGGAGCTAAAGTACTAGGTAATAATTACATGTTAGACTGGAAAATGGCTGAGAATATGACTAGACCAGCAGCTGATACAACTAAGGTAGAAATGAACTACTGTATATCGGCTCCTAGAATGTACAAGGGACGTATAGAGTCTATTGTAAGTAGAATAACTGGTTTTGCTGATATGATTCAACTAACGCATCTTAAATTGCAACAGGTTATGTCTAGAATAGTACCAGACGGTGTATTCTTAGATATGGATGGTTTAGCTGAGGTTGATCTAGGTAATGGAACAAACTATAATCCAGCAGAAGCATTAAATATGTATTTCCAAACGGGTTCTATAGTTGGTAGATCACTTACTCAGGACGGTGAACTTAATAGAGGTAAAGTACCTATTCAAGAGTTATCATCTTCAAGCGGTCAAGCTAAAATACAAAGTTTGATTGGTACATACCAATATTATTTACAAATGATACGTGATGTAACCGGTTTAAACGAAGCAAGAGATGGAAGTGCTCCAGATAAAGATGCTTTACTAGGTTTACAGAAAATGGCAGCAAACGCCTCAAACATAGCTACTAAGCATTTACTTGAGTCTTTGTTGTATTTAACAATTAGAACATGTGAAAATATTAGCTTAAAGGTTGCTGATGTTATTCAAAATCCTTTAACGGAAAATGCTTTAACTAATTCTATAAGTACTTTTAATGTTAAGACGCTTGAGGAATTAATGAATCTTCAAATTCACGACTTTGGTATTTACATACAACTAGAGCCTGAAGACGAAGAAAAAGCTTTGCTAGAGCAAAACATACAAATGGCTTTACAAACAGGAGCTATTCAATTGTCTGATGCTATTGATATTAGAGAAATTAAAAACACTAAGTTAGCTAATCAGTTTATAAAACTAAGACAAACTCAAAAAATAAAAAGAGAACAAGAGCAACAACAGCAAAACATACAAGCACAAGCACAAGCTAATGCTGAATCTGCAGAAAAAGCTGCTATGTTTGAAGTTCAAAAACAACAAGCACTAACTGCTGAAAAAGTTAGCATTGAGCAAGCTAAGTCTCAATTTGAAATGGAACGTATGCAAGCAGAAGCTCAAATAAAAAGAGAGTTAATGTCTGAAGAATTTAACTACCAAGTACAATTAGAGCAAATAAAAATGCAAGCAGAAA
>Ga0115008_10003443_pt1 | contig 13117 bp, 25 predicted proteins | sample FraStrMetagenome_FD_87164 | JGI IMG/M metagenome (GOLD analysis project Ga0115008, IMG submission 87164) | Marine eukaryotic phytoplankton communities from Arctic Ocean - Fram Strait ARC3M Metagenome | ecosystem: Environmental > Aquatic > Marine > Oceanic | place: Fram Strait | collected...
CGGAGTTGAAGTTCTTGAGCGTGTAAGATCGTGCGCGCTCGGTCAACGAAGCGATTTCGTGATTAGACCCGAGAAGTTGAAGTTCGATACAGTTTTCAGGGCGGATCCTATTGAGCAGCCAGTCGATCAAGATATCCTACGAATCGTTTAAATTTTGGTTTAATGGTCAAACTTACGGAAAGTCGTTTGATATCAAGCTCAGTGCATAAAATAAGCATTTCACGAGCGATGGTCTGAGTCACATTCGAGATAACCCCGCTGTACAAGAAATTAATGATCTTTTCGAAGAGTTCTTTTGAAGCACCAGGGGACAAATCAAGATCAACAACGTCATCTTCAATTTGCTTTTTGAAAAAGCCAGAAACAGAAGCGAGGATGAATCTGTGCGCGAGAACGTTGTCGAAGTGAGACCAGCTCAAATCTGACTTCGTTTCTGTGTCGGTTTGAAGTGTTTTTTGCTGACGCCACTGGGCCGTCAGAGCGAGATGTAAAAATTGTGCAGCTTCTTTGTGGTTTCTTAAAGAAAATTGAAGATTTTTTTTGCTTGTGTGACAGAACCTGTGTTTGTAGCGGATGCCGGAGATATCAGACTCTTCATCCTTATCGGGACCAAGCATCTTATCGTACTCATCACAGCCTGTTATAATAAGCGGAAGTGAAAATTCGGTCGCCAAGTCCATGAGATCCGATCTATTCCGCTTTGAAATGAGTAACTCGCCCGTGTAAAAAAAATTTACGAGTGCCGGAATCGAAGGTAGATCTCCAAGGTCGGGAAACGCTGTGAAGCTACTCTCCTCTTTTTTTGTAGTTTCTTCGTATGTTGGCGGAAGGTCATCTAAAATATTGAATAAAAAACGGGAAAGTAATGGTACAAGTACCTGGTCCAGATTTTTCACTGACTTCGAATTTTGCAGCTGCGATAACTTCGGCTTCTTTTTTCTCGATAGACATTTCTGTGCTATCAGTGTCTTTTTCGTTGTCCGATTTTTTAAGCTCGTCGGACTCTACTTTGACGGACTCTTCCGAAGGAGGAGCTTCAAGAGTCACAACGGGCATCTCAGATTTATCCTCTTCGTTGTTTTCTTCTGGTTTTGCTTCAGTTTCTATCTCCAGAACTTCAGCAGCCTTACTTGCGATTTCTTCGGCACTTATATCAGGTTTGTCGCTTCGATCAACTGCAGGCGGTTCTGACGGATGGCTTTCTTCCAAAGAATCAGTATTAACAAGAAGACCGCTCTCTTCATAACCTTCTGGTGGCGCTTGAATCTGATCCATTTTCTTTTTAATTGGCTCAGGCTCAGGATGGTCTGCCATCAAATCTTCCAAGACCTTAAGTTTTTCCTGTAGCTCTCTCAGATTCTTCTCGGCGAAAGCTCTGTTTTCCTGTGAATCTTCGTATTTTGGCGGCGCTTCTTGATCAGCTGCTTCTGTTTCTTCTTCAGGCTGTGGCTTTACTCGTTCTTCATCTGTGAGTTTTGATACAAAGTTGACAGCTTTGTTCAGGAGTGTTTTTCCTCCAATGGCGAGGATCACTTGCGAATGTGCATCTCCGTATTTTCCAAAATCAATGTCGGTGGCGACTCGCTCATCTCGGCAAGCTCTCAGCTCTTCCTAAGATAATGAAATGGTAGATTTTCCAGCTGTGAATAAATGAGATTGTACCTGAAGCTCGCTCGCCCATCCTTCATAAGATAACTCTTCTCCTCTCTGACCACCCAGTCTTCGTCTTACCTAAAAGCGGATTAAGTCTGAAGAACATTTCTCTTTTTATGTCTCTTTTAAAATATTTGAAAATTCTTACCGCACTGAATAAGCCAGTAATAGGCATTTTTTAGAAAAAGCAAATTCCGCTATTTAAAAATTTTGCTCCAAGAAATTTTGAAAGGCTTGTTTGCAGATAAAAAGTCGATGGGGATTGCACCAAGCATCGGTACTCCACCACTACCTGAGGGCGAAGGAGGGCACTAACGCTCACCAATCGCTGCTCAGGCGTAATTTTTTTAACGGGAATATTGTTTTATCAGTTATTTAGGAGCTGATTAAGATCATACAACAAAGGGTGTGAAGAGTCGACCGCATTATTGGAGAAAATTTTTGATTATTGTATCTGTGGGAAGATTCGCCTTGCGTCAGCCCTTTGCTTTTTGTCGGATAGAAATGAGCATGTCTTCTGGGATTTCAAATTAATATAATCGACATTTAGCTTTTTGCAAATAATTAGCAGTGGCAAGTTGCTTTTAAACAATCGATTAGCTTTTATATTTAATCTGATCAACACTGAGTTTTCATACAAAGAAATAAAATATGAGAATTTGGAAGGCAGGGAATAGCTCATTTTAAAAATGATATCAAAATTTATTTTTGAGCTGTAACAACAGAAAATAAAAACCAGCATTTTCAATCGCTTGATAATGTTCATCACCGTTTTTGGCGCGTTCTTCACTCTCCACAATATAACTTATTCGCTGATACGATTTCAGAAGCGGTAAGTCGGCGTAAATCAGCATAAGTTATGAAGTTACCAGATGTTGCTATTCTTCTGGATGAAGTTATGTTTTGTCAGCAATGTGATTTTAAATATTTCAACCATGACCTGGAGGTGGAATGTATGGAAGGGTATAAATTCCAGCAAGTTTTTCCCGAAGTTTTTTCTCTGAATTGATTTTTTAAACTTGTGTTAAACTCTTTAGTTGGAGGTCACCTTCTGGATTTTCATCGAAATACTTTACTCGCGCGTCTTTCGTCCAGGACAGACCATTAACGTGAACTTCACGAAAATAACCATTTGGCAGCTGGTTGACGATATCTTTGTACCAGGGGCTTGAAGGAAAAACCATCATTCCAAATATAAAGCCCATTGAAAAGAAATTAACTCGAGATGGAAGCGTTGCCTTTTATGAATCATATTCGAAATTTTAATTTGAAATATTTGATTAATATTAACTCATTTCATCAATATAAAACCACTTATCAGCGACCTAGGTCTGAAATGATCAATAATCTTGACCACTGAAAATCCGGAGCCGACTCCTGCCACCAAATGCGAATTTGCTCTTTTTTGTGCGATTTCTTCCTCTTCTGGAAACATCGGCGGCATATCGTCAACAAGCCGTTTCTCTGTCATTGTAACTCGCACTTTTATAAACTGAGGCTCTGTTGAAAACATTTTTGCTTAGCTTGCAAGTACTAGAATCTTTGTTTTGCGTTTTTGTGAAGATCCAAGAAAGGTGTGAGCCAAATTTTATTATCGACGAGAATTATCAATTACAAAAACTTATAAAAAGACTTTAAGAACATCGACAATAACACAGACTGAGCTCCGGCCAGGTGCCGAGGAAGCAGTCTTCCCGACAATCATCCTCTGCTCAGACTCGATGCATTCAAAAGTCGTCCTCCATGATTTCAAAAATTCTCATTATTTTCAGAAGCGAATCGAACAACTTAAAGGCGGCGACAAAATCAACGTTATGAGCTTGTACGGCGACTACAATACGTTTTCGACAGAAGAGCAGCAACTTTCCCAGTTGATTCTGCAAAAAGCGGCCTACAATATTTCGATTCCCGAGAATATGATTCTGAACGTCAAGAAAAAATGGGAGAATTTCAGCGGTATTGGCGGCTTATTTTTAAATTTAAATTTTTTAAGTTAAGACCTTTCAATGTTCGAGTTTTTTTATCAGACAAGACCGCAGTATTTCCTGATTGAATGCAAGTTGCAGAATATTGACTGCCTTGATTATTGGACGCCGAAATGGACCCTAATGGGCTACTGCATTGAGCTCAACTTGGCAAAGATAAAAGCGCAGAAGGAAAGACAAACAAGATTAGCAATCTTGTCGACGATGCTTATGGGAAACTTATCTTCAAAAAAGAAAAAGCCTCTGTTAGTTCTTTTCAGTGAAAAGTCATCAGATTTTAGTTCTGGAAAACCTGCTGATCTTATCAAGCGGCTGGAGCTAACAATCGGATACAACAGGAGCGATAGTACATTCGGCTGGAATGGCTTCAACAACGCGCTGAATATGTACTACCTTCACCCAGAAGAAGAGATCATCAACGAAGCTCATTCGGTACCGCTTGTCAAAGGTCTCACGCCCGTAGTTGACATTGTCCAGATAGAAACGAAGCTACTCGGAAGCCCATTTACCGAATGCGAAAAAGCTGAAAATGTACTGTGATTGTGATAAAAAATGCATGCTTATTTTGTCCAAGTATACGATCGACAAATGCAGCTATAAGAATTTTCTACAGCAGGTTATCGACGTATGCGGCTGCTATCCAGCATATGCTAGAGCTCTTCGGTTAAATCTTTCTTATCTTCAAATATTTTCCAATATTTGATTATTTACTTGTCATTCTAACCACAAAACAGACGGCTATAAACTTTTTGATATCACCAAGTTGAAAGAATGCGATTTTTCGGACCATGCAATTTGCATCAGCACCATCAAAGTAATTTATCTTTATAATATCTTTGTAATATTAATTTAAGATGGACCAAGAAAGCAAAGCTAACGAGTGCGTTCCATCCTGTCACCACAAAACTGTTGCTCAAGACAATATTCATGTAAAGAGCTCCCATTTGATTTTCCGACTATTTCACTTTAGTACAATAAACTGGATGAAAAGAAGATCGAGTTCGTCCAAAAGAACAAAATGGGTATCGATGATCCCGCCGAAGTCGAAAACGGAAAAACGGAAGAAATTGAAGTCACCGACATAAAACTAATTTCCGTCAAGACAAAGAATTAAAATCATTAATTTCAATATTTTTCTTGATTCTGAATCTTTGACAGATCAGAATGGCTGAAGTATCTGGCACAATTTACACTGAGCGAGAAGACTACAGTCCGATCGGCCTTTTGTCAGATATTGGTGGCGCGCTAAGTCTCTTTCTAGGACTGAGTATAATTGACCTGATTCGAGGTGGGGAAAATAGCATTTTCACGTTTGGTGACGGTTTTTAAGGTCAACAAGTTCTCGTGCGCAGGTTTTTGCGGTACCTCACAGCAAATGCAAAAATTTTGGATTATCTCTCGAGATGCAAATCTTCTGGTGAATCAAAGCCAGTCTGGTTCAGATCGTCATTAAAACTTTTTTAAAAATTTTCGAGAACCCAGAAAAAAGCAAAAAGAAAACCCGCCATTGACTCCATTTAAACGGTGCACACCACCAGCTTACTTAGTAATCAAACAATCCACCAGCTTTGAATCTGATACCGACGTCTGATGAATATGAATAAACTTTACCTTGTTTACGGTGATCACTCAAGCACTTTTTTTCCGCTTCTTTTGTAAAAAGTAAATCGTAAAAACGTCAAGTGGCATTTTGGGAGTAAGTCCGAACACATTTGAATAAGAGAAAATATGGGACAAGCTCCTTCTTATTTTGTTCACATAAGTAAGTTTTTGAATATTTTAATATGTATCTGTATTAATTGCCAGACAACGCCAAATGCGATGGCATGTGCACAGCGATCCAGCAATGTATGGCAATTTATACGACTCCGGATGACAAAATCAAACTTCAGCTCGAGGATTACTACTGCGATATGAACGACAAAGCTAAAGCTGTTTTTATAACCGTTTCAGTAGCTATTTTTATGATTCTTATTGTCGTCTTCATTGCTTGTATACAAGACAAATGGTATAATAATCGTCCAAGCATGTCTTAAAAAAAAGTCGTCTATTAGTATTCGAATCGATTCTGTAGCCCCGTACAGGGATTATGATGAGAAACGTGAAAAGACGAGCTGGATCTTCAAGCCTGAATTCGCGAAAATAGAGGATCCCGTAGAAGTGACTGAGACGGTGTTCCCGTCTTTTCCTTCCTACCCACCTGCCAATGTGACTGAGGTTTCAAGTGTAAGCTCAGCGCCGAATAAACAAGATGAAAGTCCACGTTTGTATCCAAAGATAATAACAGGTAAATGTTCTTTTGGAAACAAAATTTCATGCTGTTTTTAGAACAGGAGCAGATGATGTGCACTCTTGATGGAGAACTTGCTTCTATCGGTTCTGAGTTCGACAATATCACCTCTGGAAGCAATGATGGATGCGAATCTGATGACTACTCAATTCACGAGCAAATTGGGAGGGTTCCATTCGTCAATGAGAACACTCTCTGTCCGACTGATTTTGAAAGTTTCAACACTAATCTTTAACTTTCGAAAATAGATTTTTTTAGTTTATTTCGTTTTTTTTTGCATTTGTACAAATAGATAAAGAGTTGGAGTTGGGTAGTTTCGCATAGAAGTAAAGAGAAAGGATGAAGAGTTCAGTTTCCTGTGTTTTCTTGCTTGAGAGCGGGAACGCTCATGCGGGCGCGCTTGGTTGCGCGGTCAGAAGGATCCTCCCCGGTTGAGGATGTTGGACTGGTCGGACGTGCTGCTCGGCTGGCTGCCCGCTTGAGCGGCTGCGTGCTGCTGAGACTGATGTTGCAGTCCCGCGAGCCCTGCGATACCGTGGTTGCCGGACAAGTGACTCCCGCCCGCGAACTGGGCTTGCTAGAAATTGATTAGTCTGTTTTTGGGGAGTCAAATCGTCAAAAAGAGATGCTCTTTTTGCCGCGTTTTGAACAAAAAACTCACCTGCAAAAGTGCAGCTTGCTGATAAGCTTGAGTTGGATCCATATAGCCCATAAGTCCCATTTGTCCGGAGGGGTCCATTGCGAGCTGAGCAGCGAGCAGCTCTACAAAATAAACAAGTTAGTCGTGAGCGCAAATAATTTTTCAAACCTTGTTGCTGCTGAAGCTGAAGGAGAGCATTTTGGTTCATCATAGGCTGGTAACCATAGGCCATTTGGAATCTAAAAAACAACTTTTAACTCCCTGATGTGAGAAATAGAGCATTAATGAAACTACCTAAGTAGCTACTGATATTTATAAACTACCAAAAACATCGACAAAACAATCAGCTGTGATGGTTTGCGCCTCTTTCTTCACAAACCCTGTTGATTTTTTTATTTACCATATGTTGCTCCAACATCAACATCGCAAAAAAGTGCACAAGTTACAATTCGAAATTTTGAAATCGATCAATCGTTGAAAATTGAAAATTGAAAACGGTATTTATAAACGTACACAAATACACTCAATAATGAAATAAACGAAAATCTGACACCAACAATTTGAGCGAACCTGTCTGAAGAGACTGAAAAGACCAAAATGATCGAAATTCAGTCATAAAGTTTAGCTAAAAGATGGTTTGATAACAATTAAGGGGATGTTAATTATTTCAAATTACCCAGCGTTTTGGAGTAGCGCGGCCTGTTGCTGCTGCATCGTTGAGTACATGCCACGTTGGGTCATCATCTGGCTCTGAGGATTGAGAGCGGCGTTTTGGTAAAGTCCTCCAAGACCTCCAAGGGGAACTTAACAACATTAATACTCTATTTTTGAATCGAAAATTTACTCTGCATGAGGCGAGGCTTAGCACCAATGTAAGCAAGGTTGACATTCGCCTTTCGTCCATCAATTATTGGGTTCGGCTCCTGAATCGCTTTCTGTGCGTCCTCTTTCTTCGCCATTGTGACCTATCAAATTATTATTAGAAACTTGAAAGTCAACTATTTCATACAAATCCGTATCCCCGGCTTTTCCCAGTTTGTCGGTCCGTTATGACGACAGCTTCTTCTATGTCTCCATAAACATCAAAAAACTGCCGTAGCGAGTCATCAGTCGTATGGTAAGGAAGACCACCGACGAAGATCTTCGTCATGGTTGTATCTTTCTGCTGAGGTCCGAGTGACATCTTTTTATTTGGCTTTTCGTAGATTGAGGGCTCTTCCAAAATTTTGATGCGTCTCTTTTTGCGCTTGAGTTTCACTAAGTTTATTTAGGTAATTGTAGGTTGTGTTTTGTGAAAAGCAAATCGCATGGAGGCTTTATACAGTGGCAAAGTGCGGTGCCCTTGGACTCGCGCCCCAGGCGCTAAGCCTGACACCCGTCACATGCCCACAGCTGTCACAATCGCCAATTTCAAAGGGCTAACACGTATGATTAAAGTTCTCTCCTTCCGCTCTCTTCCAAGAATTATGCATATCAGAGGGCTGACAACGGAACAGTTCCGGATAGCTTACTTTTTATTTCTCTCACGATATTTGTCTTTTTTCATAAGAATAAAATAATTGTCTTAAAAGTCCTTCACTGCAGGTTGACTATCAATCGTTCTGTCCTTCCTGGAGTTCTCTTTCCGGAAGTAAAATAGAAGTTATCACTAACGAAATGATAAGCCTTGTTGGCATAAGCGTATTTAATTCGCAAATAGTTCTCCCTCTTTTCTGACAGTAGATAAACGGCAACATCTCTTGAAGACCGAAAAAATTTACGACAAATGAAAACAGACCCGTCAATTTTATAAAAATACTCTTGCATCAGGGATTGAACAAAGAAAAAAGAGTAGTAAAAGACCACTAGTCTGAGACATTTCTGAATACCTTTATGATCGGCCTTAGTTGAGGTACGCCCCTTCTCTAGTTAGAATAGCTTGTCCATAATAAGTTACTCTTTTTGGCAAATGCTTTCAAAATTCTATTGCAAAATGAATTGGTGTTGAGCGGTAGCTATAAACTGAAAAGTTCACGGCGGCGAGAGCAAATGATGCGCCGCTTTTGCCAAAAGAGTTCTTTTCCAACCGCATTTTTCGCCAAAAGCTCGCATTCGACACGCCACAAAGGAAACTATCCTCAACACTATAATGATACGTGCTATTCATCGAGTTTCTTCCATTATTTCAAAATACTTTTCATCGAAAGATGGTATCAAAGGAGAAGTGTATTCTGTGAAGGCTTGCCGACACTTGTCGGCTAAGCGCGCACACAGAGACTTATCACCTCTTATCGCTTGACCTGGCGCCTATTTTTGGGTACCAACAGGATTAGGATTTGTTCACATGAAAACGACCAGGACTACCTGATTTGGTAGTTAGGTCATATGCAAATGAGAAATCAGTTTATTAATCCTTGTGAACTCACAAGGGTTTAAATCAATAAATCAAACCGATCATTGACGCAAAAATATCCTTCGTGGTGATTCACGTGAAAGCACAGCTGGAAAGTACTAATAATTGAAATTGTAAGGACTTAGCAGCTCGCAAATCGGAAGCGACTCTTATTTTTGAACACTACACTACGCAAAAGATAAAAAAAAAATCTACCGAAAATGCCCACTCTTCTTGAGAAAATAGAGAGAAGTTTAAGTGAGTCCAACGACCTTCGAAACGACGAACATGAAAGTTTAGGCAAGTCAGAAGACGACCTCGCTCTTGCACATGCTGATTTCGCCGCATCTGTGAAGGAAAATCGAGAAATGAAAGAAATCCCACAATGGCTCGACGCTTTGCAAAATTATTTAGCCATTTACGCTGTTTACGCATTATCTGCTTTATGCATGTTTATTCTTTCAATAATTTTTCTACATTTGCTCCTAAACTGCTTGAGAAGAAACAAACGTTCTATCTCTCTTTCTATTTAAAATACAGAAGCTATTCCATGATGGAAAAATTTATTCACTTCTGAAGGGCAGTAAAGGGGACAGTTTCAGTAAGACAATTTTCTAAGGAGCAGGTAGACCTTCTCGTCGATTTTGATTTCAGAGAGCGAGTTCACCTCTCCATTAAGTCGCATGAGTAAGCCACCGAAGGATATGTACACCTCCCTAAAAAATCATAAAACTATGATTTATACAATAAGACTTACAGTCTTGTGACCGTGTCCGCCTCATCGCCAGAAATCCGGTAAATAAGTCCATGCATGATGTAGTCAAAAGCCGCGGTTCTTGTAGATTTTTCTTCCCATCGAGGATCGTATTCGCCAGCATCAGGCTCTCCATCGTCATTCAAAGTTGTCGCCAACATCAATCGGAACTAAATATATTTATAACATATGTTATTTAATTGCCGTGACTGATCATATACCTTATCTCCGGGCTGTGGAGAGTAGAGCAACGAGTTGACGTCAAGAATCAGTTCCATCTTGCTTGATTCACATTCTGCATGAATTCGCTTCACTCGTTCAAATTGCTTTCCCTCTGGATCAATATCTTTGATATTAAAAATTTCCTCATACAAAACTCCAGACATTCTTGCAACGTTCTGAAAAAAATACGTAAAATGATAGTTCATACGTTGAGAGTTGTATTCGAAAAAAGGTGAATGAAGTGTCAGTGATCGATGGAATGTTGAAAGCATAAATAGTGAGAGAAAAAGCGATAGATACAGGAAGAATTAGTCGAAAAACAGCTTCTTCCGGACAGTATCTGTGACTGGCAGTTCAGAGGTCTTCGGATTGCGAAATGCGACGGGAGTGTCGCCATTTGATCGTGTTTGCAAACGAGTTTTTGAAGTCATTTTCCATTTTTCGCGCTCTTCATTAGGATAGGATTCTATTCTCTAAAAAAACAGTTAAGGGAGAAGATCTGGTAAACCTACATTATACCAGGACGTTACAGACTTAAACAGCTTAAGTTTTGCCCTTATGACATCTTTGCTTATTGAAATTTGCTTCAGTGCTTCAAATACATCTCTATCAGTTTTTGAAGGTTTGTCGCCCATCATAAATAGATTCTCATCTTCTTCAAGCTGTAGTCCCGTGAAGTTCGAGCAAAGCATGTCAATTGTTGAGTCCAAGTCTTGCTCACAACTGGAAGAAGATTTTCCACTCTTTAGGTAATCCTCGATCTTCTGTAGTCCTCCTTCTGAAGTAATGTCCACGAAATCATCCAAAAAAGGCCATTTTTCGAGCAAGCGCGTCCCTTCTTTAACGCAAAAGGGCCTAGTTATCTTTTCAAGACCCTTTTCGTAATCTGTTACTCTAATTCTACGTTGTTTTTCGCTCTGAACAAAACGCATGTTCATCCTTCTTTTAGGAGTTGCAGACTGCACAATTGAACATGCTTTTGCCGATGAGATAGGACCAGCAACTGCTCGGACGTTTGGACTATTCATCAACTGCTCTTTGGTTAATGAAGAGCTAAAACATTTTTTTGTAATTGAGTTACTTAATTTGAGTAAGTGAAGTATTTCTTACGTTGTCATGATTTTTGGAGCAGAGTAATCGCTTTGAATAATTGCTAAACATACAGGTTTCTCGAGCAAAAGATCCTCAAGTTCTTTGCTATTCAGAGCCTCATCTTTGGGTAGTAAGTCTTCCACTGTCTTATTCTCATTATTTTTCATCTCACGCAATGTCTCCCATTCTTTACGCTTCTTGAAATAGCGAATAGCTTTTAAGCTTCTATAAAAAAAAAGATAATATTTCAGACTCAAACGCAGTTTTACTTATTTCTGACCGCAATATGAAGAGGAGTATCGCCCCTCGTGATCGTTTGTCTAGGACCGCAAAGTTTTTGTACAAGATAGAGTTTCACTATTCTTTTTGAGTACTCGTCTAGTAGTTCTTTTGCCACATCAGGATAATGTTTCGTGAGGTATTTATGATCTTCGAGAAAAGAAAATATCGCATTAAGAATATTTCCCGCGTCGTATTGACAGCAAATGTGCACTGAACAGGAATAAAAACTGGCAAATACAAGAAAACAATTAACCTAAATTCGCCCAAGAGCCAGCATGATATGGCACGGGAGTATCTGCTTTTGAAATTAAGAGTCGTGGATTTTTCATCAGCTCTTCTATCACAAAATTATACGCAGAATCTCTTTTGGTTCGTATTTCGGCGACTATTTTATTCAAAAGCGGTTGGTCTGGCGCCTTGAAAGGCGATTTCAGTTCGCCAACGAAGTCTTTCGCCGCGATCTCTTTTGGCTTACGCAACGGACTTTCATTCGGACCTTGAGAGCGAAAAACGGACAATTCTGGCCTTTTTGGTCGAACTGGTGTTTTCAGATCGCCAGACAACCAAAGTTCGGCTTTTCGTTTCTCGTCAAAGATCGCAAATCTCGGTTGACTCGACTTCATTTTTTTCTTATGCTCGTTGAAGTCTTTCATGTTGTCGAAAATCAAATTATCACTGTTTTCGAATCGCATTGCATAGAATTTTCCATCTGCCGCATTACGAGGCGGCGTTTTTGGCTCTGTATCAGTGGTAGAAGGACTTGAAGAAGGTACCAGAGTATTTTCTTTATTGGACTCTGATGACGTGTTTTTCTCATTTTTGATTTTTGCAATCTTTTTAACGACGAATTTCTTTGTCGAAGCATTGAGAACGCCAACTAGAAATCGGTTAAAGCTGAATTTATGGTTGAAAAAACCTTTTACCCCAACTTCCAGGCCTTGTTTCCTAATCTCAACGTCTGTTAATTTTAGCAACTCTGCGACGATCTCGTCCATGTCGTCTTAAGATTGTAAAATATTTTCTTTATACACTTTAAAATGGTTCATTGGCAGTTTAAATGGCCGAAACATGGAACAGATGCAAAGTGAAAATACGAGAGTTAAGTTTCGCCAAATGAGTTTGACAAAAAAAGCGTGTTCGGCCTGAACGCATTTTTCTTTTCTATTCTCTTTTCGGGCTTCTGCTGCGTGATCGGCGCTTTTCTCGTCGTCGCTCCGGTGATTTTGATCGCTCCCGGCGGCGTTCCCGGGATCGGCTTCGTTTTCGGTCACTTTTTGATTTTCTATCTCGGGAACGACTTCGATCACGTTTTTTCTCCTCTTTTCGTCGGCGATCTCTGATTTTATGCGGTAGCGGGTTTTTTTAAAGATAAGATTTACCTGCTTCCGGATCGAGATCGTCGTGATCTTTTTCGATCTCGATCTTCTCGTCTGGAGGATCTATCTTCTCGCCTGGACTCTTTCTGAGCTCTTCGCTCCAATCGCTCATTCTTATCGTCCATATCTACGATTCTGATTGAACCTGATCATTCTTTTCGTGATCTACCTTTTTTGATCTGCTGCTGAATCTGGTCAATGTTTTTCTGGAACTTCTGCATTGTCTCTTTATCCGCCTTGTGTGTTTCCAATTCTAGTTTTTTCGCATCAATAAGTTCCTCAAGCATTGATAGAAGGGCTATGATAAGTTTGAGTTTACCTGAGGAATGCCGTTTGGGTTTGACTGTGCAGAAACAAGCATCGGCCAGAGCTCGCCCATAAACAGCCTCGCGTTCTAGTGAAACAAAAGTTTTATAAGTGTTACAAAATGACCGGTGTTGCTTATCAGGAGA
>Ga0115008_10003444_pt1 | contig 13116 bp, 13 predicted proteins | sample FraStrMetagenome_FD_87164 | JGI IMG/M metagenome (GOLD analysis project Ga0115008, IMG submission 87164) | Marine eukaryotic phytoplankton communities from Arctic Ocean - Fram Strait ARC3M Metagenome | ecosystem: Environmental > Aquatic > Marine > Oceanic | place: Fram Strait | collected...
GAAAACACTGGTAACTAGTTGATTGTAATTTGACCAAAATAATCGCCGAATCTCATACCCGCATTGACTCTCCATTTCAGTCGTTGATTAATATGCATAATTATTTTCAGGGCTCGCGTATACCAATATTTGGTATCGCAAGCGCGTGTTCGTAGATGTTTAGGCCCGTAGACGCACAGCCGCTAACGCGTGGGGCGCGCATTTCATTGCCCGCACGCCTACATCAACCAGTGGCCGCATGCACTGAATGAGCGACCGGGTGTCAGGCTTAAATGAGCAACAGTAACGATTTAACAATAAGCAGTAACGAATGCCGAGGTAGACAACGACCACGGCGATATGGAATCTGAGGGCATGCCGATGACCATGGCTGTCGATCCTGCTGCCTGCGAAGCCGCCACGGCGATGATCACGGATGCGGGCATAGACCCGCGCGAATTGGCTGAATTGGTTATGTCTGCTGGCCCAGAAAGTGATCCTATGCCGAAACTCGCGGATGCTCATTTCGATGGCGACATTGAAGCCGCGATAGCCTTAATGGACGGTTTATCGCAAACCGATACCGATCCAGTGCGGTGTGGACACATTGAGCCACCGCTGTAGCCAATCACTGTCTTACAAGGGGCTACTAAGGCAGCCGCTTTTTTGTTCCCTAACAGCCCTTGAATCAAGACTCACTCTGCAAAAATTTGGTCGTGCTTAAAATTAGCCATACACACTGAGGATGTTTTCATCTATCCTTGCGCTGCTTCGCGGTAGAGCTGACGAGTTAACCCTCAAAGGTTGCATTTCAATATCGATTGTCACCACGCCATGCTAGCCCCTTACCACACCCTCAAAAAGGACACGACAGTGAATCCCCAAAACAAAACCATCGTTATCACTGGCGCAGCCCGAGGCCTTGGCCTGTGCATGGCAGAGACCTTTGCTCGTTGCGGCGCAAATATTGCACTGATCGACCTCGCCGAAAGCGATCTAGTAGCAGCTGCAGACATTTGCCAAGCCCATGGCGTCGACGCGCGATGCTACGCCGCAGACGTCTCCAACGAAAGTCGTGTGGAGACCGTGTTCACCCAGATCCAAGCAGATTTTGGCTCGGTCGATGTGTTGATTAACAACGCGGGCATCATCCGCGATGGCCTGTTAGTGAAAGCTAAAAATGGTATCGTTGAAAAAAAGATGAGTCTCCAACAGTGGCAGTCAGTGATCGACGTCAATCTCACTGGCGTTTTTCTTTGCGGTCGCGAGGCGGCGGTCAAGATGGTAGAAAACCAGAGCGCCGGGGTGATTATCAATATCTCGAGCATCTCCAAGGCTGGCAATATGGGTCAGTCCAATTATACCTCGGCAAAATCCGCAGTAACCGCTATGGCGGTCACTTGGGCAAAGGAACTCGCGAGCCATGGAATACGCGCTGCTGCCATCGCACCGGGCTTTATGGCCACCGATATCCTCAACGACATGAAGCCCCAAGCGCTAGAAAAAATATCCCAATCAATCCCATTGCGCCGCTTGGGTGAGCCCCAAGAAATTGCCAATACTGCCCTATTTATCGTTGAAAACGACTACCTAAGTGGTCGCACCATAGAAATTGACGGTGGCCTGCGCCTCTAGGGCCACCGGCAACACAGCCCTATTGTCGCGCGCTCAAACCGCCCTAGCAGAGTACTTTTTATCGCCGCAACGTGCTTTTTGTCGGCCGCTCGGGTTACCATGACGGCGGATAATATGCGCGTTTTATGGCGTGTTTAAAACCGCCGACAATGGCCACTAATGACACTTTAAAGGCATTTGAAAAACACCATGGCGTACGCAGTCAAAGAGATTTTTTACTCACTCCAAGGCGAAGGTGCACACGCTGGCAGACCGGCGATATTTTGTCGTTTTTCCGGCTGCAACCTCTGGAGCGGTAAAGAACAGCACCGCGCCGATGCAATTTGCCAGTTCTGCGATACCGACTTTGTTGGCACCGACGGCGATGGCGGTGGCAGCTTTGCCGACGCTAGCCAACTGGCGGTGCGGATAAAATCGTTTTGGCCGCAAAATATCGCCGACAACACCCATCCCTACGTCGTCTGTACGGGAGGTGAACCCCTGTTGCAACTGGATACGCCATTGATCGATGCCCTCCACGCGCAGGGCATCGAAATTGCGATTGAAACCAACGGTACACTGCCGGTGCCAGACGGTATCGACTGGATTTGCGTGAGCCCAAAGGCCGGGGCTAAATTAGTGGTTGAAGCCGGCGACGAACTCAAACTGGTGTACCCTCAGGACGGACATCAACCGGCGGATTTTACCGCCTGTCAGTTTGACCACTTATTTTTACAGCCACTTCACGACGAAAACCAACCACAGCATGTCGCCAATACCGTCGACTACTGCCTAAAGCATCCGCGTTGGAACCTGAGTTTACAGACCCACAAATTACTCGGCCTACCCTAGCGACGACCCAAGGCTGCTGAATGTCGTGTTTGCCACGCTGGCGTGTCGGTCATTAGCGAGCTGACCTGCCCCAACGGGTATTTTACAGGCTAAACGGGCTTGTGCTTTAATCAATAGCCTCGATGGATGGCATCGGCGATTGGCATAGATATTGATTAACCGAGCTATTTATTTACCAAGCTGTTTATTTACCAAGCTATTTATTTACCAAGCTATTTATAACGACAACGACGAAAAATGAACCGAAAGCGGAGCAGCGCGATGCAAGGTGAATCGAAACTTGAATTGGTGACAACGGCGGGCGATCAGTCTGAGCCATCATCGTCATCGCCGGGCGGCGGCCACTATTTGTCAGCCGCCTCGGGCACCGAGGCACCCCCGTCGACCCGGGAGCTAGATCTAAGCCGTCGAAAACTCGCAGAGCTAGACCTATCGCGCTACCCTAATTTAGAGGTACTGGACTGCTCAAGCAACCACCTTAGCAGCCTCGACCTGGCGCATACGCCGGCGTTGAAAAGGCTCTTCTGCTACAACAATCAGCTCGCTGAGCTCGATTTGTCGGCAGTGCCTGATCTCGAATTGTTGCACTGCGGCGGTAATCAACTGAGCGAACTCGACCTGTCTCAAGTACCCAAGCTCACTCGACTATTCTGTTACAAAAATCGCCTGACCGATCTCGATTTGGCGAATACGCCAAAACTGAGTAAGTTGTTTTGTGACTGGAACCACCTCAGCGCGCTGCAACTAAGCCGCAACCCAGAACTGACTTCGCTGTGCTGTTACGCCAACCAATTGACCCAGCTCGATCTAACCGGATTACCGCGACTGCAAAAGCTCAGTTGTCGCAACAATCAGTTGCACGAACTCGACCTCTCCCACACCCCGCAACTAAAAATGCTCTACTGCAAGAACAATTTTCTAACCCATCTTGACATCACTCAAACGCCGCTGCTCGAAGATAAAGATTTTAGTTAAGCGCGACGCACGCTGTCAGCCTCCCCGCTCACCAAGGCGCTCTTCGCGAAACTATCGCTCGCAACCATAGCTCGTAACTATCGCTCGTAACCATAGCTCGTAACTATCGCTCGTAACTATGGCTCAAAACCATGGCGAAAAACGATCGATCGAAACCATTGCGCAAGTTGGCAGCCCGCGGCGTTTACGCGCGCACTCAACGGCGATCCAACAGCGCCTCCATCACGTCCATAATAGCGTTCAAGCGCCCAACCAATGCGCGATACGACGCCGCTGTCGCCATATCCACACTGGCCTTTTCATCAACACATGGGGCTAGTTTGAACCACCCGCTTTAAGTAATTGAATAAAGTCTCGCTGCGCCTACGGATCGTCACTGACGATCTTTTCCGCCAAACCCATCGCCGCAGTGATTGACGTTGCCTATTGGAAGATATAAAAATCATAGTAAAACAGGGGGTATATGCCCGCTCTTTAGCCCGACTGGCTGATCCGCAGGGGGTTGCTATCCGACAGCGTCACCGTCGGCCACGGCAAATGAGCGTTCGCCAGCACCGACTAAACCATGTTCGGCGTACCGATCAATTTGCCGGTTTTTGCTAGAAGATTCTCGGATTCTTTCGTCAGCGTATGCGGGCCCTTGCGACGCGCTCGTTCGAGATTGAAGGCATGCACCGCCAGCCACGGTTCGCCGGCCTAGCACTAGCTTGAAATACTGCCGTCAAGCGCGGACAAAAACACCTCTCAGGGCTTTAACAACGGTGATTCACATTGAACTATTAGAGCCAATGCGTCAGGCTTTAAGGCCTAGGCAACGTCATCTAACAGCTCGAGGTCATCTGACAGCTCGAGGCGAGATCGACGGCTGCCAAAGGCAAAAAGGCGAAAGTACAAAGCACAAAGCACAAAGTAAAAGCCCTAGGCATGGGCGTGGGCATGGACTTAAGCATAAGCATAGCATGTAAAATATCGCGGCATACGCCAATGCCAAAAAAGATGTGCTACAGACTCCGACAGTATCGAATCTACAGCTCACACTAAGTAAAGAACTGAGCAAAGAACTGAGCAAAGAACTGAGCAAAGAACTGAGTAAATAAAGGATCGCCATGACCGCTGACTGCGCCCACGAAAACCTGCATATTCGACCGGCCATCCGCGGTGATCGCTCGCGCCTGCTGGCGATGTTGCCGCAGTTGGCCGATTTTGATATCCCCGTCAATCGTCAACCCGAGCACCTGTGGCATGGCGATGCTGCATTGTTGGATAAGGTTTTGCGCGGTGATGCCAGCGATTCATTTATCGACGTTATCACCGACAGCGATCGGGGTCTCGTCGGCATGGCGATGGTGACGATGCGCAGAGAATTACTTAGCCAGCACCCAAGCGCGCATTTAGAGGCGTTGATCGTCGATGCCGCGTTGCGCGGTCTGGGCATCGGTAGCGCGCTGATGCAACATGTCGAAGCGACAGCGCGCTCGCGCGGTGCGCAATCGCTGACGCTGCACGTTTTCAACAACAACTATACCGCGCGCAAGCTTTACCGCAGTCGCGGTTTTGATAATGAGTTAATTCGCGCAATAAAGTGGTTGTGATCTAGGCGCGTTCATCGCGCTCGGTTTGATCGACGGTTGCGACAAGTCGGCGTGACCGGGCCTGATTGATCAGCGCACCGCCGAGGATCAACAGCGCACCCAATAAGGTGCCAGTCGACAGCGTCTCACCGAGAACCAAAATACCAAGACAGGCCGCAAAAACGACCTGAATATAGCTCAGCGCCGTGGCTTTAGCAGCCGATTCCAACGCCACTCCGCGGGTCAATCCAATTTGACCGATTTGGGTAAACACCCCAATCGCCAACAACAATAGCCAGTCCGAACCGATCGGCATAATAAACTCCCGCCAACCGAGCGCCAGCGTTGCCGGTAGACACACCAATGGAAAGTACAGGACGATCACTGAGGGGTGCTCAAAGCGGCTCAAATAACGAATCAGAGTGTAGGCAGCACCGCTACCGGCAGCGCCGAACAGTCCGATACCGACCGCCACCAACGGCAGCGTGGGGCCGCCTAGAGCCATCGGTTGGGCGATACAAACGAGACCGAGCAGACCCAACAAAACGCAGATAACGGTCTGCATATGAATTCTCTCGTCGAGAAAAAGCCAGGCAAACAATGCCGTAAACAACGGATTAAGGTATTGAATCAGGGTCGCCTCGGCCAGCGGCAAACGGGTCAGACTGGTATACACGGCGATCAGCGCCAACAATCCCAAAACACTGCGCAGCAACAACAGCGCTTTTTTATTGCCCAGCGGCGCCAGACCTAAGCGGCGCACATCCCAATAACTGAGCACCAGCGATACTGCCGCTCTCGCGGCAATCATCTCCATCACCGGAAAACCGCGCAGCGAGGCAAGCTTGACGCACAGACCCATCAGCGAAAAACCGCAGGCACTGATAATCATGTAAGTTGCGGCGCTCATTGGCATATCTGCGCCAGTGCACCCGCGGTCAGTGCTCGCAGATCATCGGGCCGCAACTGTATTTCCAGACCGCGACGACCGCCACTAACAAACACCGTGGCATGTTGCCCAACCGAGCTATCAATGAGCGTTTTGAGTCTCCTCTTCTGCCCCAAAGGGCTGACGCCACCGAGTACATAGCCGGTACTGCGCTCGACCTCCTGAGGCATCGCCATCGCCGCCTTTTTCGCGCCCGCGGCCTTGGCTATGCGCTTCATACTCAACAAGCGGGCCACTGGAATCACGCCGACGGCTAAATAGTTGTCGTCCATCGTCACCACCAGCGTTTTGAATACCCGTTCGGCAGCAACCGCCAATTTTACCGCCGCGTCAAGGCCATAGGATTCGCTGCTGGTGTCGTGGTCGTAGTGGTGTAGCCAATAATCTATGTTAGCGCTTTGAACGGCTTGAACGGCGGGCGTCATAGCAATTTTTCCGTCCCTAAACAGCATCGACCCAACGGCTCAAACCCCACCCAGCAAGATCGCTGTGCGACGGATTCGACACCGAGCGTCGACGACCTCAGGCTAACTCGCAAGCGTCGTCAAAGGCCAGTCGCGGCAAGCGCTCGAACACCGCCTCGGCTTTCCCCACGCCCAGCGAACAGAGAAAATTCGCGCGTATATCGCCGTCGGGAAAAAACTCTCGTTCGACTCCAGCGGCGTCAAACCCAGACATCGGCCCGACGTCTAACCCCATAGCACGGGCGGCAATCATCAGGTACGCACCCTGCAATGTGCTGTTGCGCAGCGCCGTTGTGTCGGCGAATTCAGCGGAACCGGTAAACCAATCTCGCGCCGACGGCGCATGCGGAAATAACTCGGGGATACGGTCGTAAAATTTTACGTCATAACCAATAATCGCGCAGACTGGCGCAGCGCGCGTTTTTGCTTGATTACCCGACGATAAGTGTGGCATTAACCGTTCGCGCGCAGCCTCGCTGCGCACAAAAACAACCCGCGCTGGCGAACAGTTGGCGCTGGTCGGCCCGTACTTCCAGACATCGTAAAGACGCTGTAAATCGCTGTCGCTAATCGCGCGGTCGTGCCAATCATTGTGACTGCGAGCGGCGGTAAAAAGTTGCGCTAAAGCGCTGGTGTCGAGAGGCTTTTTCATAGTCAAAAAGAATAAACCCGGACCCGTACTTTAGCAAGCACGGCGTCGTCATTAAAACCACTGCAGTCGGGTTTAAAGGCGTTCACTGCCATAAGACTAACCAGTCTTTGCCGTCGACGCGCTGCGGGTCTTTGCCTGGATTGCCTTTTAATTAAACGCTCCCCATGCATCTCGGCACTGCACACCCGTATTAAACAGCGGTATTAAACACCCGTATTAAAAAGCGGTATTAACCAGCGGTATTAACTGGCCGCATTAAATATGCTGCTTTAGACAGTCATAATGAATGGCCATTTTGAATAGCCAGCCCCCCTAGCTACTTTGTATCTAACTGCAAGCAGAGAAATCTCAACGCGCGCGGTGCTGGCTAGAATTATTGCTCTGGCTATGGCTATGGCTATGGCTCTGGCTCTGGCTATAGCTCTGATTCAGGTTCTAGCTCTAATTCTGGGGGGGAACCAAGGTCTATATCGAGTTGAAGCTGTTCGATTTCATTCAGTACGCGAATAAATTTGTCGCCAAAGTGGGTGACTTTATACTCGACCCTGGGCGGTACTTGGCTAAATTCGAGCCGCTCCAAAATGCCAAATTCGATATTTCTACGCAAACAGCTGTTCAGTACCTTGGTGCTTAACCCCTCCACCGAACGCACCATTTCACCCGGCCGGTTGATCTGATTGGCCAGTAAATGGTAGACCGTCAATGACCATTTACAACCAAATATCGTCTCGACCATCCGCGCGGTCTGCTCTGGGGCCGATTTTCGCGAAAATAAAAAAACCTTATCTTTCATAAAGATGTACCACCTTGTACCTACCTCACCAATTTGTGCGTACTTTTCAAAAAATCTTGCAGAGCTAAAATGCAGCCAACTAAAACGCAATGACAAGGATAAACCTATGAACAACACAAATAAACCCATCGCACTCATCGTCGGCGGTTCAAGTGGTATGGGGCTAGCCACGGCAACCCGGCTTGTAGAGCGCGGAATCGATACCTTAATCGTTGGCAAAGTCGCCTCAAAACTAGACACGGCCCAACAGGCGCTGGCAAAAATTGGTCCCGTGGATACCTTTCAGGCCGACCTGTCCAATCGAGCTGATGTCGAAAAGTTAATTCAACACATCGACGAACTGTCGCGACCGGTCAAATACTTAGTGAACGCAGCGGGCAGTTTTAATCCATTGCCGTTTGTCGATCATCAACTGGCAGACTACGATCAGTATTCGGACCTCAACCGAGCGACGTTTTTTATCTCCCAGGCAGTGGTCCGAAACATGATCGCCAACGGCGGTGGCGCGATCGTCAACATCGGTTCCATGTGGGCCAAACAGGCGATTAAAGCGACCCCGTCATCGGCCTACTCAATGGCCAAAGCCGGCCTGCATACGCTGACCCAAAACATGGCAATGGAACTCGCCGAGAGCAACATTCGAGTCAACGCGGTGTCGCCAGCGGTGGTCAAAACACCGATCTACAAGGCCTTTATTGACGACGCTGTATTTGATGAAACCCTCGACTCATTTAATGCCTTTCACCCTATCGGGCGTTTTGGCACGGCGGAGGATGTGGCTAAAACCATCGACTTTTTATTGTCTGACGAAACCAGTTGGGTCACCGGTGCAATTTGGGATGTCGATGGTGGCGTCATGTCAGGACGTAACTAGAGCGGCTCAAGGCATGCTTTTGTTTTAAGGCATACTTATGCTTTAAGGCATACTAGTGTTTTACAGCACACTTATGTTTTAAGGCATGCTTATGTTTTACGGCATGCCTATGAGGCTGGCGAGTTCAAACCCGCCAGCCTTTCGGTATTTTAATCTTCGCTGTGGAACCGGTTCACTAATCAACCCAGACTACGCCTTTTCTATCGCCCGAAGCTGCTGGAGGTAACGTCGTAATCTCTTGCTACCTGCGCTGTCTGCGATCTAACCACCGACAGTCGCAAGTAATGTGGCCTCTACCAAGCCAGCGCCTTCTCTCGATATCGAGTCCGCTCCTGACAGCATAATCAATGGGCTACGCCATCCTCAGGTGGGCGGTTTTGAAACGATAAAATCGCAGGCTTGCATATTACACCAGCGTCGATATTGATCGCCTTGCGGATGGTTTGGTTGTTCTGCCAACTCGCATGGCCAGCCAGCACGGTCTGTAAATAGACCACCAGCGCCGCCGAGATTGAACGCGTGGCGCTCTCCCAAAGATAGCTTGGCGTATGATCCACGGCGTAGTAATCGGTGGTGTTGTATTTAAACATTGGATTTTTGAAGGTCGTCGGCTTGGCAAAGAAGAAACCCATACCCTCATCGCAACTGACATCGATAATCAAGCTGTTGGGCTTGAGGCATGCGCCTTCTTCTTCGATCACAAAGTCGATGGGATTGCCGGTCTCTTGATAGGTTCCGTTGACGATAATGTCCGCCTCACCGATCAACTCGGTCAACGGCCGTGAACTGCCGTCGTGCTCCACCACCAGCATGCGGGCTTGGCCCGCCTTACCCGCGACAATCTTGACATAATGGCAGTCGAGTATTTCCTCGCGGACCGCATGGTCAGGGCGTTGAATACAAATCGTAATATCTCTGAACCCATGGGCTTTAAGCGCATAAATCGCGCCGCGACTGACCGCACCAAAACTGAATATAATGATCTTTCGCTGATCGCCATAATGGCCATCGATACCCTTGAGTTGAAAGGCGTGCAGCGCGGCACAATAACCGGCCATCTCGTTATTTTTGTAAAAGGTATGCCGTCCCACCTGACCTTGAGGCCCCCACATGAACATATCCTCAAAGGCGATCAGCGTGAGCTTGCGGTCGATGGCTGCCTGGGTGATGTCGCGTTGCTGAACGCAGTGCGCATAGCCCCAAAGAGTGCCACCCTCACGCAGTGCCTCTAAGTCTGCCAATACCGGTTTAACTAGGATCACTGCGCCAAGCTCGGCCAATAATTGTTGGCGTGGCGCTATACCGCCAGTCTCCGCGGCTATTTCAGCATCGCTGATATTAAATGCTGCGCCATAGCCCTGTTCAAAAATCAATTGGCGACGATTTTTTTCAGGAATACGCGACAAATGTTCTGGATGGATGGGAAAACGTCGTTCATCATCCTTGTGAGATGTTCCAACAACGCCAAACGTTAATGCAGTCATGCCAACTCCTTTTGATTAAACAGGTTTTGATTAAACAGGTTTTGATTAAACAGGTTTTGATTAAACACGTTGTGATTAATCACAGTAATTCATATAACGCCCGACCCACTCATTAAGCTGGGCCTAAAAGGCAGTTTCGTATGGCTATGGTCGGACACTGGCGTTGGTAAAAATCAAACGCCCTAAACATGATCGAAATATTTAACCAATCCCAGTAATACTCTGGCGCATGGCCTGAGCCATCGAGATACGCACCATGGCGTAACCGCCCGCGTGCGACAAGTGGTGCGCGCGCCTAGCTAGGCTACCCAAAGAACACCGATCGGTCGTCGGCTGAGTAATGGGTATTGGCCAAGGAGGGCCAAATGCAGAGCTATCGAGCGATCTGTATAGAGAACTGTATAGAGAACTGTATAGAGAATTCCGGCGTCCAAAAAACCCAACGTCCCTGTCCAAAATCACGCCATTGTCGTTAAGAGCCTTTTCGTTAAGAGCTTTGTCGTTAGGAGCTTTGTCGTTAGGAGCTTTGTCGTTAAGAGTTTTGTCGTAACGATGCTTTAAAACTTGGTCTTACAACCGCGATGTAGCAATACAATTTTTACGCTACGTCACACCAACAGTGTAACCCAAATTAGCCATCACCGTGGACGAAAGTCTGTCGGCACCGATTTCGCCACGCCTTTGCCGGCTAAAACGATAGGTTGCTGGCGCGTTGGTAGGAGGACTCTACACTGTGCCTGTGCCTGTGCCTGTGTACCTTTCAGTCATGAGCATGATAACCGGCAGGCGCACTTATTGTGACTAGAATTAGGAAAACAGAATGCTATTAAACTATGGTGCCGCGCGCATCATCCGCAGCATTCTCTTTGACGCTTTGACGGCAAGAAGAACACCGCTTGAGTGCTGCGCATCATCCGCACAAACAAAAACCGGCTCCCGATTGCGCTTGTGCCCTCACTTAAAGTGGTCGTCCCGGTTGACACACCGGCAACCGAGACTCGGGCATTTGTAGGGTCGAGCTCATTGCGCCGTATTCGAATTATTTTCTCGTCGCGCGCAACATCCAAGAGGTTTTTTCGTGGATTCTCATGCGGTCTGAAACCAATGCGGCGGTCGACTCATCATCCGCCGATTGGGCGAGTTTTAACACAACCCTCGACGTTTTAACGACTTTCTCATGGCCCTTAGTCAATAGGTCAACCATATCGTTAGAGCTCGGAACACCCTCGACCTCCTCGATCGAACTGAGTCGAGAAAATTCCCTGTAGGTACCAGGTGCCGCGACATCTAATGTACGAATACGCTCGGCGATATCATCTACAGCGCCTGCCATTTCGGTGTAATGCTCTTCAAACATCAAGTGCAATTCGCGAAATTGAGGACCGCTCACGTTCCAGTGAAAATTGTGCGTCTGTAAATATAACGTCTAAGAATCAGCTAGCAGCCGCTTTAGTCCCTCGGCAATTTTCTGTCTATCTTGGGTATTTATGCCTATATCAATGTCGGTCATTTTAACTCCTGTAAAAATGTGGACGCTGCGTTTACAACATAACTTCAGCGCAATAAGAAATAATGTTGTCGATTAAAAATTAGCGCAAACGATACCGCGAGACTGGTTAAGATGGGTCGGCATGGGACGCGACATCAACGCGCAGGCAACATCGAGTAGCCTTAGCGCGAGCGCTTGTTTTTGATCCAGCCACCCGACGGCAAGCGCTAAATCCCGCCCACCCAAGCTAATAGATCGCGTCGCTCTCACCTGACACAGCGACCCATTTGCCAGCGCCACAATGCCCATTCCGAACGCTGTATCAGGTCAGAGCACCAGTGCTTATCGCTTCATCGATCGCCCAAAAGGTGGTCAATAATATTTACGCCATCCAACGAACAGCAATAACAGCGAAAAAAGGGCCAGATCGATCGCGCCGATGGCACCGCCACCTCCGCTATAGCCCTCGCGGTGAGTCACCTTCGCAGCGCTGGGGTTATTTTTTATCGATTGTTTGAAATTGACCAGCTCGCTTTGCAAATTCTCAACCATTTTTGCCGCAGATTCGTCAAATCCTCGAATGCTATCAGCCCTGAGCTCAGCGCTTAAATTAACCGGTGTTGAGTTACCAGTAACACGGCTGGTGCCAGGGGCCCGAAAAAGCATCTTTTTGCTTGAGATATCATAAACCACGGTATCCATTAAGGTGTTGGTGTCATTCTTCTCCCCCGACACTATGTAGGCTCCAACGACTGTCCAATAACTCAGGGATAAAAACCCCTCGTCGGTAAACTGCACCTGATCGTAGGAGACCAAAGCAATAACGTCGATACCGTACATGGTCTTAATCTGTTCGAGATTGGCGAAGCTACCGCCCGGCGTTAAATAGGCAGTGGGGATCACCTCTATACCGCTAACAAAGTCGAGTTGCCTAAAATTATCAGAAATTTTTACCAATAAATCGGTTTTGTTGGCTTCCGTCATCCTGCGCTCAGCTGAACGTCCAGACCAGATATTCCAACTATTATCCCCAGCTCGACCCTCGGGAACAAAAGCCACACCCACTTTTAATGGTAGCTTGAGGTGGGGCACAGAGGGCAACACAAAGGTGTCTTCGGATTTTGGATACAGATATTCCACCACACTGCTTTTGATATGGGTCTTCTGGTGGGCGCAACCCACACTCACTAAAATAAGCAATAGCAGACTCGCCATTGACGTCACTCTGCACATAGTCTTCTTCTCCTCGATTAGTCATATTCTCTGCGGTAGATGCAGCATTTCACTCATGGGCTTGGCGCACAGCACCCGACCCTGCCATAGGCACCATTACGCGCTTGTTCGCTTGTATGAATCGGATAAATAATCAGATGGCATGGGCGCAACTTGCCAACCAACCGCCAAATAAGAGGTCACATCA
>Ga0115008_10003445_pt1 | contig 13114 bp, 6 predicted proteins | sample FraStrMetagenome_FD_87164 | JGI IMG/M metagenome (GOLD analysis project Ga0115008, IMG submission 87164) | Marine eukaryotic phytoplankton communities from Arctic Ocean - Fram Strait ARC3M Metagenome | ecosystem: Environmental > Aquatic > Marine > Oceanic | place: Fram Strait | collected 2012-06-18
CAAAATCGTAGTGACGTAATGACTCGAAGAGCATGCACAGCATGGATCATCAACAATTTATTGTCTATTATGGTGAAGTGGTTGCAAAAAATTGGAGTAGTTTACTTATTGAAGTAATGATAAATAGACGTTTATTCGTGGTGATGCTGGAAAACGGCACATTTTCGGAATTTTGCTTCCCAAACGGCACACTTTGGGAATTTTCTCAAAAGTAAATAGCAAAAGGTAGTAAATTGTGAGCTTAGAGTTATCCATCCCTATCATCAGGCAACTCGCTAAAAGCACTTAATTAGCTTCTCAATCTAATGAACTCGAGCAGTGCGAAAGTGAAAAATTAATGCGGCGACAAATGTCATTGGCAAATTGGTGTTTTAGCGGAATTAACAAAAATGGTGATTTAGCGAATTTCCTCATTTTTTACGTGTTTTTCGGTTTTCGGTATTCTAAAACAGGTGTGCTAGCGTTAACCAATAAGGAACAATAAGGTCGCTATCATCTATTTATTTTCACCAAAACAAAACACAAGTCGACTTACATCTATCGGTAGTTTGAAACTTGCTACTTAGAACTATATTCTGAACAATCATCATTCGAAGGGCGTTTTAGATTCGTAATGTGGTAAAAGTATCAGTCACGAGAATGCGTAGGTCATTTGGAGAGGAGTATATACAAGCTAAACGTTGCACTAGACCTTTCTAACCTAGAAGAACAACGTTGGCTAATAATTAATCTAAATCTAGAATCTCTTCGTCATCATCTTCTACAAAAGAAACATCATCTATGTCAAGCAATTCTTCCTCATCAGGGTAATCATCTTGAAATTCCGATCCACTGCTAGCTTGTTCGTCTACTATATCAGCCAAATCCTCCTCCATCATATTCCATTTTGCAGCTTCTTCTTCCATCCTCTTCCTTCGCTGAGCTTCGATAGCTGCGATCTCCTCAGGTGTTTTCGGTTTGACATTGTTTTTCGCGTGGTGTTCGCGTCTCCTCCTATCACGTTCTGACTTTCGTTCAGCTTTCATATCCGATTTCGTGCTGCTGCCCGCAAAGGTTTGTTCTTGTTGTGCGCTCACCTTCTCCTTAGCGCGTCCCCTAATTTTTTCCCTTTTGGAGCTAATTTGAGTCTGCGATTTCTTCGTTCTAGTTTTAATTCCTGGTAAAGTGCTTAGTTTCTTTGTCTGGATAGATCCTGATTGTAGTCCCAAGATAAAATATGACAAGGAATCATAATCCATTTTTGTCGATTGCGAATCGAATACTGCTGTACTTGTTATAAGTCGACCTTGGTCTTTTTTGTCGTCATCCTCCGACAAGGAAGCGCTTCCGCCTACTTTCTTGAATCCGACAAGTCGATGTTCCCCTTCTTTATATTCTGGCAATGATAAAAGAACTTCCTCAAGATTCGACATATAGTTTGAAGTGGCGTCAACGCTTGCAATAACCATATTTTTGTTCCTAGAGTAATCGGCTGAAAGAGTGTTTATCGCATCTTTAATATATTTCTCACTGACACTGGTTGAACCCTTCAAGAAAACTACACAGTATTCCATATCAAGGCATTTTGCTTTCAAAGTTTTAGATTTATCCAATTTCACTGGACCTGGCACAAAAACTTTGCGTAAAGCTTTTGTCAACATTGTGCCAGTTTTCAAATGTTTCGAGGGAATTTGTTTAGGGGCTTCGAGACCGGCCCCTGATGCAAAAATGGTAGGGAATGTTTTGGTGTTCAAATTAAAACGCTCTGCCACTGTTTTGCCGCTCGATGGCAAAACATATTCGCAATCTATCAGAACGAATTCGGCAGGGGCTTTAGCTTCGGAAAACGAGTCCAAAAAGACACTGGATATAGGCAAACCTGGACCACCATCAGTGGCTTCCGTATGACAAAGCACCGCATAGTTCTTGTCGTACGGGCCTTCTCCAAACAAAACTTCACGCAAAGCAAGCTCGTCACTTGTATCAATACGAGGTATTTCCATAGAAACGCCTTTTAAAACATTGTATGCAAGCATTGCTACAACTGCCACAGCCATAGGCTTAATGAGTTTCTCAACTGGCGGAGCATGCTCAGTTTTTCGTTTAGGTTTCGGCGCCATACTTTCTCTACTTTCTATCTCAGACTGTACAAGAAATATTCAAAGTCGACAAATGTTTCTATTTCACCCAATATCAAATGCGTAAAACCAACCTTCTGCAAGCTTGTTGCTTGCTGAATCTGAAAACAATAATGTCTCAAAAGTCTTTCTTTTCGACAAAAATTGCGTTGCTTCGTTGACGTACATGTAACGCACTGGAACTACACGTGGAAACTAAATATTAGTGGAATGCGGAAAGTTCTTATTTTCTACACAAAGTTCGCAGGTAAATACTTTTACCTCTGTTACTAAAAGGTCCGTGATAATCGAACAACGAGCTCCAACTCTGTTGCTCGCCTCGTTTGGCACATCTGTCACAGCTATCTTTACCTTTCTACATCAACAAGTAAGTGCCAATAGATGGTTGGAAAATATTAAGGAACGAGTTTTTAGGTGACCAACGAGCGTAGGAAATAGAAGGAGGCGACGTGGACGTTGTTCGTTCGATAAGCTTTTCTAATTTCAGTTGTATGTGGCTAATCCTGTTTCTTTTACGTTCATCTACAGTGACCCGATACAGCGTCCAGTACAACGGAGAAGAGGACAACATTTCAAAGTCCCGTGGGTCTCACCTCCGTGTTCATTTCAAGCATTGTCGTGAGATCACCCACTTTTGCAAGGGAAAGAAGATTGACGATGCTATTGCTCACTTAGACAAGGTGCTCAAGTTCGAGGCTGTCATTCCCTTTGTTCGATTCACTGGGGGTATTGGACGCAAGGCTATGGCTAAGCAGGTGAAGGCACCTGGTGCAAAAGGACGTTGGCCCGTCAAGGCTACCGCTGTTGTTCGTGACTTGTTGAGCAATGCAAAGGCTAACGCCGAGGCCAAGGATTTGGACACAGATAACTTAGTCGTTTCTCATGCTCAGTGCAACCGCGCTCCTGCTGGTCGTCGTCGTACTTACCGTGCTCATGGTAGAATTGGTAAGTACGCCAGTCAACCTGCACACATTGAGATTGTTTTGGCTGAGAAGAAGGCCCCTGTTGCCAAGGCAGATGATGAAGATAGCACCAGTAACAATAGAAAAAACAAGAAGTACGTTAAGGTTGGCGGTGCTTAAATTTAATGAAGATTAATCCCATGGCTTTGAAGTGTTGTAAATATCATCGTTTTTCATGTGTATCATTAGGTTGATAAAATGAAGATTTGGGGGGGAAACGGATAAGTCACAATTTCCAGTGAAGATTTTGGTTCTCCTTAGGTGATTTTGAGTATGTAACTTAGGAAAGATCGATGTAGATGAGCGCACAATCAATCCGTTTTCATGTTGAATTTGTTTAATCAACATGATTCATGAATTACGTAATCTGGATGATATGGAGCTGTTAGGTTGTACTGCTATGAATACAACTGAACGAGAGTACGTTTGTGTCCAAAAGTTGAGATAGCACAACTACGGAGAGCGTATCGTACTCATAACACAAACACTATACCTGCTCTTTTATATTACGCACATGCGATATGCCCCAGTGATAGTCTGGGGTCGGAGAGTGCGATACTATGTCTTAAGAAGATAATTTCACATTTTCTATACAGCTGCAAACTGTGCATTCATACATGTTTGTGACGGTCGGGACTCAAACGTTTGTTGCCAAATCATCAATATATACACACAATAATCCCTATTCACCACCCCAATCCATAAAGGATTCTGCCAATGAAACGTTTCGTCTGTCAGAACGAGGGACCTATATGTATTTCAACATCACCATTTCTCCCATACGCGTATTCTCAATATACTTTATTTCTTAACTGTTTGGTTCGATGTGCAAAGATGTGCAATTTTTTAAAAAGTCAAAAATGAAACTAAATTTAAAAACTTGCATTTCTATAGACAAAATACTCAACTACATCCACTTTACCACCTGTTTCTCTTCCTTATTTGAAAATTAAGCATGATAAATATCGAGTGTGCTTTCTCGTCATTGTTTCTCATCTGTAATTATATCACATAAAAATGAAAAACATCTTTTCAAAAAAAGGAAATTAGTGGAAGTCGTCGCGAAAAATCAAACACTACCACTACATGCACCAACACTTGGGCAGCGTGATCCTGCCAAGATTAGGCAATCGATAATAAGGAAGAGCGTAGAGAACAATACTACGCGTACACTTGTAAAAAGGGTATGAAGTCATTACATACCTACAGGATAACGTACTTCGAAGTATATAACGTTGACATCGAGACATGTCCGGAAAAGCATAAAGCATTGCGATTCCGAACAGAAAACATGATTCATACTTAACGAATAATGTTGAGTGTGGCATATGTCTTTTAGTGTGAATTCAAATTATGATTATATGTGTACAACTCAAAGCAATAAATCAATGAACGAATATGGTATCCTCGCCCTCTCTTCAAAGACCGTACATATGTATGTACATGTACATGTACATTATCTGGCGATCACTCATTCTCACAGAAGGCAACGTCAAAACTCACTACGTTACTAAAAAGTGGGTCAGTTGCACTGGAGCTACCCTAAGCCTGCTCATCTAGATACAACTTCTACTGAGTGAACGGATCATGAGGTTAATAATTTCAGCTGTCGTTGCCAGCGTTTTTTCGTTCGCAGGAACGTCAAAAGCCAAAAGCACGCGGGACGAATTCGTTGAACGATGTATCGAACATCTGACTTCGGAAAGAGTGGTACGTCCGCATCACGTCATGCAAATTGTGCAAGAGCACTCTATGCAAGAAGGTAATTCCTTGACAATGGATGATATTCCGAAACATGTATGGCATCATTTTGGTTCAGCTACTTGTGAGAACGATGGTGGAGACGGATCTGAACGTAGTGACGCAATATGTGGAGAGAATAAGGCATTTCCCTACGAATCAGAGATTCCCAGTCTTTCTATTATTAATTCAAATGGAGATGGAAAAGGAGAACACGATGTTATCCCTCACTTTTGCAGAAGCATTACATCCATACTTAAGCGTGCACATCTCGTTCCAGATAGAAATTTAGGGAGAACAAATGCAATATTTGATGATAACTTTAATGATGTGTTCATAGCAAGTAGCAAGTGCAAGTGTGTCAATGTCAATTCGACCGGAAACGATTTTGGTGCAACATGTGATTCCTGGGATTTTGATCTTAACAGGAAGTGCCTGAAGCAACATGAAACGAAAATTTCTTTTAAGACAGTTAAGGGATGCATAGACGAGGCAAAAGAGCATGGTCTTGAGGAATGGTGTTGCTCGCGTTGGTGTTTTATTAAACCCGAAAATTGCGAACGTCCTTATTCGAAGAAAACTTTTAGTGATAAAGAATGGGATTTTGTTGGATCTCCAATGTCGTCTGCTGACAGATCCATACCATATCATGTGAGTTACGAAACATGTGGAAATGTGAAAAGCTATAACCCTGAGGAATTGTATGAAAGGCTGTCAGCAGTGGAGCTCAAAGTTGGGTACCCCAGTGATAGTAGCGATGGATATACACTTATTACAATTGATGATAAGAAAGTGGGTAGTGTTGCAGATTTTGTACATGACTTTGAGCAACAATTTAATATAACATTTGTCCGTAAATCCATAACGAAAGCATCGAGAGATCGTTATCCTAATAGCAGCTACACGGCATGTGTTCATGATATAGGTCTTGGCGAGCTAGATATGTGTGTAGGGGCATTTTGGTTGACGACAGAACGTAGTCTCATGACCTCTTTTACGAATGCTATGTACATGGATGAGTTTTATTTAATTGTGGGATATGGCGACGATGTATCTATAGCAGAGAGTTTTATTACTCCTTTCTTACCTTTCGAGCTTATCGCTTGGGTGGCTATTATAGTCTTGGTGATTTATATGTCGTTCGTAATTAGAATCATTCAAATTGTTAATATTTCCGAAGAAGCAGAAGGGGATTTGAGAAGACACGAAAGTTACAAGTACCCTTCTATTCGTTATTTCGGCTATGCGATTTTTGATGGAATGACAAGGTAATTATCAATTAAATACTTCGATAATTGACAATGAAAATTGAGTTCTCTCAAAGAATTGAAGTTTTACAAAGGGAGAAGTTACCCATATAGACGAGGATGATACAAGCATCCCCGAAAAAATTGTGGTTATGGGTTTCGCCGTTTTTGCACTCATTGTATTGACAGCATATACGGCCACAAGTGCAGCGTTTATGGCTTCTTCGAATGTAAAGGCAGATTATAATTCTTTCGAAGAAGTCATTGAAGCGGGAGAGAATGTGTGTGTCCCGTCAGCAGTATATGACCAATTTTTTAATTTGTACTCGACTGAGAGTAGAAATCTTGAAGGAAGACTCATCCTGTGTAGTAATGGAGTTGATTGTTTTGAGAAACAGGACAATGGAATATGTTCGGCAACAGTCTTGGATCTCGATGGTTTCAAAAAGATTTTGAGTATGAAAGATGGGTTACATTGCGACAAAATGAAGACCGGGAATGTACTTATGGCTTTGGGTAATGGTCTTCCTATTGCCAAAAAGTATCGTCGTGATATTAACTACATAGTTGATGAAGAAGTGAGTAGAGGGAATTATGAGACACAAAAGCGTTTGGCTCAGGACAAATATTTGGAATCGCTCAACTGCAACATAGATGGAAGTTCAGTTTTGGTAGAGGAGCCCATCATGGAACTTCCACAAATGGCTGCTCCTTTACTTATAACTGGTGCCTGTACAACAGCTGGCTTAATTATGTATTTCCTCAAATCTAGAAAATTGCATCGTTTGGAGAGGTGGCGGCCGAGTGCCATAACTAGCGTTTACAATGATGTGTCAAAAAAATTTACAGATTTTGAAGTTGAACGTGATCTGTCGACGGGTGAAAGAGGTAGCGATCATGCCTTGAAATCCCATTACCAAAACATGGATTTATCGTCTCTTTTATCTTGCGTCGAAGAAGAATGCAAGGATTATGGGAGAATTGACGAGGCGCTCGTTTCAAGCGCTGTTGACAAGTTACCAGATAGGTCACACCTTGTCGCCCTTCTCTATAGTATTAAATGTAGCAAAAGTGGTAAGCAGCGCTTACTGCTTGACAAACTAGACTTTGCAGCTCTTCTCTCAATTGCTCGGCAGAGCAAATTTTTTGATGTTGATGACTTACATGCATCTTCTTCAAATCCAGCGGACATGAAAGATAATCTTATTGATCATATACTCGAAGATGCGAACCTGTTACATCAAGCATTCACGCTTGCAAAGGAAAACGAACGTATAGGTACTATTTCAAATGGTTACCAAATAACTGATGATACGGATTATTCATATGCACCATCAGAGAAATAACTCAGTGACTTTTGGTAATAAACATCAAAATTTAGGGTAATGAAGGATCGATTTGTACTATCTTCAATTCCAGCTAGATGTTATGTCGATGGTCCGGAGGGCGTGAAATAATCTTTAGTTCGGATCATTCAAATTTCCGACAATCATACATAATTTTTTCAACAGTATACTTATTTTGTTAACATCTACTCTGTCTTTGTGACATCAAGTACGATTACCTTGAATATGAGGAGGGCTCAAAATCTAGTTTATCCTAGCTATCGAGCTAAGATAATTCAGGTCATTTACTCATGAGAGAGAGTAAATTTGTACAGATCGAATTCTTGATGCTCGCTTTGAGATGCAAAATGTTTAGAAAGGGCTTTTTCCTGGAATATATCTTCTGAAGAAAGTGATAACGTAGTCATCGAATCGGTACGAAACCTCTGCAGATCCGTAATAGAGTTATGCAGGTCTTTTCATATATATGATAAAAGAAGATATCAGAACGATCTTGTTCTAGATCGAAAATTATGCAGCGCATGGTTATGAAAATGTAGGTGTCACAAACACAATGATTGCCAGCTTCTTTTTGACACCGATCATTCCGCTTGCTGCGTAGAGGGTGTTCCCTTCACACTGTTTTAACTAGTGCTGTAAAATATGTTTATGATAAAAGTTGAGAACACATACGCAATAAAGATCTTTTCCGAACCGCCAAATGCAAGTTAAAGATGCTCTTACGGGAGGAATCACAGTCTTCTAAATTCCTCTCAATTATTTGCATTAGAGAAAATATTGTTGCAGACGGGCATTGGTAGAACGAGCTGATTGATTTTCTGGAAAATAGCTATTTTAAATATTGTGTATGAATGAGGCTATGGCTGTGGCGATGATCTGCGTAATCTATAGAAAATTGAATGTGGATAGGTTATGAAGTATAGTTTGAATTTCCGTCACAGATTTTTCTTTCAATGTAAATGCGCAATGTCAACAAGATGTCAAATCTTCGAAATATTTAAATTTACTGGATTTATATTTCCTTCTTGAGTTGATGCTTGAGTTTTCCTTTGCTAGACCCTTGCCTGAGGAACCTGCAAATTTTCAATACTCCCAAGGATCCAGTTAAAAATCTAAAGAGGAAAAATCCATTGATACCCTTTGCCCATATTTCTGAAATGTCACTTGACCTCTTGATAATAATGAATGATATGGCGGCGCTAATATTTGTAAACATGGCAAGTTGGGTAAACTTGCCTGCCCCACTCAAAATTCCTTCGATGCAAAGGCAAAGCCCCACAAGAACTTGCTGGGCACCAAGTATGGGTATGATTTTTTTCAGCTGTCCAACGACAAGTGGATCATTTGAAAACGAATCATAAAAGCTTGGGAGTAGCTTTGGAATGGACAATATGGATATCGTTGCAGTCATGGCCAATAACGCTCCACGAGAAACTATGAACTTCAAAAATGAAATGAAAATGTACTGCCGATCATTTACTTTCAAATTCTCTTTAAAATAATAAGAAGATGTTGACAAACTTCGAATATCTTCGCTAATATTGTCACTAAATAAAATTTTATTTGTGATAACTTGTGCTGCAACTCCAGGTGCGTCTAATAACAGCGCAAAAATAAGCCAATAACTTAATGAGACCTTGTAAAGGTGAATGAAAGTTAGAAGCTAATTATTTTATTATCAGATACAAATCTGGTAACAACTTACCTGATGTGCTGCTACGTGTTCGTATCCTTTGTTTATGAATTTTTAAAAATAAGTTAGGATAAATATCATTGACTATTTAGTATAATACCTGAAAGCTTACCAATACGAACAGCCCGGGCAGTTGCAAATGCCCAAAGCATCAACAAGCTTAGTTGGCGAAGTAGCATTGCTCCATTTGCGATTATTATTTTTTTGACAATAACGAGCTTTTCTTTCCTATTTTTTTGGACACGTTTATTCGATGGCAGCATATTTCTCTTCTTCAGACATATCAAGTACACAATTGCCGCAATATACTGACTAGCCGCCGTTGCAGTAGCAGCGCCGCCAATACCAAACCGTAATTTCAACGGGGCAAACATAAAAAAGGTTAGCGTCGGACCAAACATAAGCAACGGATCAAGAACCAAGTTGGAAATCGCTGCAAGTGCACTGGCCAAAAGAGGTGTTCTAGTGTCTCCTCGCCCCCGAAATGCACCTTCGCACACTGTTATTGCGAGAACTGCAGGTGCAGCTATGATTCTTATTTTCAAATAAACAATAGCCGAATGGAAAAGATTGCTCTCAGGAGATATTCCCATCGCTCCAAGGGCAGGAGAAGCAAGGAAATTCATTAGGACCATAACAATCACTCCTGCGACAGTAGCAAAATGCAGGCTTGTTAATGTAACTACTTTTGCCGTATTGCTATCTTCGCCCTCTTTTGCTATAGCGCTGCTAACAAGAGATGTTGTTACGCTCGTAGTTGCTTTGAATGTGTTGAATGCCAAATGAAAAATGCTTGTACAAGCGCCCAAACTTGCTAACTCTGACGCGCCCAATTTTCCTACAAAAATTGTATCGACGAGACTTAAAAGCGGATCTGCAATCATTCCAATCAAAGCTGGTAGCGCGATAGCAACAACTGGTCCTCTCCAATACATAGGGCTATACTCTTCTATTTTGACGACGTCAGATTTCGAAGTGCTATTTTCGGGAACATTTTTATCCGAAAAGTCAGCAGCAGCTGCTCCAAACTTTGTTATTTGGTAACTTCTCTGAACGCAGACCTTATTTGGAAAATACCTTAAATGACCAAGAACGCGACTACTGGTCGGTGTTTTTGTTGTAAAACCATCAACCGATAACGAACCAAGGCCGAATAAAAATGAAGAGATGAACAAACGGTAATTTATGTGTTTCATTACGATATTTCCAAGATTTCAGTTCGAATTATTTCTGTTAATGGTCGCGTGCAACTTTCAGGATCGAAGAATATCGTAAGACAGATCCTTAATGATTGCAAGAATTTCTTTCTGCGGAAGGTTCTACAACGAATTCGTGACTCTCCTCAACTTTTAAAATCCATGCCGTGATAGGATCAACTTTTTATTTAAAATTAACTTCGTCCTGAAGCGATGGACCTTTGTTATTCCACACTTTTTTTCCGCCAAAAAGTCTGAAATCTGACGATCGTGTGTCTAGTGTCAAGCGAAGGGCGTTCTCGAGCTCACAAATCCCGACTCACAGATTTCCTCGGTCTGCGCTCTATGCTACCGGTAGAAGACTTTTTGCGAATTTTCAACGCACATCTCATCTTCTCGTACCGGTACCGGTACTCTTGAAACTGGGACCTGAGTTGTCTCAAATAAAATGCCTATAGATTTTCTAACTCTATTTCAAACCAACAGTTCACATCCAAAAATATAATAATGTTTCAAAACAAGCTTTTAGTCATTAAGGGAAGCAGATCGAAGCAAATGGCATCCAGGTCCATGACTAAACGATGAGGAGTTAAGGGAATCTGATGAAGGTTTACTCCCACATAATCTACTATCCTTTCCCGTAAGTCGAGCTTCTACCCGAAGCATTGATTTCACTTTTCCACAATATTGTTCATGAAAAGAAGTAAGGTCAAATTTAAAAGGTATCCTTCCGAAGTTTGCGCTTATTGGAAAGTTTGAGTCAACTCCGACTGAGGCGTAGAATGGCCTTTGCGTGCAAACGCCAAGCCATGCATAACCCAAAAAATGTCCGTTCAAAGTAAAAAATATGCCATTGTTTGCAAAATTTATGCCGCACCCTACTGTATCCCCCACTCCAAACTTCGGACCGTATTGCTTCACCATATCGCCACGGGCATGAAAAATGCCACCATCATCGCCATGATATCCATAGCTAAAGTTATCCCATCCTGGCATTTTGTGCTTCTCATTAAAGCGGTCTGTTGCAATACCAACAGCGACACAATCAATTAGATTTTCGTCCTCGCTTATGATATTCGTTCCCAATGCACCATCCTCAGAACGTTTCTCGTGTATCGTAACTTCATAGTACGCGACAAGTCGTGGAGTAACATTGATACTCAAGTTGGTTTCCTTTGTTTCTTCGTTGAGTAAAATTTTACTCACATAAGGAGATACGAATGACAAATGGGTCACAGACTTGATTCGTTGGTTGACTGATAGGGTTCTGTCTGGTCGTCCACGACCTCTACGAGTCATCAAGTTCATTATTAAATGGGGAAAGGATAAAGCGTAGGCATTCTGACCACAACGCTCAAAGACTTTCAATAACGAAAACGATGGGAATGGAACGTCTGATATGAGACTTCTATCGCCAATTCCTACTTCGCCATTAAATGTCACCATTCCGTTCGACCCTTTTACAAAGAAATTTTTCGCCGTAAAATAACGATCATGGAAGCTGATAGGATACTTCTGCGAGATTCCGTGTAATAGAGGATAATTTATACTTGATAAATTTTCTTTAGAACACGAACCACTAATTTTGATAGGTGATGAAGTACAATAATCATCGCATAAAGTAATGTCAACTTTTTCTTTGTTACACCACTCGTCCTGCGAATATACAGAGAAAAGATAAGCCCATATAGATCTAATTGACACAAAACTAAGCAATACACTCACAAATACTGGCCATTGTTTCTTCATATGGCTTTCCCATACAATGAATTTTTGAGATAGCCTGTGAAGTCTCGAGTTTGTCAAACGAACACTGCGCACATCCTCCGCACAGAGAAATTTTATTCCTTGAATTAAGATATCATCACAAAGCACGTCCAACTCAGATGTTACTTCAACGACGATTTCATTGTGCGAATCTATGTTTCTATTGATGCTCGATTTAGACTTACGGCGCATGAAACTATCAGTTCCTGGTCCTTTACCAGAACTGTTTCGATGGTTGATTGCTGTATCGACGTTAACGTTCTTCCACTGTTGGTCGCCATCGAAAGACACAAGTCGAGGTCTGCTCCTTACTCTTATCATGATGGCACTTTTTTCTATGCTGCACTTCGATTCAAGTATACAAGATATAGTATGATCACAAATAATAATGAGAATGCTGATTAGGGTGTGATAGTTTGATGTACCTTCACTGTAATCGGTTTTTGATGGCTGGTTCTCACAGTTACAAGATAACAAGATACGATCTACGTTATGTTCCAATTTCATACTTGAACTTTCTGACAGGCTTCTTTTCGGCATATTTAAGATTGGTATATTTATACGTACGCATCATTTTCATGTAATAATTAAAGATTTTTTCTGTCAACAAATGCATGGTAGTCTACGAAAGACCGTAATCAAAGAATTCTATGTGATTGTCGAGTCCCGGAAGAACTTTGATGTGTACAAAATGTAATGCAATTTGTCCATCGTTCAGTCTGGGCTAAATTTGTGAGGGTAGAAGTATAGTAGCACCCAGGTTTTTTACCGGGCTACTACCCTCAGGGTCTCAGGGTGGCCACCCTCAGTTTTCACTCGGTTTTTTACCGGGCTACTACCCTCAGGGTGGCCACCCTCAGTTTTCACGGGGAAAACTGAGGGTAAACAAAACACACAAAAAAATTTAACAAGAAATAAAACAGTTCTTTTCAAGACGACGGTATTCACGGAGATGAGTTACAATCACCTACCCATACCCTCACACTCAGCTACTGCAAACACAAAAATGAGGCACTTGACAGTTGACTTGGATGGACAGTAGTGGC
>Ga0115008_10003449_pt1 | contig 13110 bp, 11 predicted proteins | sample FraStrMetagenome_FD_87164 | JGI IMG/M metagenome (GOLD analysis project Ga0115008, IMG submission 87164) | Marine eukaryotic phytoplankton communities from Arctic Ocean - Fram Strait ARC3M Metagenome | ecosystem: Environmental > Aquatic > Marine > Oceanic | place: Fram Strait | collected...
TATATACGACTGAACAAGAGAAAACGCATGGAAATATTAAAGCAAAACCTTAATGAATCAAGCATATCTGTAATTATCGATTCGCAAAAATACAGTCAATATGAATAGGATAGTTTTTCATTTAGGACATTCTACCCCATACAATTATTTTCAATTAGGAAACTCGATTCGTAAGTTGGCTTATGATCAAATTGCATGTACCGTGCACATAATAAAGATGTTTCAGCGGGAAAGAACGAAAAGATTGTCCTAAATTATGACACAAAACAATAGAAATTTCAATTGGACCCTTATTCTATGGAGAGCACGAAAGAAAGTAAAATAATTCGAGGCCAAACGCTCAATCCGACTTGAACAATGCGATTGCATTAAACTATAGAATTTTTTTTGCAAAAATGAAGTTTTTAATTTTCTCTCTGGAATGTTAGGAACTCTTTTTACTGCTACTAACTAATTCTGTCTGTTTTTCTTGAATTGCAAGAAAGAAATCATACTCTTGTCAATAAAGAATAGTGAGCTAAAACTGAGTATAGAGAAAAGTTGAGTTGAAATTTCACCATCCTCAAATATACTTTGAATTCAACCTTGAAGGAATGAAAATAGTTTTCAATGGTAGTTTCAGAAAGAAGTTTAAGAAATAAAAATCAGTGCATCACTTCTTCTTTCCAAATAATCTTCCTCTCAAAAAAAAATTTCATGTATGTTATTGCAGGAAGAGAGTATCAAAACTCAAGTGGCATATTTTGTGAATTTGATTCCTGAAAGTGTGCAGCACCGTGAAGAGGAAACTAATTTACATATGAGAGGAGACATACTTTCATAAAATTATCAAGAAAGTCCAAGCTGTGCATTTATCATTTCATGACACAGGTACTATTCATAATACATTTTGGGATAATGTCATGGTTTGTTTCGTTTGGATGCAAAATTATGTTTCCAAAAGGTAATTTCAGTACCAAATAATTATTTTTACATACGATGGAAAAAACGCAATCAAATTCATCAACTTCCGTAAAAATGACGTAGGAAGTACGGATTGTTCTTCACCACAAATAAATAAATATTCCTGAGCGCAGTATAGTACTGAATCCAGAATACCTGCTGTCATAGGAACCATCACCATCAACACAAAGTATTTACCTTTCAATCCTTCCATTCATAACTTTAAAACCAGAAAGAATGATTTCATCTAGACTAAGCTTTGTAATAGGTGCCACTTTCACTTGGTTATCTCATTATCCCACACATGCATGGGTAAATTTCAATTTTCCTCAACAGAGGTGAGCGAGGAATACTTTCTTTGAATAGGAAAACAAGGACCAGTTATTATTGAAATCAAAATCTTTTCTTTCATCCTATTTTTTCACACATGTTTTTTCTTTCTTTATGTATATCATGTGATTTTATAGAGTGTGTAAGATAACATCATTGAACTCCATTGGAAAAGGTAAAAATGCCCAACAACGTAAAGTAGATGATTTCCTTGATGTGATTGAATCCCCCGTTCCAGATGGACGCCTTCCAGTGGAAAAAGATTCCACTGATGATATTTTCAAAGATCCTCTTGTGCCCTTAGTAGAAACTATTGTAAAAGCTGCTGATATGCGTAAAGCTACTGATGTCCGTGCTATCCGTGTTTCAGATTTAACTGCTACAACATCTTTCATTGTCGTTGTGAGTGGAAGTTCGCGTCCTCAAAACCAGGCAATTGCAGCTGCAGTTCAGGATGAAGTAGAAATTTTTGAAGATGGGTTACGCACCAAAGGAAATGGTGTACCAGAGGGAGATGCCAATAGTGGATGGATATTACTTGATTATGGGGATGTCATGGTACACATTATGACTCCAAAAAGTCGTCTTTTTTATGATATTGAGGGAAGATGGGAGAAAGGGGAAGATATGAATTTGGATCATATTTTGGTGCCAAATGCCCCTCTTGGATCTGAGAGTGCTGCTGCTTTGGGAGGTGGAATGGGAGGCCTTGACAAAGAAGATGATCCATTTTGGTCTTAGTTCTGTGAACTATCTTCGTTTCTAAATTCTCGATCAATGCAGTGAGGCAATAGAGAAATCTGTCACATTGAAATTACTGTACAAATACTCTATTTTCAAAGTCTCTTTAGAGTAATAAAGACTTAAATGAGACAAGCTATATATTTTGTATTTTTAATTTGGTCACTTTTTATGATAGTTTGACGTCACTTTTTCACATGCATTCCAAAATGCTTCTGCACAAGCGCTTTGCTCCTCAGATGAAATTGGTAGTCTGGGTTCAGTGATGGCGTGTCCAACATAGGGTCCCATGAATTCAAACATTGGAAAAGCAAGAGCATACCTCCGAGCAAAAGATAGATTGATGTCCTTTCTTTGCTTTTGAGCAAATGGGAGCCAATATGGTTGGAGATAAATAGCGTTGGATGGAAGATTTCCGACAGCTCCAGCAATCGATGTTTGGGCTCCTTGTTCAGTAGTGAGAAAAAATATAGAAAAAAGAGGACGAACGACAACTTTTTGTAAAAGTTGAGGAATGTCTCTCCAAATATCACTATTTCTGTTTGAATCAAATTTGACAAATGGATATTGAGTGAGATATAAAAGTGTAACAAACAAAAGATATCTATGTGAGCTGCACTTACACAGCACCAGGATTGACGCTAATAGATCTAATTCCTTTTGAACCAAATCGTTTATTAAGTTCCATAGAAAAGAGTATCGCAGCTAACTTAGATTCAGTGTATGTATTTGTTGAAAAATGTGGTTTACTACAATCTTCCCAAAACTTCTCTTCATATAATTTCCTTTGGGTTTCATAAGCTGGAACACAAAAATGATGCATAGTGGAAGATAAATTCACAATCCTTCCAGCTTCGACCGTTGTTTCTTCTTTTTCGTCAATAATTATATTCTTAGCCGCAAGTAAACGTGGAAGCAACAATTTTGTCAACAAAAAATGACCTATAGAATTCGCCTGGAAGACGACATCTAGATTATTTTCAGAGACTCCATTACCAGATGCGTTCAACCCAGCATTATTTACTAAGATGTTCAAACTTGAATACTGATTTGAAAACGCTTCAGAAAAGGATTGGACAGAATGAAAACTAGTAAGATCAAGAGGATGTAAAAATATAGCTTTGCCGGACTTTTCATTCATTCGAACTTTCTGATTGATGGACTTTGCAGCAGTTTCTGCTTTTGACCGAGACCTACATGCCAAAATAACATCGTAGCCCTTTTCCACCAATGATAAGGATGTTTGATAACCAATTCCAGTGTTGGATCCTGTCACGATTGCTACGTGTTTGTTGCTGGAAGGCGACATATGCAATGAAAAACTTTCTGATGGGTTAAGAGGTGATGGATGAATAAGAAAGGGGATCGCTCGTAGAATGACAGATGATAGAACATGAGCTATAGTTGTGTAGATGGTGGAGAATCCCATCATAACATTCCCAGCTGTTCCAGAATAATATGGTGTGCTAGATTGCGGTATATCCATGATAATACGTTAAAATTTTGTTGAATCAAGTAATTTTGATCTACTACCTTGTATTCTTATTACTCTCTGTTGTGTTGGTTTCTCAAAGTGTTTGCGACTCAGTTCTACGACCGTGCCATATAAATAATGCTCCTTTCGACAATTAGCACATCCGCAAACGTACTTATTGCGAAAATATTGGGATTATCGATAAAGTCATCTTAATGCTTCAAAGACAGATACGATAGCATTGGTTTCCGAAACATCTTAAGTTACTGCGATCTTTGACACAGGATTTATAACTGTGTAAATACATCTAAAAGTAGAATAATAGGTGATCGCAAAGTAAAACAATAGCTCTAATGTTACAATATATTACTCTGAAATAAAGAAGTATGAGAAACCATCGATAAAATAATAACTGGTTTCAATAACAAAATCCAAACTAATGTCCCAAAATCATCAATGGAGCAGCAGACGAAATATCAACAAGATAGCACACATCTGCTTCATCGCATTTTTTCAAATATTCTTGTATAACAGGTAATAAAATTGATCGGCGGGGATGAAGGACCTTTTTGTAATATTCAATTGTCGCTACTTTGGACACATCACAAGCAGAGCCGATCTCAGTCAACTCTCTCGACCAACTGCTTTGATTGCTCCATGAAAACCAACCTTGTAGCACTTCTAATTCTTTATTACTGTGTGTTTGGGCAATGGGATCGCTGGATAATGCATCAAAGTAAGTTGATACAGTTGATGCGTCGTTATCGTTATCATTGTCTGATGTAACATTAGAGGAATATACAGCCATCGGCTTAATCTTTATTTCTTCATAAAAGTCTTGCATATCAGCACTTTCTACTACTTCATTGTTTTTGAAATCTGTTTGTACACTTGATTTATTTTTCCTTGAAACGTCAAGTTGGAACGAATCTTTCTTTACAGATATGCCAGCATTAGAAGTAACATCACAGGTAGAAATAGATATGCCCAGATTTGTTGATTCTGCACTCTTCCTTTTCTTTGAGTATGCTGGAACATCTTTTGCTTTCTCCTTCTCCCTAGATCGTTTTCTTCCACTTGACTTTACAGCAAAATCAAATGCATCATCATTTCCATTCAATCCATACTGAAATTCATTGGATGCAGTGCTACTCTTTCCCACTTCCGCGTCCAAAAGTGCCTGTTTTGCAAGTCGCTGCATTACTTCTGCAGCGCGACATACAAAATAAGTCACACCTGCACAAACGATACTTGGCCGACTACCGGCGCCTATACCAGTATCCATTTGCTCTTTTCCGCAATGCAAAGCCAATGCACGAATAGACCCAATCGCAGCAGAGGGTAGTAGCAGTTTTTCTCCTACGTGCTGTACGAGATTGGCAGCGTCTAACGAAGGATTTGAGAGTGACTGGAATAATTCAGGGAAAACTAATTTTAATTCGTTTACAGCTTTGGAGACATATTTGGGTTTTAGGATATTTGAAGACTTTTGGGGGGTGCGAGGCGAGGTTGGATGAGATTTTATTTGAGGATGGGATTCAAACACCAGACACAAATCTTTCAGACTTCGTCCAACTCCATGTTTTTTAGCAGTAACATAAATTAAGGAAGCTATCAATGCTACCATTTGTTTTTCTTTATTGTTTTCTTTGTTCTCTTCCTGAATTTTCTTTTTTCTTCTACGTTCTGTATTTGTGGCAATTTTTGAGGAATTCGTTTCTGAATTAGTAGTAACTTCTCTGGATACTATACCTTTAACATGAAATCCATTCTTTTGTGAAACATATTGGCACATATAACGTGTGCATTCTTGGAAAATAATTGTTGGTAGTTTCAATTTCTTTTGTACAGTTTTTGAGAGAATAGCATAAGCATAATATAAATCTCTTGAAGCAGTTCTATCAGGTTTTTCCATTCGAGATAAGATAACCTTCTTTTCGATTTCAATCATTCGTTCCTTACTGTGTGAGGCATTGGTTTGATCAGAAATAGAGAGTGCTTTTGAAAGGGCTGATGCTGCCTCATTCACAGAGCCATGAAGAAGAAGTGCTCGCTCTAACGACCATTTATCATGCATTAGTGAAGATTGTACTGGAATAGAAGATGCGGTTTCTTGTAATGAAAATATTTCTTCTGGTGAAAGATCATCATGATGTGTATGCGAACCATTACCGTCCACTCTATTTTTTTGACTCATTCGTTTACTTCTTTTCAGTAATATCCGTCTGGCTAGTTCTGCCTCTTTGATTTGCTTTGTGTGTGCCTTATCCACCATTGTTTCGATCCTACGTTGAGTACGTTTGAGACGTTTTTCTAAGGTCGCCGAAGATGAAGCTTCAGTATTCAAAGGTCCAGTGTAAGTGCCTCCAAATGGAGCCCTTGAAAGAGTAGTTGGCTGCAATCCGCCAATCCAACGCGATTCGTCATTTTGTACTGAACCACAGCGAGCGGATGGAGGGAGGCCTTTGATGATATCTTCTACATCATTAAAATCCTAGTCATGAAGAAAAATGGCAAAAATGTTAATAATTTTCAAAAATTTTAAAAAGACACTACGAAGCAAAGAATAATAACAAACAGCAATTTTATTCAGTAATCTCAAATAGATTTTCTGAAAAAAATTATCGCATACATTGATAAAAGAAGAAAGTTGAGATAGAGAGGTTAGTTTGTGTTTGCAAGCATCTCATCATACATGACACATGATATATATCAATCAATTTCGGTGTGGGAATTACTTTACGACGTGCTCACTCACCGTCCATTCGCTTTTCGTCTCTTGAACATGATCTTCATTTACTACTCCACAGTCTGTACAAATAACATCACCTTGCTTCCAGTCCGTGATGAGAGCTGTGGAATTACAGCTTAAACATCTTCGCTCTTGATCATTATCTTCAGTATTACCTTGATATTTAGGTCTTGGTGCTGTAATAGCCGGTGACTTTTTGTAGTAGTAAGAGAGTACCATGGTCCTTCATTCAAATCGGTCGCAAAATATGAAACTTTGCCTAATGAATTTATTTCAGTGGTTGGATTGTAAGCACTTCTGAGACTTTATTTCTGCCTCGATCGATGGTGGTTTGCCCAACCTCCACAATTTTAACTCTCGACTCGATGGATTAATGGCCTCCTGTGTAAGTAAGTACAACTGTACTATTAGTGGTACACCGTATACAGGATATAGAATCATCCGTAGATTTATTCTTTTGAAGAGGTTTCCAATAAAAAATCTGAAATCTTGTTTGACAAAATTCAAATGAACCCTTCTTTACAACACTTCATTCTTGATGGTGACTATAAGAACTCCATCAAGAAAATATTTTAGTTTGCTATCTTTCAGTGTTGATATTATACTTTTGCTAAAACTAAATCTTCTTGTATTCTTCCGCCTTATTCAGTAATTTTCTACTTTCCCGCCGTTTTAATGCTCCCCTTTTTTTTAGACAAAAAAACGAAAAATTCCCATTTTATTTTTTTTAATACAAAATATCTGTAGAGCCGGGCCCGTCCACAAAAATAATCGGTTTACACAAGCAAAGTTTGACGACAAAAATCTGAACATTTTATGAAATGCAAAAATAGAAAAACTAACAACAGATTGTAGCAAAATGAGCAGTGCAACAATTTTGAGAGGCCGAAGAAAGCCTACAAAAGAGGAACTTTATGATCAAGCAATAGATCGAATTAAATCTTACCCAACTAGTCCATCTACGGTAGGAGCGAATCTTTTTTTTCAATCTTCACATTATAAAACCAATATATCTACATATGCAATAAATAGATCGAAACCAAAACGGCCTTCCCAAAGGGAGTTAGAAAGGGAATGGAAAAGTCTTCCAAAAAGAGTCAATCAACTGCGGCGCCATCTAGAATCAAGTGCAAAATCAAGCATGCAATCAACGAACAATGAATCTTTTGAATCTATTCGAAGAGCAATCACAGCTGCTGTGTTTACTTCAGCTTCACCAGGTTTTCTATCATCGTTTCAATCACTTTTTGCTGCGATCCTTCAACAAAAATCAGAGCTACACAATAATAAATCAATAGATGAAGATGGTAGCAAAGAAGGAGACTCAGACAGTGAGGATGAAAATGAAAGAGAATCAGGTCTAAACTTTGACCAGGAAGAATTTTATCAATCTTTGCGTCTGTTAGGCTGGCTACCATACAAACTCAACGCACCACTTTGTGAAGCCTTGCATGAAGTTATACTAAAACATGTCTATGAAGAAATTGAGGGAGAGTTTGAAGAAGATGATTTATTTGAAACGATGATGGAATGGAAGAATGAGGTTATAGTACCTTGGGTGAAACAAGTTTTGAATAAGGACAGTGAAGATTTTATTGAAGGAAATAACCATCATCAATCCAATCATCTGTGGAAGGAGGGAAAATGGAACACAAAATTAGAATATGCTGTGTCAGAATGTTTCTGTGAGGTTCGTATAAAAGAAGTTTTTAACATCGTGGCAGAATATCCTGATTCTTTACCAGCTGTCCATGAATTAAAAGTTGCTCTTGCGAGGACTCAAATGTATCCCCTCCTGAAACAGACTCTCCGATCGAGTCTCGAAACAAGATTAATTCATCCGGGTGCTAATACGTCACAAATTATTGATGTATACATGAATACTATTCATGTCTTAAGAGTTATTGATCCTACAGATGGATTATTAGAAGCAGTTGCCCCACCGGTTCGATCTTATTTAAGAAGTCGCAGTGATACGATTAGATGCATAGTCACAAGCTTAACAGATGAAGAGGAAAGAGGAGATTTATACCAGGAACTTCGACGAGAAGATGGTACTCCATTGGAACATGCTCATTATGATTCAGATGAAGAAGATGATCGCCCTCCTGAACCAAATTGGACTCCAGCATTGAAACAATCGAATACAAAATCTCGAGGAGGAACCGGAGATATCCTGAGTATGCTGGTAGGAATTTATGGCTCCAAAGAATTATTTGTGAATGAATACAGAATTTTGTTAGCTGATAAGTTATTACAAAATCTGGATTACAATACCAATCGAGAAGTTCATAACTTGGAATTACTGAAGCTGCGATTTGGTGAAGCGAGCATGCGTCAGTGTGAGATCATGATCAAAGACATGGATGATTCAAAGCGAATCATTGCGAATATCCACTCAACGCTCAAAAACAAATACCTCAAAAAACTTAAAAAAGATAGACCAACAGCTGATTCTGTTGAATCTATTCCTAATCCAATCGTTGATGCGGCTATCGTATCTCATATTTTTTGGCCAGCTTTGCAAAAGGATAAATTGAACCACCATCCAAAAATGCAAAACCACTTGGATCACTTTGCATTGGAATATGCTAAATTGAAAAATCCACGGCGTTTAGAGTGGTTCCCTCACATTGGTAATGTAGAACTTGAATTAGATCTAGAGGAAGAAGTAGACGGCGAGATAAAATTAGTGAAAAAAGAATTCGCATGCAGTCCTATACAAGCATCCATCATATCTCATTTTGAGGATAAGAATTCATGGTCTTTGAAAGACCTTAGTGAAGAAATGGATATGGATGAGAGCATTTTGAAACAAAAAATCATGTTTTGGATACATCAAAAGGTCATAGATAGCAAGATTTTGAACGATTCCTTGACTTTCGAGCTAGTAACATTGGAAAAAGATTCAAAGGAAGTCGAAGAAGAACAATCTAATAGCATGCTTGGAATAGATATGGAGGAAGAGCCAGATGACGAATCTGATCAAAATATTGCTATTGAGAATCAAGAAAAAGAGGCAATGCAGGTATACGAGTCGTACATCATGGGTATGCTCGCGAATTTGGGGAAACTTCCTTTGGATCGTATTCATAACATGTTAAAAATGTTCGTAGCTGGCAGTGATCACAAATACAACAAAACGCCGCATGAGTTAAGTGCATTCTTGCAGCAAATGGTCAAGGGGGGAAAGTTGGCTTGTGGCTCCGACGGTTTGTATGCTTTGGTGAAGAAGTGATAAAAGTCCCATAATATGTTTAAATCATTACATAGTTTAGATTTTATTTCGGAAGACGAGTTTTAATAGGTAGTTTATGATTTATTTACATAATGATACACCACCAATTTTTGAGCTCACATTTGCAGTGGTCCAAAACCAACGTCGAAACGATGCATCTAGGGAATCATCATAAAATCGAAACTTTTGACGAAGGGCATATAATTCATTATCGGATAGAGACGCTAAACTTGGAAAATGGGCTAGTTGTTGTTCAGGTGGATCTAAGTGAGATGGTAAAAGACGACTTGTGAATCTTCTTTCCATTGAATCATTCTCTGATAAAACATGCAATGCTGGCGCCGGAAATCGAAATTTAGCTCGTTCTAGTAAGAAAGATTCGCATTGCTTTCGCACTGGATTGAATCTGGAATCAGTTGTTGGAATTTTCTGGCCAGACCATACAAAAAGACTGTCAAAGTGATCTCCTGCAATCACCACATTATCCCATAACACCAACGTCTCAGGTGGTACATGCTCAAAAGCTTCCATTCCTGGTGCTGATGGAGCGACAAAATCTACTCGAATACTAAGTAATGACGGAGCCATCATGAACAGGCTATCCTCAAGAGGAAGGCGGAGAAATAAGTCGCGATATACTGTCCTATCTTCTGCTGAGTAAAGAGATGGATCAAGAAGTAAGCCACGGCGTAAATGATGAAGCATATGAAGTGCATCCACTAATTCAGGGGGAAATGCAAAATCAAGAGAGGCTTTGGTTGATGGTGCACTCCCTGCAAGTATACTACTCATATAATGATAACAAAGAAGACTTCAGAACCTGAAGGGCAGACAATATATTAAAATATACATAATAGAAGAAAACTTACCCTCCGAGGTCTTCTTGTACATTGAGCATACGATAAGCAGTAGAAATCTTTTGGATTGTTGTATCCAAGTCTTTCTTAGCCTCCTTAGCAAGAACTTCTTCCTGGTTTTTATCCATAGTGTAAGCTTTCTCTGGCCTATTTCTTCTAAATATAGATCGGAGAACAGCTTCTCTACCCAATAGAATTGGTACTATTTCTTCATCGATACCGTCTAAAAAGTCATGAACAGTCCGTGCGATTGATAACCTATGCGAATACACCTTCGTGACAAGTGTAATCCCATCAGGATCGATATACCTTACAATAAATTGGAAGAAAGCGTATTTTTCTCCAATCGCGTAGCAATCCTCTGTCAATTGTAACATTATCGAAAAAGTAGCAAGGGGATCATACCGACCCAAACGCAGTCTTGATAGTGTGGAATGTAAGAAGTCTTTTGATGGGAGACTATTTGTTGGAATATCCTCAGACGCAGCAAGAGCTGCACAAGATGAAAAAAGAGGACCATCACTCGGAAGTAAACCAAAATTGTGGTCACTAATACTCTCTCCTGGCCCGATAGCTTGAGTAGGATGTACGAAGCTGCAATATAGATTTAGATGCATGATAATTAAAGCTGGAAAGGGAAAACAAAATAATATGGACAACATCGAAGAATTTACCTTGGCATTCGTAAATCCAAAATGCAACCATTGATATCATATTTATCAAAAGTAGTTTTCGACATTCGAGTTTGGGTCAATAAATGGAGCAGATTTTGTTTAAATTGTGAATCACAGAAAGAGTTATGAGGAAGAGCATATCCAGAACTAGGAGCTACAAGTGATTGTAATGCCGGCACTCCAAGAGCAGTGTTTCCTTTACAAGAAAGAAGAAATCAGGTTAGCAATCTTGCAAAAATACCTACGAAACGATTGATCATAAAGATCACCTTACCTGCGCAAAACGCATCAATCCCAATACCTTCTTCAAATGCTTCTTGTCCTAGATATTTGAAAAACACCACAGCAGCGTCAATCATATTTGGATCAACACTATCCCTTTTTTTCTTCATTATTCTTCCCTTACAGGTACTCCCACTACTCCCGTCTTCTCCAATTGGTATCCTTTCAACCGGTTTCCTTTGACTACTAAGATGGGGAGAGATAACACTGCCCACACCAACGTTTGGACATCCATTTGTGAAGAGAAGAATTCTACTAGTATTGCAGGAGGAGGCAGTTGCTAGATCGATAGCAATTTGGACCGCAGTCCCTGTACACCGTTGATGATGTCTAGAAGACACTTTTTGTTTCAAAGAATCAATATTGATTTTTGGTGTTGGAGGAACAGACAAAGATCCATACTTTTTGGAAGCTTTCAATCGAGATTCACGACGAAGTCTCAAAATTTCTCTCCGGGATAGATTTGAAGCTTTACTTTCGCTGGATGCACCTCCCTCTACACTTATTTTACCTGGGTCTTCAGTTGTTCCACCGATAATTGCTTTCATAATATTGAAAATGTTGGATTTTGCTTCACTAGCTGGTGCAAGGTAGGCTCTATTTGAGGAAATTTCACCTGTAATTGTGTGGATTTCACCTTCAGGTTGTGGTCCTATATTTTGACATGGATACACATCAGCGGAGCAAATCCCTGAAGATCCAAGTCGAATCTTTTAAATGAAAAGATTTTTAGAATTCACATCGGAATTGAAACATAGTTAAAAGATCGAAAGTCAGCGCCTATAGAGAAATATCCATAATATCCAAAGATGCAATTTAATAATCAAACAAAGTATTTTTTTTGTAAAGTAACTTACTTGATAGACTGACACAGCTGCAGAATACACGATAAGACCAATCACAGCATCCGATTCAACAATTTCGCTTTCCAAAAGGCTAACAATTGTTTCCTGCACGACTCTCATTTGATCTGTTGGTAGATTAGAGTCTATAACAAAAATATAACAAGGTGAAGCGCTTTTGAAAGGATGGAAGTTATCATGATCATTAGTAGGCAAGACACGACGATATTCCATAACCGGAGACGTCAAAACTTTTGCATTCATATCAAGTGCTTGAGGAGGAGCAGCATTTTTTTGCCCGCAAAGTGGGCATGTCCAGATATTTGACTCAGGTTCAACAGAGGCATAAATATTGAGATACGCCAAACAATTGATACACATTAAAGCTTCTTCAATTTCATCAGTATCAGCTTTTGTTTCTTCATTTTCAATTTGACTAGATGCTAGAGGAGTAAGGATAACACCGAACGGGATCTCACAGCTTTGAGACAAACCCGGTCTTGGCGGACAGCACGAAGAACTGAACGCTGCACCATTATCTGCTCGTTTGCGAAAGCATGGATTTTCTTTAGGACAATTTTGATTTTTCAACCAGTGAAAATTATTTGAAGAATTTCTTAAGTAGTTAGTTTGGCTTTGTTGTGTTGTTTCCTCTAAAAGTGTTTGATTGTCAAAAGTATCAATGAGATCTCGAACAGGATCTTGGGTTTCGGTCATTATTTTCTTGATCACTGCTTTTTAATTTTTTCGCTCGCTAAAAAAAAAAATGCTTTCAGGGAGTACAGTTTACGCAACTAATAGTATTAAAATGTACGTAGGTTGTGACGAAATATCGAACGTAAAAATTCACAAAAAAGGACTAATTGAAATTAGCTAAAAATGAATTTGGATAAATATCTTACACCCACTATTTGAGTACCATACACTCTCTCTCTACAAATACTAGAGAAAGCAGTCGTGCTTCCTTTCAAAAGCTGA
>Ga0115008_10003450_pt1 | contig 13107 bp, 14 predicted proteins | sample FraStrMetagenome_FD_87164 | JGI IMG/M metagenome (GOLD analysis project Ga0115008, IMG submission 87164) | Marine eukaryotic phytoplankton communities from Arctic Ocean - Fram Strait ARC3M Metagenome | ecosystem: Environmental > Aquatic > Marine > Oceanic | place: Fram Strait | collected...
AAAGGGTGAATATCGTATGGCAATATTTTTCATTGTGTTTGGGGTGATTGCTGCTGTAGCTGGATTAGGGAGTAACATCTATGTGCAAATAAATGATGTTGATCAATTCGGTCGTTAATGGTGATAATGGGAACGAGTCAAATAAAATAGTCACTGGCCATTATAATCACCATCAATTTTTCTTTCTTACGAGTCTACAATATCGAATAGGCTAAGTCACACATGTTAGCTCATACTTTGCGTTCAAATGCCTGCTGTTGGCTAAAGAAGCAATTAAAATAGATTGAGCCACAAAGCGTAATTTGTGAGCTGCTGGAATGTTGGAAAACAATAAGCTTGTCGAGAAAAGATGCATCTATTTATCCAGGGAAATTTTGGATGATGTTCTTCCGTTATAAGTCGATTAGTTTCAATATGCATTGGTCAGAGTCATGATTCTATGTCGTACGAAGAAATGCGAATATCTTTTATCAGTAAAATAGATCTTTCATGCTTATAATTTATGTTATATACGATTACAGATGAAAACATTTTCATTCTGATTCTGATCTCGTAATTGTGACAAAAAAAGTGGCAGTCAAAAAGATCCCCTTTGTCGTTCGAAGTGTACACTATCTTAGATATGGAAATGTACGCAAAGTCCCGCTTTATCCCAAACTATATTTATATACAAGACATGACTATTTATCTCCCATCAAACTAATGTAGGAGTTCTAATCAAAAAACCAAGACTAACGCATACTTAACATCATTATTATTAATTATAGTAAAAGATCATTGCATTCCGCGGCACAAACTCAACAATGTCAAAGCGAAGGTCTCTGCTTCTCTCATGCATCTACCTTTCTTTGAATTTAAGCAAACTCTCTTTTGCATCTGGAAACAAAGATGAAACTCCATTGTATTTGAAACTATCCAACGATGTTCATATGCCTCTTATCGGATGTGGCATAGGAAATCTGCAACATGAACTAATTCAAGAGACCTTCCCTTCTGCCCTTGCTGAACAATACAAGATTTTTGATACTGCTAGTGCATCCAAAAATGAATTTATTGTAGGAGACCAAATCAGTGATTATGGTGAAAGAAAACGTAATGAATCTGCAATGCGTGACATTCATATTGTCACTAAAGTGTGGTATACACATCTTGGTTATGAAAGAACGAAGCTGTCTGTCATGCAATCGCTGTACGACTTGGGCCCATACGCAAAAGTACACATGCTATTGCATTGGCCTAAATGTGACAATCGAATCGAATGGATGAATTGCAAAGAAGAAGAAGCAAATCTGCCGAATGACGTCAAAGAAGCTGGGCCGTCGCCATTATTGAACCCATATGGTGAGAATGCAGCTTGGAAAGGATCTTGGAAAGCTTTAGAGGAACTTTATATGTCAGAAGATCAAATTGTGAGCATTGGCGTTTCTAACTTCAGCACACAAGATATGGAAGAACTCTTACAAGTGTGCACAATAACTCCACATTTATACCAAGGAAATGTGGCTTGGATCTTCACAGAACCGCACTTGGTAAATATTTTACGCGAAAATAATATTGCTTTTCAGGCATTCAATGTCATGCACACTTTTTTTTCTAATCTCCATGATCGACCATGGGCAAGACATCATTTTGAAAGGATCAGTCTCGAAATTTCCAAACACGATGATGTAGTGAGTTGGCCTAGGCTTGTCATAGCGTTTCTCATTCAAAACAACATATCTGTTGTGATTCGTGCCTCCGATAAAATGCATTTACGTGAAAATTCTCCCTTGAGTGTAAGGAAAGTACCCAGATTGAATGAGCAACATACTCATGAAATGATGGAAATCATAGATGCACTTTCAAGGGGAAAAGATGTGCCTAAGCCAGCAGAGTTAGAGGGAAAAAATGTATCTGTTCCACAAACTGTGCAAGCCACCTTTCGAAATCTTTTACGTGATCATGTAGATCTATTTTGGGTGCATGAAGAAACTGGAGAGCATGTCAACGTAGCAAACAGCGTCAAACCTGCAACAGCTAATACCATCACTACTTATCCTGGTCATAAATTTGTGGCAAAACGTCTTAACGGGCAGGAATTTAACTTTCAAATCAGTCATGATTCCGGACATGACCATTTTTTTTCCATTGAGCTTTAATGTTCAACAATTGCTATTTTGGTTTTGTGTGAAAAGTTTCTACTGTTTCCCATTACATAAGCACGTGCGCGTGCTCCCACTTTCTATAGGCACATGGACGAGATTTTCATACCCTTGCATTTCATGTGAATTTTAAATGATATGTATCACGGTTTAGAGTTTAATTTAGAATCCAAATTCTTTGTACTATGCTTACTTTGTCTGTGATTCTTTGATTCGCAGTCTTTCATAACAATAATGAAGAAATCCACTAGCAACTCTCATCTTTTGATAATCTAGACATAAACTCTGATTATCATCCATGCAAATATGTCGCGACTTAGCTTTGATCCCAACAATGATAATTCTCACATTCTCGAGGTAATGATAAAAGGAAAGCAAAAAATAATCTTCACAATCAACTCTGAGAGACAAAAATTCATCCAATCCCAAAAAGACATTAAGTCGTCACAAATAATCTTATCCTAAAAAGAGAAGAATTGCTGATCCCGATGAAGGAGACAGCAAATCTTCTCACGAATATGAGCGCTCCTTTACGGCATGAATGAAAAAATATATTGTACCACTTATTGAGCACTAGATACAAGAGTGACATGCTCAAGAAGGAGAGTATAGACATTATGAACTTTATCGATAGAAGCTTCAGTAACTTTGATAGCTTTCTGCGTTTGAACAAAGATTATGAAACTTTGTGGATAATATTCTGTACCTTACAATTGATTATGACAGAAAAGTACATTTATGGAACATGGTTAATAGCATCGAAGTTGCAACATTAGCAGTTTACAAAGATCCTATCTTACATTGAAATAATTTGACAATGAATATATGTCCACCATCTGTGAAAGTAGACCAGATCACTCATAAAATCTGCAAAAATCCCACTTCCGTTCTACGAAATAAACTCTCTACACCGTCAGTATTTGATAAGACAATTTGATAAGAAAACTCAGGACTACAACTGCTGGAAATGGATAGCGTCAGAAACATCATCATAGATCCCCACCAATACAAGTACATGGGCGCTCTTCAATATAAATCATATGTTTAAAGACAAATACCCAAATACATTCTGTAAGCTGACTGAATCCGAAATACGACAATCTGTCAAACAGCTCCTGTAAATTCCTTGTACAGACCCCAACACAATATCCGTATACTTCCAAAAGATGCCTATTGACAAACAAATACAATAATCAACAGTACCAGTCTTTGCAGCTTCCGATGGATCTAATAGACGGCGCTGCTGTTCTGTGTCTCTCAAGAATGGATGAAAGGAGTGATCCAACTGACATGCTTTGGTACAATGACCACTCAATCCATTCATGGCACGGATATCTCAACTACCATCATGATATAGAGCAAATTATACTGATATATGCCATTGCGAATGCCTGGGCTTCTATATGGGAAGAGGAATGATTCCCAATTATATTGATAGTGGATAGTACTACCATTCTTAATGTCACAAGGGAAATCAGGGATAAAATAGAACCTTATATACACAGCAGATCCTATATAAGAAATGTCATATTGAGAATCATAAAACACTTAGCACTACAAATGGAACACAGCATGTACATGCTCCCAGTGGAGGTATTAACAGAATCACAAACCTGTCTCTATCAATCACATCATAATAAAATAACGGCATACATATTCTATCCTTCAAAGTGACAAAAAGGATAGCACAGTCACATGGAACCAACACTACTGGGATGAAATGTCATTAATGACAGTCATCAAATAAATCTAGATGGAACAAGGACAAAAAAATGTTCCTTAACTATGGATGAAGATATCCCCCCTCCAACATTCCAAAAAAAGGAGGTATGCAGAAACAACACATAATATGTGATCCAAACTACAAACAATGGAAACTGAACAAAAAACATATCCCTGTTTCGATCACTACAACCCAAAAACACTGGCAAAGATACTGTTGGCAAATGACTACAATGAAGAAAAGCACCTCCATACTATTTCAGACACCAGTATCTGGTAAGAATGTAGCTATATTTGGTTTTTTAAAATACAAACACAATATAACTTCTACATTATAATTACAATACCCTAGTAGCTCTTTGTGGATTATACCAATTCATTGTAAGTATAATGTTGTTCTGGTCAGGCATCATGTCAATGAATTACAACTGTGAGCTATTCTCTCAAGGAACATGTCTCACTTCATGATTGGATTATATGACTTGCACAAATGTTCTTTGACATTCTTTGTGTGTGTTGTCCTCTGGGATGGTGGAATGTTTTTGGGTCTTGCCCTTGCATTTTTATCTGTGTAAGATCATTGATTACATGTAATTTATTTATTTGATTTAATGTGATAATGATAGTGAAAGCTATCACTCTAAAGCTAAAGACAGTTTGGATGTTGCTTTAAAAAATTGTGATAATGATAGTGAAAGCTATCTCTCTAAAGCTAAAGACAGTTTGGTCTTGATCCTTGAAAACTTGATAACTACATTCACACTCACTATATATATCTTTAACAGCTGAAGAAGCAGAATTGCGAAACAATTCATTTAGAATCTCATAGTATAAAAATATAATATTGTTTTGTTAGAGCAACAGCCAAACTGTCTTAGCTTTCACTATCATTATCACATTATATATATATATATATATATGACTCATCAAATATTTAATGATATTATACAATTACCTATTATATTATCTATTGCATACTACTTTTTTATTTTGCTCGCAAAGTGAACGACGTACGCTCTACTAGCAAACATACTAAAACATACTACAGCCTACATACGTAATGAGAATGGCCATCCATCCTGGTCGCGGCGGCCGAGGACTGATGCTGAATCGCAAACCGCGATATTTGATGTTAGATCCTCCAGAGTTACCCTTTGGTAATAGGAGAATTAGTCATGGAAATCCTTATGGAGTATTGAGAACGCAATACAGTGAATGTGAGATGGAGCAAAATTATACACCTAAAGCTGAGATCTTAAAAGATATTTTTTCATTGGATCCACAGATGCACATGAAAGAGATTCCTATTTCCACTAATGCCTTATCTAGGACATCTAGCGCGCCACAATCTTTGATGTATACAAATGAAACTAAGCAGAAATATATGAAAGCTATACGTATAGCTAAAAAAAATAAAAAATTTCGATCGTTAACACCTGGAAAGTACGCCATAAAAAAATCTTCGGTCCTATTGGAGGAATCCAAAACTCTAAAATTTACTGAAGTACAGGAGAAAAATAATATGGACATGGAAACTTTGCCCTCACGAAACAATGATATTGTGATGGAGAATGCGAATATGACTACGATAAATGAGGAGGTTGAAGAGGTTGAAGAAACTGAGGAAACACAAATGACACCAAGGAAAACTAACGCTGCTTTTTCGCCATCTTTTTTTCCTGAACCTGTTGAGACCAAAAGAGCAAAATTGATTACGCCATAGAAAGAAGAAACGGAAGAGAACATGGTGGCTGATATCAAAAATGATACTAATTTAAACTTGGTAAACATTATCCAAAATGTGGCGACATCTATACACATTATTATTGCGCAGAAAGACCTCGAGGTGATGAAGAAATGGGACATTAGTGCATTGAGAAAAAATGAGGGGATTTGAATAGGAAAAAAATGTTAATGCATTCGCCTCCTCAAGCGAAATTTGACCATGACCAACAACATCAACATTTATTGCAACATGAGGATGCACAACCATATGATGGGCAAGGACTAAATGCAGCTGCGGTATCAACGAGTCTTCAACCCCATGAAGCTGTAGTTAAAAATAAACCCCCCAAGGTTGTACCTGTGGCGAAGAAAAATGAGCGAGTCAAATCGCAAGTGCGCCATTTGTATACAGCGAGGTTGAGACTCAGTATTAAAAAATTTAATTCAGTGAATGTTGGATATGTGTTAAAACAAATGTTTCAACTTTGGAAAGATGCGGATTCTAGCATTATTCTATTAGCTCATAATGATGAAGGAAATACCAATATGTGAATTGATGATGTGAACAAAATCCCAGATGAACAAAATGAAGTTAATAAGTATGTCGCTGGGCTGTATCAACATCACGACAAATTGCATTTCTCCCTTCGATTTTCAGGACATCAGGACATGAAAAGAATGAAATTGCAGGTTTTTGCAATGACAAAGGAGACTTACCTGAGGGAGGTAGAGTTCCTTGAGCATATGAAGAAGATCTTGATGGAGTATCTGACGATATGGAACTACCAAATCCACCAGGTGAAGCATCTACACCACTACCAACCCCCCCCCCCCGCTAGCTCCAGTGCTAGCCAAAGTAAGTCCCTCCAGCACAGCTGCAAGAGGGGCTTTACCAGTAAACACCATAGTTGAAGAGAGAGGCTGACGTTTCGGCGACGCTTCTGGAGAGTTTCATCCAAGCGATACAAGTTCAATTCAAAGCTACTCTTACCGGCTACCCCAATGACACGCGCGCATTTGCCAAAGTGACCTCCGTACCTGTTAGTGATATAAACGAGTTCACCAACCTGGATAGGGCCAGTACGAGGAGGAGAAGGGGGGGGGGCGAAACAGAACGTGGACGAGAACCTGCAAGTAGCAAACGGTCGAGTTCGGCAGAAAGAACAACAATTTGGCGAGAGATATCACGAGCTCGTTGTAACGGATCAGTGGTCATGAATAAAAGAAAAACTTTTATTCTTTTGGTATCTTCAATCCTACCCTCCCAAACGGTAGCTATTCGTAAGAGGCCAGCAAAAAAGCTCCAATTAAGAATTTGTGTGAACATTATATCTTTCTTTCTTAATTCTTCAATGTTGTATTCTGTTGTAGACAAACTTACAACCTTCTACTAAGAACCCTCATTAACATTTATGCTTAATGTTCTCTATTGTTCTTTGTTCAATAGTTGCTAGATTCTAATTACTCATGTAATTGAATGAAATCAAATAGATGATAAATTCGAAGCGTCGATAAATCAATTTGTGCTCACTAATTCATTCGTGCTTGATCAAAGTTTCTCAAAATCTTGTGCTATATTTTTCGCTTCTCTCGTCATCGCATCTCAACTTTTAGTAACTGATAACCCTCTTAATAATAAATACGTTGCATTATAGAGCCACACTAAATGCACAGCATAACCCAGATTGTATTTTATGAAATGGCGTCCCGATCCGACCATCGCAAAGCGATGCGCACCTGTTCTCGCACAGGATACCATCCCCCTTATCCCCCCAGGCCCGATGTGATACCGCTCACCGACTTGGTTTTTTTTCGACGACTTAAAACGGTCAAATCCCGCAAAACATTTCTCCCCAAGGCCGAACAGCTCATCTCATCATTTCTCTCCCGCACAATCCCGCACCATGATCTCAATTACATCATGGCTACGGAACACTGCAGTTTCGCTCAACCGGTCACAAAAAAAAGATTCCAAATGCACGAACCTTTCTCTGCTAGTCCCATCCCCACTCACATATCGTGAACCCCCGCGACAAAGTTTCCTCTCATATATGCTACTACAACTCAACAAAACTGAATATCCAATTCAGCACGATACATCTCACGTCTATCGCTACACACACACATCTGCACTCCGCCCAACCAACCCATGCGTCTCAGACCGCTCGCCCAAGCGCCATTGTCATTCTTAATCCAAGCATGAACACAGCGCCCCAGCTGGCGTCACGACCGTTGGTAAACGTCACGCATAAACCGTTGCAATCTAGTCCCATTCCGTTAACAATCTCAATTCCATTCGAATTCGAACGTGTTAAATACACAGAACCTAATCCCATTCCCTTCAACGGCAAACAGTCACTTACGTACTCGCCTCGTATATCCACCGTTTTCCAGAAACGTTCACGCTACCCATCATCCCCAAATTCCGTTACAACTCCTATCACAAATATTGTTGACAAATCGTTTTCTTACCTTCAACCTGCCTCTCCGCTCACCTGCCCTGCCCCCAGCCCAATCGCACCAATGTCCGCCCCAGCCTCTCCCACCTTTTGCAGTGTGGTCTCATCGATCCCCACGAAGATCAACTACACATCTGACACCATCTATGTCAACTGCCAGCTCCGCCGCAAGTCCCATGATGATACTGATGCCGCCCAGCGTATCACATCAATGTATAAAGATGGAAGTGCCCCCGGGTTCCTCTAGACACTCATCACGGAGGCTTTTAAAGTGCACCCAACCCCATCAGTCCTACAGAATACAATAGACGTCGGTCTCCCTGTATTCATCGCCCTCAAAGGAAAATCTCCTACTTATGCCGTTACGTTTCGTACTCTCCTTCCACCCATTGAAGATGTGGTTGCTCATCCTAGCACCTATACTAGAGGTGGGTCCGCCCAATTCGAGACCCTGCGAGAATATGTCCACTCCTTTGTCTTTGACAGGTGGCACATTCACGATGATACGCTCCCAGCTGTCATGGCTGCGTCAGCGTCTATCCTCGCAAGTGCATTTTTTACCCTCCCACCCCTGAACTACCATTTCAACAAACCAGTCGCCATCATGTCAGGGATTCCCCCTGCAGTCTTCGGAAAGCAACACCTACATGTTGACCTTCTTGCACTATCCATTCATAGATCGCTCAAGCCACACCTGGGTACATCGAAACTCCAGAACTTCGAGTACTTCAGGCAGGCATTTGGAATCGAGGTCCACCTCAACTACTCCTTCACAAAAGATATCAAGGAAGATGTATACATTGTTCATATGTCTAATCTTAATGACATTACTTTTTTATCTCGCATCCTATACTCTTCCACAATCATCCTTACCATGGGCCTCCCCACCACTTTCTTTCCCATCCAAACACCTCCCTCTTCCACTTCAAAGCTCAGCCGAAAACATGCGTATTACGGTGCTATAACAAAGGTCACCAATGACATCTCTCCGAAACGCAAAATGCTCACCAATCTACCATCCATCGTTACACCCTCCATCAGGGATCCACATCACCTGTCAGCTCACAACATACTTTGCCAGAACAAAAACGTTGTTACCTTCACCGTATTTCGTTCTCCCAAGAACAATGCTATGCTCACAAGGTTGTTTACCAAATCCACCGTTGACAAATCCCAAGGAGAATCCATAATCAGGTCCTGGTTCTCCAAAGAAGAACTTCCGAAACTATTCGTTCCACTCCCAGACACCTAGCTCAACACCACCCTACCTCCTGAATCGATCCTCCTCAATAATGTCTTGGGAAACTGCCGTAATGTACTCACTGCATATTCAAATATCCTAGGCGTTGTCCCTCCACAGCTAGCCCCTTCTCCTCCCCAAATATCGTCTCCTTCTCCAACTGTTACCACAACCAGCACATCCGATCACCACGATACATCTCCGGACCGATCCACCACTGCGAATAGCACCATTCGATCACCACCACCCGCAGTGCCAAACCTTGCATCCCCTCCACGTCCCATAAACGTATATAAGTCGATCCGACATAAAACGAAGAAGCGCTCCGCATCATCTTCGTCACCATCGGATCAAAGCTCAACTGAATCTCGCCAACTCCTTTCACAGATTGACGAATGGGATGATACCCAGCTCCTTTCCGACAGAAGTGCGGAGGAGAATGCTTCCTCTGCTGAAAGTGATGAGGATCCTGCAACACAGTCAGTGCGCATTAACCACTTTGAATCTGTCCTAAGGAGATCCATCCCAAAGGACCAGCGCACGTATATCGATGAATCCTTACTCAATGATCTCGCCCTCTATATCTATGATCACGAGGATAAGGATGCATCAACATCCACAGCTCAAAACTCTCTCCGGACTCAAGTTAACAAAACTGTTAGATCATGCGATCCCCCGCACCAAAACCCAAATCAAAGGGAAGAAAGAAAAAGAAACCATATGCCACGAACCAGGAGCCGGTCTAGTGACACAACAATATCATCTTCCCAGCCGCCCCCTTCAATCTCCATTTGCTGCCCAATAGCAAACTGTGATGCATTACTACCTCTCAAAAAGGCTTCCCTCATACAAGCTCACCTTCTCCGCCACCACACACCAACAGAACGCTCACATGTGCCGACATCATTCTATACAAGAGCATCTGTTCATAAGTGCCATCTATGTAAACCACCAACAATCTCTCTCTTCACAACGCAAACACGCTTGCAGTCCCACATCAGAGCCAAACACAAATCAGCAACAAGATCTGTTATTAACTCGGACCTGCTCCTCATCCACTTCCCTGCCGACACGTTGAACCACCATTCCGCACCGTTGAACTGGAAGAGATCACTTCTATATTTTGATAAACTTGATGTTGTACCATTCACATTCAGAAAATCGATATATATGTCATTAGACCGTAAAACTAAATATGAAATACAAAATCTAGCTTATAAAATATATTATGTTACTCAAACTGCTATTCTACCTCACATTAATGCTCGCAATCTCAACCATCCACCGCATGAAACCAACTCATCCCCACTATGGAAACTCACATTACTACTTGAAGGAATACTCCTCGCTCCACCAGGCTTAGGTGAACCAAGAAACTACCAAGCTCATCAAACAAAGAGTGACACAATTTCGCCTTGGCAACCTTGATCATATGCATCGTCTCGCAATGCAATACAAGGCCACTCCCTCATACACCACCCCTTCTGATAAGAGAAGATCTCAGCAGATCATCACAGCAGCTAATGCAGACAACTGGCGGAAAGCCAGCAATCTCCGTGACTCCCTCCCATTGGTGCCATACTCAGCATCCAATGTACCAAAAATCCTCAGTATACACCCACCACCATGCTCCTACACCCCATCTCGCCCACCTCAACGCCCAACATCCATGTTTCATGCATCAACTTTTCACGACTCAGACGATCTCATCCAAACTCGCCTGGGTAATCAAGACCTTCTCCTCCAGACATTGAGGAAACTCGCCCGTGACACCGCATCAGGTCCCCTGGCAGACTCCACGGACTTCGTCAGGGATGTCTTTCTGAAACGCTCGTTTACACCAGATAGGAAAGATGCACAATTCGCCAACATAGACACACTACAAAGCCTCCTTCACTGCATCTACACAGGAAATGTACCGAAGGACATCCAACCCATCATAGCGTTCAACGAAAGTGTTGCCTTCTTCAAGGATGCAACAGACACTACAGCAATACGTCCCATCGGTATAGGAACGGCTTGGCGTCGCATCGCTTCAGCACACGCGATAATGGTATCTAAAGACAGGATAGCATCCTTCCTTGCACCATTCCAATTAGCCATCGGTCTCAATGCTGGAATAGATATCATCACTACGACCATGCAGGTACATGCTGATCGATATCTTTCCAGCCTCGCAACACCCACCAACAAACCCTCTAGAGCTATTCTTCTATTGGACATGGTGAACATGTTCAATTCAGTTAGTATGGTGGTTAGGGCTAGAGAGATTATATTGCAAAAATTTCCACATTTATTACCATTATTTGATATACTATATTTTCATGAATCAAAATGCTGGTACAGAAATGAAAAAGGCGAAAGAAACTCGTTTGCTCGCATGGAGGGATCCAGTCAAGGGTGCCCATTCGCCGCACTACTGGCATGCCTAGTTCTCCATGATGTGATTGCCCTAATCAATGTGCAGCTACAACACCGCGCGAAACACCGAAAACAATCTCAAGGACCAGATGATGATGGCCAAGGATCACTGGCTATAATCATGTCCTATATCGATGACTGCACTCTCAGTATACCCTACCAAGACCTGAAATGGTTCATGGACGAATTTAACAAGAGAGGATCCCCCGTTGGATGCATCCTAAAACCGAAAAAATGCGAAATGCTCACATCAATATGCAATTCCTCACCCCTCCAGTACCTAGATGAGGACATCCAGCGTGATGTCAACTATGTCTTAGAGAAATTCTGTGATGGAAAAGAAAAAGGAGAAGTTCTAGATGGCATACGAGTACTTGGAGTGCCAATAGGAAATAAAAGATTCGTTGGGACCTACCAGAACAAGACAATTCAAAAACTTCGTTCCGCCATAGCATCAATCCACAAACTCCTACATGATGATCCACACGTTGCCACAACGCTTTACAAATATTCCCTTCAGCACTATACGTCACATCTGTTGGCCAATGATGTATTACACCATGATAACATCACATCTCAATATAAAACCTACCAAACCCAGTTCACCTCCACAATCAACGCTATCACACAAACATTTCTTGCCCAAATGGTTTCGGACCCGGACGCAGAATCACCATCCCTACCAATGCATGCGTGGTGCATAGCATCAACTCCGACAGGCATGGGGGGCCTTGGCTTTAACGACTCTCATACCAGGACCCTGAAAGCTCACACGGTGCCTTTCGCTCGTGTCATCCGAGCAGCGATACACGGAATGCTCCCCCAACGTGTACAGACCCCAAACATTGAGGAATCACCTGCAGAAGCTATTCACCTACCAAATTCAATAAAAGCAACGTTTAGAAGCTGGAAAACATCTAACTTGAGGATATTTCAAAAATACAGAGATCTTACTCACCAATATACTCAAAATGTGATCATATCAGCTCCCAAGCAAACTAATAATACCCTGATTGATTTTACACTCCACACGCCTCTCCACATCACAACAAAAACGATACAGAGAGAAATCCTCAATCATCGAATGAAGTCCATCTGGCCAAATTTAGATGACTCTATCAAAAAACATCTTCCTTCCACCATGAGCACTCTAACGTCGACCCCTCTTATGAACGTCTCAAGAACAGATCCAACAAACCGCCTCTCATACGATGAATTTAAGATTTACTGTCAACGTAAATTGCAAATACCATTGTGCCCTTCGACCCCAACATGTATCTGTGGTCAAAAAGTGGATCCATATGGCGACCACTTCTTCACATGTCAAAAAACAAGTAAGAAAGAATTACATGACAGAATCAGAAACTCGCTATATGCCATATGCAAACATACCTTTCCG
>Ga0115008_10003456_pt1 | contig 13100 bp, 15 predicted proteins | sample FraStrMetagenome_FD_87164 | JGI IMG/M metagenome (GOLD analysis project Ga0115008, IMG submission 87164) | Marine eukaryotic phytoplankton communities from Arctic Ocean - Fram Strait ARC3M Metagenome | ecosystem: Environmental > Aquatic > Marine > Oceanic | place: Fram Strait | collected...
AACAAAAACTAAAAGCTATCTCCAAAAAGTCGAAACTGAATCGAGATCGAAAAAAATGTTCGAAAGATTTATGCCATCACAAGAATGCAAGCTCTACTTTCTCTGCTGTGCGCTGCTGCTATTCATTGCCAACGGAGGCTGGCTTCTTTTTCCACATCTTGGATTCTGTCTCGTCCTCTACGCAAGTCAGGAATCACAGTGAAATCTACTGGATCTAACTGTCAAGTTTTGTTATTCATGATTATCTGTTACCGCAAATTATTCAAGAAGTCAATAAAAATGCAAATTTTATTTGAATACTCGCATCATCAGCTCAGATTTAAAACAGGTAAGATTTTTTGAAGTGAAATAAATATTTTAACAGCTATGGTTGAATTGAAATACAGCTCGTTCAGCCAGCCATTTAATCACGCAACTGGTGAACATTTAACTTGATTTTTTTACAATTATAACACGTTTTTAAGCACCGTAGAGAAAATCAATCGAAAAAGTATTTTCTCATGTTGTTATTTGCATCGTAAGGAAGCATCTGTTCGCGCTGGTAGACGGATTTTGCCCAAAATACACCTGAAACAAGCATTTTAGAGCGGCAGACTATTTAAATTTCGGTTCTCTGAACCCGCGGGCCATCCGCTGGGAACATCCGAATGAGCGGTAACCAGCAGCTGGTGCTGACTTGTGTTTATAATTCTAGTTTCGAAATGAGTCAAAGTTGTACCTGAATGTTGCGCTTCTTCTTCAAATCGAGTGCCAACACGTCGAGCTGCGAGAGTTTGATAACCTCTCCCTCGTCAACAATGAAAATGCGGCACTTTGAAAGGCGGTAAAGAAGCAAACTGAATAAAATGCGTTAATTTTAAACGTGAGATATTATAACTGACTTTTCATTGTCGCGCTTGAATATGAGCCCGTAGTTCATTGCGTTTAAAATGGCATTCGCCGCATTATTCAGCTGTTCGTTGTTGTTCTTTTTCATTGCGGGCAGGACCATCTAAATATTTTGTTTTAAAATCATTTAAGGTTTTTCACGATAACCCGCACAATTTAACTTGTTATGACTTACCCTTGTAATCGTCTTCTCGCAGAACTCCTTATTTGGATATTTTACTTTCAGTGGCGCTTTGCTTGATGTCAATCTGCAGTTCGCTCTTTCTCTTGCGTCCCACGTGAACATTTCTTTTCCAAAGTACTTGACAGAGAATCGTATGTGCCTCGTGTTTCCGGCTGGTATTTGTTTGAAGAGAGTTGCGACTCGAGGACATTTGATCGAGATTTTTTCGGTATTCCCGATTTTGACTCCTTGGGGTAAAAGAGCTTTCACGATGATTTTTTGGCCGCTGACGGAAGTTAATGTCCTCGAAATTGGTGGCGAGGATTGGTTGAGTGCGCTGCCGCAGAACTCGGACAGGGTAGGGCGGGGTGATGGAGTGGAGAATTCCATTTCAGAATCAAGAGGAGACTCCGGCCGGAAGTTCTCCGTGTTGGTCGAGGTTGGAGAGTTTGTGTGGTATCCCTGATCGAGTCGCTCTTCAAGCTCATTCTCTTTTGCTTCCTTTGAAGTTCGTAAAATCCTTGTAACTAAAGTAAGGACGCACCTTTGACCAGAGATGCCGAGGGTATATTTCGTCGGTGTCATTCTTGACCAGTTCCGGTAAAAGCTCGTAAACTCTGAATGCCTCAGCACCGTCGAGCTTCGATAAGTCCTTGCGCTCCAAAACATCCGGAAGTTTGTTAAGAGCGCATCGAAGCCGTGTTTTCCATGTTGCTGGATCAAACTTGTCGACACCTTCGATATACTTTCCTCGATGCTCTGCCCAGGCCTGAAAAAAGAGGAAGTTTTAGACGACAAGAGATCGATACGACTCGACAGGTGCTTATAGTTGTGAAGTGTGCCTTTCGAGTCTATCAATTCCCGGACACGGATAACTTCGGTTTCAGTTTGACAGAATCAGCCCCCGGCAATCAAAATCCTGCCACAAAATCTGATTTCAAGAGCCTAGTTTGAAAGTATGAATAAAACTGGTGCCAAATCAATGATTCAGGGTACCGACCTTTCCGAATAACTAAAGGTCTTGCTTTGCCTTCGGCAGGGAATACTCTTAACATTTCGTACTTCTCCGGGCAGTTTTGGTGATATTTTGTATTTTACCACGGTTGGTTTCGGCGAGGAAGCGGCTCCCAAAAAGCCGAAATGTCACACACGCTAAGTTGGTTATTTGGGCTAGTTTAGGCCCCACCGTAACCAACAAAGAATAAACAAAATAATTAATTTCCAAACATTGCAAAAAGTCAAAAGGCCAAACAGGCTTTGTTGAATTAATTCTAAATCATTTTGTGGGCAGCTCGTTTTAACTTGGGGCCATTTCGAGAATGTTGATCGCCGTGGAGCACTGATCTATGCACAAGCTATCCACCCATGAAATTGGTTACAGTTTTTGGAGACCCGCAAAAGATACTCGCGAACAAAACTTATTTGGTTGAAAGTTGATCTATCAAATAAAGAATCCTGTCTTGCATAAAGATATGATTTCGGAAAATATGCTCGAGCAGATGCGTTTCTAATCAGTGCTACACGATGTGGTTTGCTTGTTTATCGGCGCTGCGGAACATGAAGCGTCTTTTATTGCCCAAATGACAACGATTAGCAATTGCATTGTTTCCTTTTCAAAGATACTCTCCAGCCTAGCCGAGCCCTTCTGTCCGCTTTCATGGTAAATCTAGCGAAAGTAAAACTGTCGGCTTTCCGCCGAGGAGGTAATCCTCGGGCTAGGCGGCTCAAGCGTAATCCAAGGCGACGGTGGAATTACAAGTAGAAACACTACCCTTTGAAAGGCTTCACGCTGCGATTAAATGATCGCTTGCTGGTCACATGTGCACTACATTAACACGAACGGAGAGTCGGATTCTACCAGAAATCAGGGTTGCCAAGTATTCGCCCCAGAAAAGATATGAGTGTGGATTTTTAATTGATCGTTTGAAGTCCCGATTTTTCTATTCGAAATCCGTTGTTAACGCGAAACCTTTCTACGCTTGATTAACCGGGCAATTGAATATTCTTCGGATAAACGGGCCTCTCGAGACTGCCCGCGGCAATAAATATTTCCCGTCAGAACCGGTTGATTTTTATTATCCACGATTAAACGTTCGCCTACCTTGAATATAAGACAATCTTCTTCCTTCCAGCTAAACTTGCCGGCATGTTTCCACGGAATTCTGAAGACTGTCTTCTCTGGGTTGACCCAATACAGCCCAGGATAATTTCCGCTGAACACTTACTTGAACCTTGACTTGTTGTCGAGTTCGCTCACCTATCGATCATCTTCTCAAGCCAGGGGCGCAATTTACGCGGTTGTCTCTCATCGTCTGACATTTTCTTAGTTATGCTCTCTTTGCAAAATTATGAAAAAAAATCTGCTACCAGCGGCAGTTAATTATGGAGTGAGATCGAGTGGATTAGTGTTCGAGGGGCTTCGCAGAGAGAGAGAGCCCGCGGCGGATCACCGACTTCTCCACCACCAAGTGGTCGTTTTACCGACGCCAGTTGCCGAAACCACCCAAAGAAAGCCCTCTAACGCCTCCGGAGCAACCTTACTACAATTCATCAGTTCAAATCGATTGCCATTTGGAATCCTTTAGGAATCAATTAAATCTGCGAGAGGGATTTTAAATGCTACTTGCTGATGTTTTTTTTCTCAAAAAGATGCGTTCCTGAGATAGTGATATTTTTGCTAGAAAACTAATTCAAAGATTCAAAACAGCCTTATCAGGAGATGCTTTGAATATGTTGTTTTTATTTATAACATGTAATGGTTATCTATTGCTTCTGTTTTTTGAGAGTGGCTGGCAGGATCGACTAGTTTTCCGCTTGCTCAGATTTGGGCACGACCAATTGTTCGAGCTTGTGTCCCTTCTGCTCAAGTTCAGCACGAAGCTATAAAAATATTTATAAAAATGAACTTGATAAAAATTAGCAACCTGGATGGAGAAGTCGTCTTCGATGTTGTCATCTTCCCAGTTTTCTTCCCAAACTTCATCAATTTTGTCATCTAAAAAATAAACAAACCGAAAGGCGTAGAGACTTACCATCATTGACTTGTTTCCAGTCCTCCGCAGGGAACTCCTCGAACTCGTCATCTTCTTCGAGGACGCCAAGATCGTGTTGCTTCTCGACCTTCAGCTTCGAATCGGACATGTTCAACGTTTTGCTAGTCTCTAAAAAGAAAATAGCTTCTTAGTTGAACTTTTATATCATTCGTGTAAGGGGAGAGCATCTGGGTTGAAGTCAAAATATTTTTAGGAAAAATGCACACGAAGCAAATTTATGTTACAGCGGACGAAGTGGAAATACGTTTTTCCTGGGATAAGAAGGTTCTTGTTTGAAAAATGTAGAAGAATAATTGGTGACGGGTGGTGAGTGAGAGTTCTATTCTTCTTGCCGGCCAAACTTGAAAGCTACCGAGCCGAGGAAGATGAAGAAGTTCTAGAAAAACTCTTGTCGCTGTCACTAGATAGTCTTACCTGGAGAAAAATGGCAAGGCCAGGATAAACTCGTGTGGGACAGTAGCCCATCTTGTCGTCAGGAACAACTGGAGGATGCGCAACGTATGCTGCGAAAAGAACGCATAGAGATGCTATAACTGCCCCAAAAGCACCAAGAAAGCCAACGAGGAGCCATATGCGCGCGCCGACTGCTCCTAGACAGCCCTTAAAAATTTAAGTTTCGCTTTATTCAATCGGAAGCAAAACCAGACAGACATAAGTACGAAGACTTCGTCTGGTAGTAATTACAGATGGCAAACTAAACATGCGGAACTTCACTTCCGGGGGACAACAAGTATTTTATAGTTATGAAACTACTCACATCCTCGTACATGCTGCCATCAGAAAGATGAGCATTGGATACAGTGTTGATCATGAAGAATGCGAGCGTACCAATGACTCCACAAATGTGGTAGTAGTTGTACATTTCAAGCTTAACTTTGAGTTACCAGCTTAAATGATAAGCTTCTCACCTCGGGATTAGCTGTGACATTGCATCGAACGGCTGCGTCAATAGCAATCCACCAGCCAGTAAAAAAGAGTAGCCCAGAAACGACCGCCGCGATGGCGTTTCGAAGACCGCTGCCACCCCCTAATCCATCCATATCAAATCCGACCATTTCTTAAATGTAAGGGTGCGATCATAGACTAATCCTTATGGTTTTAATCAAAAATTTGTACAAAAAACAAATAATCAGTTTGAAAAAGGCCTTATCTTCCATTTTTTGTGAGTCATCAAGTGCGCAGCGCACATAAGTAGCGTCAGACTCAGAAACATCTTAAGTTAATTCTTAGAAAAACAGGATGTAAGATTGCCTACCAAAAGTGTTATGGAAAAGTAAGAGATAGAAAGGCCAATATCCATCCAGCTACCGCCGTCTCTAACTTTAAAAAAGAATATGAACGCCATGAGGTCGGAAAAGACAACAAGAAAGTGAAATATTGCTGTAAATGGAATGTTGAGAAGTCTAAAGAATGCCGTTTAGGGAGGTTAAAATTTCAAAATTTACCTGATAATAATTAAAAAGGCCACACAGACAGGTAGAAATGGCAAGATAACTTTGAAGAAAAGAAGAAACCCCATAAGAAATGGATTGAAGACATGAACGAAAGGAAGAATTGAGCTAGGTGAGAAACTATTCAGATTTGCTACATTGCCACATCCGAAAAATGCCATAAGAATAAAGAAGATAAAAACTAGCGAGCGACGGAGATCATCCTTTTTAAACTTTCCAACATCGGAAAATAACATTGAATTTTCTTTAAATTTGGCTTTCCCGAGTTCATAATGTGCTAGAAATAAATCTTGAGCGTGTTATCCCATAAGTGCTTAATCTTTTAATTTCACAAATGACATCACATGCATTTGCCTCTTTTACTAAAACTCTTATCCTGAATTGAAGTTCGAAAGTGGAATTTCGACTGCTATCCACTCTCCGAGCGACCAGACGAGAACGATGTAGAAAATGCCTTCATAAAATGTTGAGAGGAGACAATATACCGTTAAGCAGCTGATGGAAATAGCATGGAATCTGCATCGAACGTCCTGACATTCAAGAAATGGAATCGTCCAAGATAGGAAAAAAACCGCCCATGAAATATAAGTCGATAGATCTATGCAGGGATTTATAAAAGTCTTCACCAAGATTTCATTCATTATTATTAATCATCCATGTCCTGGTGGCTTGACGGAAAAAAGGTCGGAAATGCATATGAGCGTCTGACTGAGCAAACTCATCCAGAGCAAAATGCTCAACATCGATTTTGTTTGAAGTCGACTTGAGAATGAAGATTGTTGAAAACAAATTGTTCCAAAAATAAGAGTGGCAACGACCAACCATCGGTGAATTCCTGAGTCAGCAATTGTCGGCAAAATTGGGAAAATGGATAGAATTCCGAATGATGCTATCAGTGATCGGCTATATTTTGATGTTCTCGCCGCAATGAAAGCGTTGAAGAATGGGAATATAATGAAAACTTAATAAAACATAAATTAACTTTACTGCTGACCGACGTACCAAGTGAAAGAAGCCAGCGATAGTTGAAAATAAGCGTTGTTAAAAATGCAACAAAGCTTACGCCAAAAAATAATTTTAGAACAACAAGCGGCTTGGAAGATTTAACAAGCTATAAATCGTTTTTAATATGGATCGAAAATACAGAAAATCTGTAGTTCCTTATCAAAACCAGATCCTGAAAAACCGTCTTACAATAGTATGAAGAATAATAAAATGACCACATTGCTGCAAATGCCCATAAGGAGTTTCGAACACTAAGTCGATAATGTATCGTTAAACCAAGTATCGTTAGTGCTGCGATAACGAAGAAGAGCATGCTAAACTTTGGTCTTCTGACATCATCAACCAGAAATCGCGCACTTAATCCAACCGAGACAAGCTGCCATGAAATCATCATTGAGATCACAATAAAGGACAAGACTGGTCTAAGAGCTTTGTGGTGAAATTGAATCCCATTAACAACATCTTCCAAAAACTCCGTCTGCAAAGTATCCGAGTTTTCAATTTGTAGCAGCTTTTCATAAGAGATTTTCGGATAACTTATTCCAGATGAGCTCGATTTTGCCTCGTATTGGTGCCACAACTGTCTCATATTCGTCACTTTCAACTCATGAAGATTTTTAGAAGATGTACTGAAGATAGAGAATGGGGCGATTCCTATCGAGTTCGCAGGAAGGGAGTTGCCAAGCAGAAGAGAAATTGTTGGAGAGATATCGATTTGGTCAATTTTTTCATGAGCAGGATCCAAAAACGAGTGGCATGATTGCGCATTATTGTGTTTTATTCCGGCTCCCCAAGCAACAAATGGGGTGACGGTCTCATCTTTGGAGCCTGAGCCATGTGATCCCCATTCCGTCATCCCATGATCTGAGGTTACGATAAAAGCTGTTTCATTATCACCATAGAATTTATTCACAATATTCTCCACATTTTGTACAATGTTATCGACGACATCAACATTGTTAATATATTGAGAGGATTTTGGACGATGTGCGTGGCCGTTAGTGTCTGTTCCCAGAAGATGAAGGAAAAATATGATTCCTGGCTGATTCACCGATGCAGGGGGCTCCTGCATGAATAATTCGAATTGTTTTTCCACCCAAGTATCCAAGTAGTCGGCATTCGAAGTGGAAAAATCCTCTAAATCTTCAGAATAAGTAATCCCTGTGACGTGAGCAGGCTCGGAAAAGATATCAACGATGTCAGGACTTCCAAAAGCCCAGGCAGCACGACTAAAAAGTCAGTTACTAAACCCATAGAAGACCGATTGGACTAACCTCTGATTTAGAACTGTATCGAAAGGAACAGGATTCTTTTTCCATCCTGCCATTACAGCAGAAACATCTTCGCCAAATCCGCCAAGAAAAGCGACATGTCCAGGTCTAGACTCAGTAGGCAACTACAAAATAAATCCAAAACAATTTCATTTTGAAAAAAACCTGAGTTATTGATTTAGCATAGACTCCTGTCTTGCAGGCTCTATTGAGAATATGCTTGGCTCTGAGCTCCCCATCATCTTTTTTAAGTACAAAAGTTCTATGTCGCATGCCATCGATGGACACAATAACAGCTCTTTTAGCGAGACGATGATTTTTCGGCGGTAACGAGTCAAGTCCAGTAATTATCGGAGAGGTCAAGAAAATTTCAAAAATAGAAAAGAAGAAGAGAGCATGCAAAATAAACGTTACGATAACGTATTGTCCAAAATTCATTCTGAAGACACAAAAGTGAAAACAAAGAGGAAAATATTTTATCTGTATTGAATTGCACTAGATCACTTTGAACAGCAAACTTTTTCTATAGTTCTTCTTTAAAACTGTTTAGCCCGCCAATAAGATTTTCAACTCTGTGGAGTAAAGGGCAGTATATCTGAGACTCTTCGGCATCGTGTGTTTCTTCGACGCAGCTTTGTTTTAATTTTGTTTGCACTGGTACAAGTGACTTTCTAAGAAGATCTGCTTCGTTTCCGGCGCAGCTTTCTATGGTATATTCAATGATGGCCACTAGAGCATCAATATAACTTGCGGAAGAAAAAAGACTCAGTTGAGAAGGAACTGTTGAGCATATTTCTTCTAGAAGGAACCGTTTTTTTGTGTGCAGTTCTCGATACTGTTTCTTTCTATTTTCGTCCGATTCTTCATCAGTGCCTTCCTTTTCTTCTCGAAGCAAGTCTGAAATTAAGTGCAGGCTTTTCAACGCAAAGTTTTTTTGCTTTGAAAGTTCGAGAAGAATCTTTTTGAGATACATAAATGGCGCGAACTTTCTCACAGACCGGATACTGGAAGTTCATTTAATTAACCAAAAATGGGCACTAGACGAACAAAAAATTCAATTAAATAAAAGTTAAGTATCTCAGCCTGCCCTGTGCCCCTCCATGACGATAAAATATAGATTGCGCATATGGGAAATCTCTTATTATTGCCCCTAATGGATAAAGTAGTTTTTTCGTCCATGCATCTGATTCAGCTTTGATAATTTGAGTCAGTAAACGAGAAACTGCACGACCATTGACAAACTCGACCTTCACTTTGCTGTTACCCTGTGCAGCTGCCGCCACGGTTTCTGCAGAAAACTTTCTTATCTTCTCGCTCACACCATTTTCAATAAGTTCTAGCAAGAGTTCGACACCATCAAGCTGCATGAGATCTGCTGCGTTGTCAATTTGATGAACTAATACACAATTTGTGAACATTAAAAAAAACACGAAATAATACCTAAAAACTCGAGCTCTTCTAATGCTCGTTCTTTTACTTCGACGCTTTCGGCAGTTTTGAGTGCGATTGTGATGTTCTTCATTAAATCAAAGTCGGCGACAAGTTCAACTCCGAGCTCATCAAAGTTTCTCGGTTCCGTCTTATGCTAAATATTAGCATAAATAAAAATCGCAGATAATAGAAATAAGTCTGACCATTTCTTGCTCGTTCAAATAGTCATTGATTTTCTTGATAGATTGCTTCTGAGCCTCTGTTAGCTCCGGTTTATCCTCTTTTTTATTTTCAGCATGTCCTGCTTCTTCCGGTATGAGGACTAAACTTGACTCTGTATCCGCATTTGGCTCTTCCGGCTCAAGAAGCTTAGCTTTTCGTTCGCCGGTAGAAAAATCGATGGAATAATGTAAGCCAGGAGGAAGGGGCTCGTTGTCTTTTTCGTTTTTTTTTCAATTAACCATTCGTATTTCACAATATGACAACAACAAAAAACGTTCCTGGCACGATTTGCCACTCAGTGGTGGCCACGAACTCCGATCTGATCGAACTGATTCCGATAAGGACCGACAAACGCATTCTGAAATGGTCAACTTCGTTTTCTTGTGAAATATTGACAATTTGAATTCTAGCTTGACATATCATATGATGATGGTACAACGTTCTGGAAATTTTTTTCTATGTTTGACTGTGCCATATGGCTTCCATATCCTTGTATAGAGTTTCTCAATTCTTTGGCGTTCAGTATGACATCAACCATCTGCTTTAAAACGTAATTTACGGATAGCGTGGATTCGTCATTGCATGGAATAGGATAGGAGATCATGGATGGGTTGATATCTGTATCCACGATGCCAATCTGTAATTTTGACTTAGAGAGCGATAACTGCGACATACGTTACGATTGGGATATTTCTCTCGCAGCAACCAGTTATGTGTCGAGGCAAAACACCTGGAGTCTTTCCCAAACAGTTTAACAAAATGACAATATCTGGTTCAACTCGCGTCGCATTATCTGACACAAACACTGGCTCGTTCACCGACGTGTCGCAATACTCTCCAGCTTCTTTCGCAGCTAAAACGTACTATTTTTCCTGACTTCAGGTCGAATAACCTTTGAGAGCCGCTCTCGAAGAACTGCCTTCGCTGTTAGGCATGAATAAGATCGTTCCTCCGCGTAAAGCCACGTGTCCGATGAAATTAAGTGCAATCAAAAGTTGTGCGCGACTCTTAACGTTTACGTGGCCTTATGAAAAAGCAATATGGGAGAGTTTTCGTTACCTGATCCAAGTCTATAATATCTGTTCCATTCCTGCATCCAAGAATATACGGCTCCATGAAGGGATTTCGCATGATAACGCTGTGCCCAAGATGCATTCTGGCTTTATACATCTAAATTATATTCCAATTTTTCAAACAAAACGAGATCTCACATCTTGCCATTTTATTTTATTTTTCAAGTCGAAGCAGTCCTTTTGTTCCAATAATTTCTGGAATACAATATTATCTTTGGCACGATTTTTCATGACACTACTGGAAGCTTGCAACTGGACAGCACTGGACTGGTTTCTTAATCCCACACGCCACATTGTCTGAATCTTTAAATAAAGAATCATCGTAGTTTTAGCCTTTATTGAAGTAGGTCGAGCAGTTTTTATCATTTACATAAGTTTGAACTTGCAGATAAATATTCACAGTTAAAAATCTGCCGAAATCGACTCGATTATTTTCATTAACGAGTCGACTTTCATGTTTGGATCGAGTTTTGGCGTAAAAGCTCTTTGAACTCTCTGCTTTCGCTAAAACACATTATTGGGAAATAATTTGAATTTTATAAATTTACCTTATCTTTCCAATCAGATAAAATAAAAGTATACTCAAGGTGTTTTCTTTCATTTTGGAGATTGCTGTAAACATGTATCAAGCCTTTGAAATATTAAAAATAGGAAGTTTGCTGCTTTTTACCGGTATAATCGTATTCCAAGCCAGAATAAAGATCTCCATGATGTTTCAGGCAAATTTTAATCCCCCTGTGATAAAGATCCTCTGCTTTTTGATAGTCTTTTATGTCATAATTATAAAGCGATGCGAGATGTCCAAGGCTGACCGCAACTTCTGGATCATCGTCTCCAAGAATAAAACTTTTGATTCTGATAGCTTCTAAATGAAGTTCTTCCGCATCTTTTAATCGTTTCATAGACTGATAGAGACGACCCAAGTTACCGAGATGCTTTGCAGTTTGCTACGGATTTTTCATAAGAAGACGGACAATCATTTTTATAAAAAACTTACCACAGACTCATCGCCAAAAGTCTTCTTCGCGATGGCCAAACTCTCCTTTTGGAGTAAATGCGCTTTCTCGAGAGCTTCGTCCTTCATTTTTATCAAAATTTTGTCATCAATACCGAGTTCGGGCTGAAACGGGATGTCTAGAGCTTCCTCTTCGATAATAAGCGCAAGAACTCGTTTTGCCGAACTGGCATGTAGATGATCTTCGGGAAGAACACGGTTATATATTCGCATTGCTCGTGCAATAAAGTGCTTTGCAACTCGGAAATCCCCAACTCTATATTTTTGCACATAACAGGAGTAGCTAAAACGTTGAGTTTTCTATATTTCAGTATTCTCACCTTAGCTCTTCATAAACTGTGGCTAAATGAACGTTGTTACTGGTTCCGAATTGTTTCTCTCTGAGATCCTTCGCTTTGAGATAGAACTTTAGAAAATATTACAGAAGTGCTTTGGTTAAAAAAATCTTACCTTATTCGCAGCATTGTTCCTGTCATCTTGCATAAGACAATAGGCATGAGTGAGCAAGCCATCAGCGAGCTTATGTTCGAATTGGGCTGAGATATGCAGGCAAAGCTCTGAAAAGACGAGTGCTTTCGCATAATTTCTTGTGACAGCCAAGCATCGAGAGAGACAACGGAGGGTTTCTATATACGCTCTTGTCGATATTTCAGTTTCTTTGACTAGACAGTGGATTAAATTGTATGAATATTTAGAATTTAAAATTACCTCGTGAGAAAGCGTGGATTGAGAAACGAAGCGCCTTCTGGAAGTTTCCCTCGGCATAGTAGACAAGAGCGGCAGATGTTAAGAACTCGACTTGTACATATTCTGCGACATCTGCTACCTCATTTTCAGTAGAATTCAAAAGCTCCTTTGCTCTTTGTATTTCTCCATCCATAACGTAGCAGTGGATAAGTCGTGAAGTTGCTTGAATGCTTCCTGGATATTGCTCGCGGATAAAATCGAATAAAATTGCCGCCTTTATAATATTTTTTTTAATAAGAAAAGATGTTGTTTTAAACCTGTTTGAACCAGCCAGCTTCAGTAAGAAATTCAGCAACATCCGCACTGTATTTTTGGAAATCGGAAGACATATTTGCCGAAGACACGATCACTGAGTTTGCGATGAGGACATCGACTCTATCGATATTTTCGTGGCTCTCTATTGTCGTTGTAGGATTATGTAATAACATTTCGCTTTCAAGGTAAACGTTGAAGAACTCTTGAACTATCCGATGAAGTTTGCATCGATCTGAGAAGATGTCAGCTATAGATAATTTTTTTTAATTACCGTATTCTCTGAGGAGATTTTGGAATATAAGTTTTTCAGTCAAAAATCCATAGCAGTATCTTGTAAAGACAGAAAAAGCATTGTCTTTAACATGAGGAAGTGCCACATGCTCGCGTAGTAACTTACAAGACGCTCGAGCTTCGTCTAAAATGTCGCCGATTGCTTTTGTTGGTAGCCGCAGGGAGTGAGTTTTATTCAAAAACGCTCTTCTGGAAAGATCATTTTCGTTGTATTTTCTTATCGCAAGTCGATATA
>Ga0115008_10003458_pt1 | contig 13093 bp, 12 predicted proteins | sample FraStrMetagenome_FD_87164 | JGI IMG/M metagenome (GOLD analysis project Ga0115008, IMG submission 87164) | Marine eukaryotic phytoplankton communities from Arctic Ocean - Fram Strait ARC3M Metagenome | ecosystem: Environmental > Aquatic > Marine > Oceanic | place: Fram Strait | collected...
CTACTACTCCTCTTCCGAACCTGTAACTGATGAAGAGGATGAGTTGTAACTACAAAGTAATTTATACCTGGTACAAGAGTAGAAGTTAATAAAATAAAAGCATACAGTTTAAAAAAAAAATGAAACGTTAAGTTCTTTACCACTCTCACGTCTCTTCTCATAATTTCGAATCTTTTTTCATATTACCAATTACGATCACGAGTCCTTGAGAAACATAGATATAAACACATTCACAATCACAAATACAAATACATTCACATTCATCATGACAATTCACAATAACTTGTCGTTGCTTCCATTGGCCGTTGCCATAATTCTCACTCGCGAATATGCTGCTTCGGCATTTTCTATTTCAAATCATCCAATCAGGACCACTACTAAGAATTCTTTCTGGAAGTATCCTCGGGATACGAGGTTACCTCTACCACTCCGATCGACTCAGATGGATGAAATGATGGAATTAGGGGGGCGAACATCTCCAGATTCGACGCGGAAGCGATTGAGGGAAATGCGTGATAAGCAATTGGCGGAGCTGAAAGAAACAGAGGCTCTTTTGGAAGTGCTTGAGGGTGGTGGAGATGATAATACTGTGATGAAAGAATGGATGTCGCCTTTTGAACAATCTATTAAAGCTGCTGAGAATTATGGTTTTCTCAGTAGGTCGGAGGGGAGTCCAAGCTATGATACTACCCTAGGAGAAAGTATGGACAAAAAGTTTGAAGGTTATGCTCCTCCCCGGAACGTACTTCGTATGGCAAAGGAAGGATTTAAACGAAACATCAAGGCTATCTTTGGTGAATATGAAGAAAGTATTAAGTTAACTACGCGGCAAAAAGAGCTACAGAAAAAAATCGAATCATTAACGTTAAACTGTACCGCTGTGTGGGAAAGAGAGGAGGAAGTCGAAGCTCCTTGGGTCCTCAAAATACCATATATATTTTTATGCTCTATGCTTGACGTTGTCTTCGAAGGTAGAAGCGTTTTCAGCAGATTCTTTTTGTTGGAAACGGTCGCTAGAATGCCATATTTCTCGTATATTTCAATGCTTTTATTGTATGAGACGTTGGGTTGGTGGCGACGCTCAGCGGATGTCAAGCGTACGCACTTTAGCGAAGAATGGAATGAATATCATCACCTTATGATTATGTAAGAAAATTCAATATCACCTTTTTCTACTAGCTTTTCATGTACCTCAACTTTGAATTCATTATTCATCAGGGAATCTCTTGGAGGCGACCAAGAATGGTGGGTAAGAGCACTCGCACAACATGCCGCAATTGCCTACTATTTTACGTTGGTTGGTCTTTGGTTTATTTCACCGACGCTTGGCTACCAATTTAGTGAGATGTTAGAAACGCACGCAGTCGCAACCTATAGTCAATTTATAGACGAAAATAGAGAAGCCTTGGAGGAACTCCCTCCTCCGAGTGTTGCCGTTGAATACTACAGTTTGGGTGCCAACGATCCTCTCTTCGCAGATTACCAAAAGAAAGATAGGTCCAAGAACGAACAGGTACGAAAAATATATAAATTATACAATCAATTCTTTTCACAAAGCTAATGAAAAGTTTGATTTAGCTGTATATAACATCACTTCTAGATGCTTTTGAACAAATAAGGCGAGACGAAGGTGACCACGTAAGCACTATGCAAGCTTGTCTCGACCCGGAGGTCGCTGTGCTATCGCCTTCAGCAGAAAAGAAGTTCCTTTTTTCCGTCGCAATGATAGCATCAATCGGTGCTGCTGTAATAAACGGAAACGACTTGGACCTTTCCACTTTATCTTTTGAAGGACTTGAATCAATAACCGATGATGTGATATCGATGATGAATGAAAACATCCCAGAAAGCGAAAGGCTCTTCTCAAATCTTGCTCAAGACACAGAAAGTGTCCTCGCCGGAAGCAATCCCGATGCGATAGGCGACGAAGAAACTTTAGCCGCGACATTAGCTGCGGAGGGAGCTATCATATCAATCGGTTTCGAACAAATTAAAGCCTCCATCCTCGAGCTCATAGGACGATTGCTATAGACTTCAATCAACTTTCGGAACCTGCACAATGGTCCATGGGCCAATTATAATGTCTTTGTTCAATGACATACGCAATTTTAAGAAAGGGATTACAATAACTAAAACTGCCAATAACAATAAGTAGTAAATTTTCTCAATATCATGATGCAAAGTTATGTACGCTGAGTAACACAAACTACATGTGACCAGGAAGTTGGGAATACTTGAATGGTGTCTCGCGAGATTTGCGCGGTGTTCTGGATACAATGCAAATAGAATTATCGAACCCGTAACAAGAACAAAAGTATCCATTTCTGATGACTTTGGCGATAATCGGGATGCTAAAAGAGTAGTAGAGAAGAAAGCTCCAGACAACGAGGTATGTCCACCTTTAAACTTTGGCCTCGAATATTCTAGGTTTCGACCACGGTTATACTTACCGTTGGCAAAGTCGTAATCGCATGCTAAAAGAAGTAGTCACAAAGCATTCGGTAAGACGAGTTAATAGAAACTTTAAAGATAATTTTATCTCCTTACCAAAAAGATGTACAACCCACCCAAGGGCGACAAGTTTTGATACGGTATCCGACGAAAAGGAAGCTGTTAGAGATCGAAGAAGAGATGAAAGGAATCTTAAAATTGCAAGCAATAAAATGAGATCAACGAATCGTACAAAAAGACGTCTCCGCTTACTCGTTACTTTGTGTTTTGAGTTGTTGTTGTTCTTGATTTCATTTGCATAATCTGCTGCATCCACTCCTTTATAAAATATAGCATTAGTTAAGCGAATCATCGACTAGTGCAACAACGAAATGATTTAGTTGAAGTTTCAATATTACCTTTACTGAATATAATAACTATGAAAAGTGAACACAAAAGGATTACTGAAAATATGAGGCTTTGAATGTCTTCTTTATCAGTACAGAATCCCAATGGATGTCTACAGAATATATTTGTGCCTTTGACAAGCCCTCGGTGAAGCGCAATTATGAGCAAAACCATCGAAATTTCCTGGGCAATTGGCGACGAATCCTTTACCAGGTTCAAATACGACGGGAAAGGCTGTGGAACCAACCATTTATCGACCGGTCGATCTCCACTTTTGTCTTGATGGCACCTTCGGGCTTCGATAAAACTTTCTTGTAATTTGTCATGAGGAACAATCGTTGATTTTACGGGCTGTATCTTTGGATCGTACCAAAGCCTTCTACAATATATCGAAGACTTGGAATTGTCCATATCTAACGAAGCAGGATCGACTTTTCGGATATGGAAATTATAATTGGAACCTCGTAATTACTTCGAAGTATACGTATGTACATGCAAAAAGTCACCAAACTCTTCTGAATAAATCAAGCACCTTAATCACGTATTACTATAATTGCTTCCTTGTGTAAACGTAACGATCCTATATTTCTTTGTTTTCATATAGATAGGTATCTAAAAATTATTGAAATGCTCGTCTGTTCGTATGAGAGTAGCTCGGAGGAGAGGAGCTTTCGGAGGTGAAATCAAGTCAAGTCTTTCTCGTTTCTCGTCGCGCTTTGCAGTTTGTAGTCACAAAAATTCGGAACTGATGCTATTTTAGAATATACCCTGTGCGCGTGAATTTCTCTAGATGTTAGCCATTCGTTTTGGAAGATTTCACAGTTTCACAATCAAACAAGCATCCAATTCAACGGAAGGACTTGTATATTCACAAAGCATATTCTTCTTCACGAAAAACGCACTCTTCCTTAAAGAATATTGCAGTTTGAGTATTGAAGTGCTCAAGATTAATTGTATATGAAGTGATGAGGCATGGTAGAGCAAAAGCAGCAAGAAAAACTCTCAAGTTTTTCGCAATAACTGGTTAGTTAGTTAGTTTGATTTCAATGATGCAAACGTTATGTATTGCTTGCTGGATGTCATCTGAAAATAGGTTTTCATTCATAAATACATATATAAATACATATATAAATATATAGGAAATATCGTTGCCCCCTTTAAAATACTGCTCGATGGAAATTTTATTGTGACAGTCTTACGAAATAAGGTGCCAATAGTGGAAAGATTGGAAAAGCTTCTCCAAGGTGAAAAGTTTCATCTGTTGGTGACACGGTCTTCATTAAATGAACTCGACGCCTTGATGAATGAATTTTCTGATAAAGACGAGGAAAAGTCAGAAATTTTCCGTAAAGCAAAGCAATTTGGATTAGATGAATGTGAAATTATTGAAGAGAAGTCATCTTGTGAATCAGCGGGAAACGAAATCTCTTCTCTAGTATCGGAAAGAAATAGTAATGGTTATTTCGTAGCAACGCAAGACGAGGGATTATCAGATGCACTAAGAGAAATGAGTAATGTTCCAATAATTCGTCTTAGCCGTACAGTTCTGTTGTTGGAGTCGCCTTCCTCAGCTTCGCGACGTCATGCTTCAGGAGAAGAGCGTTCCAAGTTGCTAAATATGAATGAAGAGGAAAAGAAAATGTTGGCGTTTGTCAAAGAGAAAAACCGGAATGCTGTTCTAAAAGAGCGAAAAGAACGAGAAGAAAGAAGGAAGATGGAACGAGTGAAACCGAAAGCAAAAGGACCTAATCCTCTGAGTTGTAAAAAAAGAAAAACAGAAGCTAGGAAAACCTCCTTTGTTGTAGAAAAGAAAAAACGAAGACGTCGAAAGAAAGGCGCTGATACTGCTGAAAAGGAATAAACGTGGCATGTTAGCACGTCGTTGTCTCTAGGTTCAAATCAATCTAATTTACGTATTATCATTCAAATGCTCTGAGTATAGATACCGTGGTGTGGGGAGTTCGATGTGTCCAAAATAAAACAACTATTTCGATGATAATTTTTTGTCAGATTGATGAAACTTTTTATGATACCCGAAGCTAACCAATATTGTAGGATTCCATATTTCTCATATGTGGACACGGGAGAGTATATGAAATTTGGCGAGGCAAATGTACGATTATTGAGAGCTCTGATATCACTATTACTATTGTTTAATTTACTCTCATCAACGATAGGTTTTTCGCATTCTATTCCCGTTTTGCGTTCATTTTCAGTTAAGAGTTCAAGTTGAAAACAATAATCCTTCGAAATTATGACATCATCTACCCTTCGAAAGATTCAAATCGACAAGACGAGGAGGAAATTTAAACATAAATCGTGAAAACATCAGTATCGAAAGTACGATGATTTATGATGAAAGGCGAAAAAACATAAGGTTACAACAAGAATCTAACATTTAAGTTACTAAAAAATTTCTATGTCAAATTACAATCGATGCAGCTAAAGGACGATGTATTGTGTCACCTGTATAAAAGGCGGAGTTCGTGGCAAAGTGATATGAATGTACACCAGTCTCCCCAGGCCGAACTTTGGACATACATTAACGGCGTATGTCCTCTCGCATCAGCAAACATGAATAGTAGCGGTTCGCGCTCCACGATAATTTTCGCAATTCTATATTTTGGTTTTATTGACCAACAGGTACTATGTAAAGGATTCCGACCATGATCGTCGCAGATACGAAGATCTATCATTGCCTCTCTCACCAAAAATTCAACGAGACTGTCGTAGCCCCGCCGACATGCAATATGTAAAAAGCTTTCTCCGAAATTGTTACACCCGTCAACGCGCTTTCCTGATCTCCAAAGAAGACGAACCTGTTCAACATTACCTTCTTGAATGGCCGCAACCATCTCCTTATCTTGAAACGCTTGCCTTTGCTCTGCAGTAGAAGGATGAAAAAAAGATATCATTTGAGAAGAATTAAATCTAATTGGCAGAGAGACCTTTTTCTTTTTGCAACTGTCACTAAACATTTTCTGAACACTCCCTTCGTCTTCAACAAGGAGCCGAAGAAGTAGATCAGGATCTGTCTCATAAAAACGTTCAGGATCACACAGTCTCGACACACTTTCCTTCGCGCGTCCAAGCACTACCCTTCGTTTGTCGGCAGTATTACTAGGAACAACATTGAAGGAGTCTTCTGCTTGAGAGGAAGGCGGGCAACTAATTTGAAAATTGACCTGATTCAGCGCGTTATTATGTAGGCTCAATCCACTCTTATAATGTAAAACTTGCTCATTTCCATCATACTTGGCCTGTTGTTGAGACACTTCATTGGGTTCCAATCCTTCTGCTACAACCGCCTGCTGTTGTACTCCCTCTACTACATTACCATTATTCCGATCAACGTTGATGGAGGTATGATCATGTATCGAATTACTTTCATCGTGAAACAGATATTGTTGTTTATTATCGTCATTCGTAATTGGGTTTGAGTTTATTATCATAGTTTCATCGCCATTGGAATATTGTAAAATATCATTTGGTGCTACATGTTTGTTCGAAAGCAAAGGAACCATCCTTTGCCTCTTACAAGAAGGATCTTCATCTTTTTGCAAATTATAATGATGTTGAGGATCCGATGATATCAAATGGTTTTTGTGGTTGTTATTGCTAAGCTTTTCTCTACCCCGTTTAACACCTAACATCATGGATTTAGCACTACCATTCACACCACCACCTACTCCTACACCTATCCCTCCACTGTTCAACTGCAGCACCTGCTGCTGCTGCTGATTCTGGGACAAGAAGGAAGCGGGTTCATTCCCGGTTCTCAACAGTGGAGCGCTGGCGGCAGCTGCAGCAAGTAGTCGTGCGCTAAATCCATATCCATCTATATTATTTTGGTTTGTCATAACTCTTGGGTAATGATACTGGTCGGAAGCTGCACCTCACCACGACAGCACAAGCGATCACACAACCTCGTTACCTCCTCGTTGTTCACTGTGTTTCGGCAAATCTTCGTGGTAAATAAATGATGGGGATTATCCCTTTCCCGAAATGAAAATTGATGTAGAGGGTAAGTTGATGCTTCGCGTTGAGCGGATTTGTGCCACGCAAGAATGACTAAATTGTTAAAGTTTTGGTTAGATCTCTAGTACATTGTGTGTATACAGAAAGTAGATGTAAAATAGGTTCTGTTGCAGATACGAAAAGACTTTTTATTAAGAACAGTAGACACCTATATTGAACTTGAAGTTGGTTTAGTACAATGACGAAATAGACGTCATTTTCCAGGCCAATTACGAACTTTTGCTTAGCTACGTTTATTCTGCGCAGGATTGATTTTCCCTTCCTCGCACGCTCCTAGACGTAGTATTATGTAGCAATAGCTCGTGATCGTGTTTCAGAATCAGAACATACGTATGATGCTTTCTGTTGTAAGACTGTAAGATACGGAAATTCATCTCCACATACCTCATGCGAAGTTATTGTTCAACATGCGGCCTTGGAATAATATTCTTCTCGTGGTGTTTTTGCGGCAGGAAAGGGTTAACATGTACTTCGAACTATTCGGTTTTATTTTTTTTTTCAAATCTGTACCGGTATACTTTAGATGATAATAACACATAACACATCTACTTTTATAACAGTGTGTGACTGAATTTATTATTATTTTTCCACGGGTTATGAGGTGATCTGTATTTGTATTGTTTTTATAAAATTAGTGGCATTGACATGGCATTGGGTCTCGTCAATGTGGACCTATTTTATCAATCACGTTTGCCATAACAAACCTCTGTTGGAGGAACATGATCGGATGAACGAGTATGTTCGTATTGGTGTTTTGGTAGCAAAATCAGAATAATGTCCCATAATTTGATCCAACTTCTTAATTTCCAAGCAACCTTGTTTGATTGATTTCATAGGTATGATCCTTCCTCTGGAGAGTCGCCTTCTAAAGAGAAGCCATACATTATTATTTTAGGGTTAGGGTTCTTCGTCAAATCGGTGAGCAATTCAACTCCTACTCCTACATTCTGCACTAACGTTACCCAGCGGCTACAGCGGCTAGGAAGGAGCAATACGAACCAGCGTAGGACTTTGAAGAACGATACCGGTAATCGGATTATTGTTTGGAGTAACTATCAATTGTTCGGATTATCTAAATTTTGTGGATTCCGTAGTCGAATCGTCGAGCATGTGTATTCCGCGCCAACGCTACCCAACGGTCGACATGGAGCAACACCGTTCGGATTCTATTATTTGTTCTTCAAGATCCGTCGCCAAAAAAGTCGAGGTCTCTCTAATGCAGTCTGATATTTCTCCATTGGGATGCGTAAACTGATCTGTATATCACTAAAATCCCAATAAAAGAAGATTTGACTGTTCTCGAATTTTTATCGTGGATTCTGAAGCGCTAAGGATAAAATCAAAGAGATTATCTTTAAAACCTTGACTCTAACTATGAACAAGCTGTCACAGTTGTAGATTTATTTATCTCTTCCTTAACTGTAATTTTATTATTTACCTTAATCGTTGCTTTTGTTTTTCCTTCCTGTAAGACTGTTTCTGTTTTGGTACAAAAGACTAGCATGTGAACATATATATTGTATAAGGGTGTACAAATTAGAATCATATTGTCTATGATAGATATGACAAAGCTATTATCTGATTTGTCAATAATATTGCTGATCAATTTATCAATAAGTTATTGAAATGCAAAAGATTTTGTTGCATGCTTGAGAATAAAATAAAAGCATACCGGTACAGTTTAAAAAAAAAAGTAGACTGTCGATGCGTAGGTGTAACTGTATTTATAATAGCGATATTTATAGAAGTTACCCAAATTTGAAAGTCTAGATTGCGAGTTGAACGACAGTAGCAACAAGATATCAACGATTTTGGACAATGCTCCAGAACTGAATATCATGTGCCCATTTCGAAAGGTACTTATAATTATGGGTTCAATGAAGTTGTCGTCGATTACAGTTTCTGATTTGCCGAGAAGCAGTTGGCAACCATGCATTTAATCGTTCAATGATTTAGTTTAATCTTGAATACTAACTTTCACGCGTTGAATATGATTTGGTGCTGAAGGAAAAGTAATAAGCATTGTACTAATTTACGATCCGAGGTAACCTACGCATCTGGCTTTAGAAGAGGGAATGCAATGACCTCTTTGATTGTTGGTGAATTAGTTAACAACATACATACACGATCAATTCCGATACCGAGGCCACCTGTTGGCGGCATGCCTTGTTCAAGGGCTGTGAGGAACTCTTCATCAACATCACATGCTTCTTCATCCCCAGCATATTTTTTTGCAGCCTGCGCCTCAAAGCGAACGCGCTGATCGACTGGATCAGTGAGCTCGCTGAAACTATTCGCAAACTCTCGGCCCGTTACGAAAAGTTCAAATCTTTCAGTTAGACCTGGCTTGGAACGGTGTGGCTTTGCGAGAGGGCTAACTTCAACAGGATAATCGGTTACGAAGGTTGGTTGAATAAGTTCAGGCTCGCAAAGTTCCTCAAAGCATTCATTGAGAATTTCTCCAATGGAATTTTTCTCTTCGGCCTTCGGTACGCCAGCACTAAGCGCAGCATCCTTTGCCTTCTTTAAATCATCAGCATTTGCAGTATCGAGTTCAGCAAAATCGAAATCCATTTTTTCCTTAACAATATCGTGCATTGTGACGCGGCGCCAAGGTTTCTCTAACGTGATTTCGTGTTCACCATACGGTATTTTTAATGAGCCACAAACGACATCGGCCATATTGCAAATCAAATCTTCGGTCAAATTCATCATGTCATCATAATCTTTGTAAGCGGAGTAAAGTTCAATAGAGGTAAACTCAGGATTATGACGTGTGCTTAATCCCTCATTTCGAAAAATACGACCTATTTCATAGACGTTTTCGAAACCACCAATGATAAGTCTCTTCAAGTGAAGTTCTGTTGCTATTCTCAACGTTAAATCCATTCCCATACTATTGTGGTAGGTTTCAAAAGGTTTTGCTTCAGCTCCACCTGGTTGACTGTGAAGTACAGGGGTCTCCATTTCGTAGAATCCCATATCATCAAGAGTGTTTCGTAAAGTACGTATTGCCTTTGATCTACTTCGTAATATGTTCATGCTGCTTTCATTCACTATCAAATCGAGTTCTCGTTGACGATAACGTTTATTGACATCCGTCAAGCCGTGATACTTATCGGGCAAACTGAGAAGAGCTTTGCTCAACATGGTCCATTCTATAGAACGTAAACAAGGATGCCATGTCAAAAATCGATAAATTGCAATAATCAAGTATTCATTTATTCTTACCTTTAGCGTAAACACTGACTTCGCCCTTATCTGTCTTTCTAATAGTTCCACGCACACCAATATAGTCTCCTAGATCAGCCCATGCTTTTAGGTCTTTGAAGCTATCACCTAATCTTTTCTTGTCTAAGTATAGCTGAACCCTTCCGCTTTCATCTTGCAACGTATAAAACGCTAATTTTCCAAATTCACGCTTTGCCATAACGCGTCCAGCTATGCTGACATCAGCACTTTCATCCTCCGTACCTGATTCCAACTTACTTTCATCCCCATATGCTATCTGTAACTCGGCAGCGTTGGTGTTGCGATCATAGCTGTACGCATATGGTTCTACCCCTTTTTCTATCATGGAATCAATTTTCCCAAGCCTCGTCTGACGAAGTTCTGATTCCGATAGTTCTATTTTCTGTGGCATTTTCTTCTGCTTTTGCTTCTGCTTATTTTGTTGTTGTTGTTGTTTGTTTGTTTTATTTGGCGACGGTGCATCCTCGGGGTTTAACTCGGCTTTCAACTTGAGCAGCTCCTCTACGAGCGGGGCAACTACTGCTTTCTCTGCACCAGAGGCTTTCAACGCACGAATTTCGTCTCCTTTTGCTTTGATTGCACTTTCTAATTCTTGAACATTTCGTTCCGTTGTAGAATACAAACGAGTCGCTGTCCCAAAATAATTGTTGATGAAACTTGTTGCCACGAACATATTATTATTGGTATTCCGCAATGCAGCATGAGCACGAACATGATTTAGTTGTTTCCCGTTGTACGACGACGAAAAAGAAAAAGCACGAAGCGATCTCATCATACTAATTACAACCATAACAGTGATAAGGTTCCTCATATGATAATAATGAAACGGCGAAACTAGTTGTTTGATACCAAAACTTGACATACTATAGAAATGAAGTTTTGCTGATTTTCAAATTTATAAAAGTGCTTCTAGTTTTTCTATACCAACCCAATCCGTTAACCTCCGTCTAGACAAAGCAAGTTCTTTATTATATATTTAGAAATCTCAAGTCAATATTGAAAACACAATAATATCTTTTCGAGTAAGAAGTTTATTCTTGATTGGATCGATGATGACGACGAAGAGAAGTTTACATACGCTTCAAAACAAGAAGATTATTGGCATATGATGATGATAAATGAGGATGTGTCAGGCTGGATGATTTTGTTCTTTAGTAGTAGGAGGAGGAGGAGGAGGAGGAGGAGGATGGAGTTCGTTCTTACGTACTAATTGTAGGTAAGTGTAACGTACCTACAGGGGTACAAACTACAAATTACAAACCAGTTTCGGGGCTCTTCTTCTTGGGCGGCTGTGAAAAAAGTACAAATGTAACATGTACGACGAGCATGTAGGAGGTAGGAGTATTTTGAGGCATTCGGATGGCTACGCGCTACGCACTTCCGACCTACACGGCCTACACGTGGAAATACATCTATTCAGATTTGATGGACTGCAAAACTGCAGGAGTAGGTATATTTGAAAGAGGGGAGGAGAGATAAAGAGATTGCTGATAGATTCCAAAGTGTTGCATCGAGTTCACTATCCCCCTGTTTGTATATCGTTTGAATCAAATCTCGACGTTCGTATATTGTATTAAATTGAGGAAGAAATTAAGTGCATTACACAATGGCAACAGACGACGCCTCCTCGCTTACATCCTTCTTCTTTTATGTTTTCTTCATCCATCCTGCGACGGCATGGATTTTGAAACCAGGACGATTTGAATGGAAGAAGAGTATTGTCTATGCTATCCTTTTCTTGGCGGCGATTGCTGGAATCAAAACTGGTGCGTCTACTACATCGACATTTTGATTTAAGTCGAGGGGTGTGATGTCTTTTTTAAGTGATGATCATGCTTTCTCACTAGATATCATATCTTATATCTTTTGCAGGAATGGAGTACAATGATCGAGGACCTAACCATTATGTGCGCCTTGGAGTTACTCGGTCGTCGAGTCCGTTAGATATTAAAAGGGCTTACAAAAAACTTTCGTTGCAGTTGCATCCAGACAAGAATCCCTCCCCTGATGCTGCGGATATGTTCGATGAAGTGAAAAAGGCATATGACGTATTGATGGATCTGGAATTTCACTCGGTTTATGACAAGTTTGGTCAAGATGGAATTGACTCGAACAAACGATTCGACGAAAGTCAGTTTTTTATGGAACTTGGAATATTTTATGTCACGTGGGCATTGTTGGTCTTCGTGCTAACGCTGGGGAAAAAGAGTGGCGACGCTCGACAATGGTGTTACACTGGAATGGTGGTCATGCTTGTTGCAGAAATTACGCTAATGACATCACCTACAAATCCAATTCCTGAATGGTTATTGCCTCAGACAACAGAACACGAGCTAGTGTGGCTGATGCATTCTCTCTATCCCGCCTTTATGAATGGTTGTAGATCGCTCGGTTCTTACCTTTATGTCGACCTTGAGGCGCAGACGAAGAAGCTATTGTTTGCACTACAAGAACAAAATAAAGATATTTTGCTAGTACTCAGAGAGGTTCAAATCGGAGTTCAAACGATAGAATCAAACGGCGTAAAAACAACTAATAGTGGTCACGCCTCTGCCCGTGGACCAGGTGCGCCACGAGTTACTGCGACTGGAAAGCTAAAGGAACTGCAAGATCGATTGCAGACAGGAAACGCGAATGTTGCTGAAGCAGTCAAATCCCTGAAAGGCGATCAAACCCAAAACTCACAACTTGGTTTTTATATGATGATTCTTGGTTTTGTTGCCATGTCTTACATTTTCAACTAGCATCTATGTAATTATAAAATAAAATATTCGAGACTACCTAGTTCTGAACTATGAATAGCTTCGAGTAACAAGAAGAAATTTCAGCTTCGTAATTTATTGTGTTGCCAGAAATTCATGTCGATCAAACGACGTTTATATTCTATTCACCTTCCGGCTTAACAATGAAATATATAGGAAACATTGTCTCTATAAACGTCTAAATTATGTAATAGGAATGAATC